>Ga0075423_10000316_pt1 | contig 37255 bp, 35 predicted proteins | sample SoiMethybrSBSTD2_FD_80114 | JGI IMG/M metagenome (GOLD analysis project Ga0075423, IMG submission 80114) | Bulk soil microbial communities from a Populus tree surrounding site in Tennessee, USA - Soil MetaG P. TD hybrid SBSTD2 | ecosystem: Environmental > Terrestrial > Soil > Tree plantation...
ACAACGTCCGCATTGTCGATCACCGTGAGATCTTCCGCGGCTACGAGCAGATGCTGCCTACCTTCAACTCGCGGGCCATCGAAAGCATGCTGTGGCGCATCGAGGGTCTGGCCGACCGCTTCGTTTACTTTAATGACGACATGATGTTGGTCGGCCCCGTCGAGCCCACGGACTTCTTTTCAAACGATGGGAAAGCGATTCTGCATGGTCGCTGGAGCAGCTGGGACGAGCAGCAGAAAAGAGGAACCAGCTTTAACAGCGGCGGCAAGCTGCTGGGCGCCGAAATGCTGGGCTACACGCCGGAACACTTCTTCTCCTCGAACCACATGAACTATCCGCTGCTGCGGCTGGCGATGGAAGAGCTGTTCGAGAGGTTCAAGCCCGCTTTCCTTACCAACGCCGCGTACCGCTTCCGCAATCGCAAGCAATTCTGGCCGATCTCGGCCCATGATCACCTGCTGCTCGGCACGGACCGGGCACGGGTGGTGAAGTCTCGTAATACTGCGCATTTCTCAGTCCGCTACTGCCTGACGGCGGACCCGGCCGACATCGAGGCCCGGCTAAAGCAGCTTGCCGATGACACTGTGCGGTTTGCTTGTATCAATTATCTCGAGGCGGTCGTCGCCAAAGTGCCCACTGCGATGCAGGACCTATCGGTGGCGACTGGGCCGGCGGCACCATTCGAGATGCCGCCTGGTTCGATGGAAGGTTCCCGAAAGCGGCCCTTTGCCAAGTTTGGATTCGGCTTTGCCGACTCTGCACGCAAGGTATTGGGCAAATCAGGTGACGGCCGTAATGAGAAGCCAATCTCACGACCGGCTTGGTAGCGCAGCCGTCGGTCCCTCGGCCAGCTTTAGTGCCGAGTAGACAGCCGAGAAGCCCGTACGCCAGCTCGGGTAGCGCAGCGTCCAGCCGAGCTCGCGCTTGGCCTTCGCGTTGGAAGCGCCGGGAACCTCGGTACCCATGACCACCGCAGCCTCACCAACAAGCAGCCGCGCGAGCCAGGTCGGCAAGCGCCGGGGCGGCTTGGCGCCCACAGCTTTGGCGAGCACCGGCAGCCATTCGCGCACCGGCGCCGGCTCGTCGTCGACGATGTTGTAGATGGCAGGGTCCTCGTGATCGAGTGCCAGCACGGTTGCCGCGGCAGCATCCTCGAGGTGGATCCACGAGATCATGCCGCCACCGTCGCCAATGATCGGGAACCACCGCTTCCGCACAAGCTCGGCCCAGCCGTCGTTGGGATCGCCGTAAAAACCGCCGTAGCGCAACGCGATCCCGCCGAAGTCGGTGACCGCCTGATCGAGATAAGCCATCGCCGCCGAGCTCTGCTGCGTGTTCGGCGCTGGTGTGGGATCGAGCGGATCGTCTTCGGTCTTGATCGGTCCGCCCGCGCGGACGTACCGGTAAGACGCAAAGCTCTGCGCAACAAACCGGCGTACGCCCGCCTCGCGCGCGGCCGCCAGCAGCGCATCGGTGCCCTTCGTTCGCAACTGGTTGGTCTCGACGAAGGTCTTGTCGAGGCTGCGGCTGAACTTCGCATTCGCCAGCGCAGTCGCCTGGTGCACGATCGCCTCCGGCTCGCTCTCGAGCACGGCCGTACGCACCGCAGCGGCGTCGAGCAGATCGAGCGGCACCGCCTTCGCCCCGAGCGTCCGCAGCAGCTCTGCGCTCGAGGGCGAATGGTGGGTGCCTATCACTTCGTGCCCTGCGTTGATCAACTGCGGAACGAGCCGGCGACCAAGTGCGCCGCTCGCTCCCGCAACGAAAACACGCATCGTGTCCTTCCTTACGTTCTTGTGGTCACATTCCGCGGATTTCGCGGGTCTACCTTTTTGACACGCCGCGCTAGAGGAATGTGACATGGATCAGCAGGAATGGCTCGCCCGGCAGTTCGAAGATCACCGGCCGCGCCTGCGGGCGGTTGCCTACCGGATGCTCGGGTCGCTGGACGAGGCTGACGACGCCGTCCAGGACGCCTGGCTGCGGCTCAGCCGTGCGGATACGAGCGTGGTCGAAAACCTTGGCGCCTGGCTGACGACGGTTGTCGGACGTGTGGCGCTGAACATGCTCCGGGCGCGCAACACGCGGCGTGAGCAGCCGCTTGACGTGCACCTGCCTGATCCGATCATCGACCCCGCCGATGGCAGTAACCCCGAGCACGAGGCCCTGCTTGCCGACTCGGTCGGCCTTGCGTTGCTGGTAGTTCTCGAGACCCTCACACCGGCTGAACGACTGGCATTCGTCCTGCACGACATGTTCGCGGTGCCGTTCGAGGAGATCGCGCCGATCATGGAGCGCTCTCCCGAGGCGACGCGCCAGCTCGCCAGTCGCGCGCGCCGCCGGGTACGCGGTGTCGCTCCGGTCCCAGACCCCGACTTGACCGCCCAGTGGGAGGTCGTTGACGCGTTTCTCGCAGCCGCCCGGGAGGGTGACTTCGATGCGCTCGTCGCCGTTCTGGATCCCGACGTCGAGCTCAGAGCCGACGGCGGCCTCACCGGCCTATCGCAGCACATCCGAGGGGCGAAGACCGTCGCCAGCCAGGCGTTGCTCTGGTCCCGCGTTGATCTGACCATGCGGCGTGCCCTCGTCAACGGCGCCGCCGGGATGGTCAGCTTCCTCCATGGGCGGCCATTCTCGATCGCCGCCATCACGATCAAGAACTCCAAGATCGTGGAAATCGACTTTCTCGCCGACCCCGAACGGATCGCGCAACTCGACCTGACTGAACTTAACGATTAGTAGTCTGGCGGCCGAACGTCTCTTCTCTTTTGATGGGAAGCATGCGCGCGCCAACTGACCTGCTCCCGCACTTGCGTCGGGCCCGCGACCTCATGGACAGCCGTTACGCCGAGGACCTCGACGTCTCGATCATCGCTGAGTGGGCGGGCGTGTCGAAATACCACTTCATTCGCAGCTTCAACGCCGAGTACGGCCAAACCCCTGCGCAATACCTCGCACACCGCCGTATCGAGCGCGCCCAGGACCTGCTGCGGGCCACGAACCTGACTGTCACCGAGGTGTGCATGTTGGTCGGCTACTCAAGCCTCGGGTCGTTCAGCGCGAAGTTCCGGACGCTGGTTGGCGAGACACCTCTGGCGTTCCAGCAGCGTTATGGCGGCAACGGTGTGCCGCATATCCCGGGCTGCTACATCTTCATGCGCGGACTCCAAGAGACAGCAATTTCGGAGAAGCCAGCCGAAGCATCAAGCGACTAGCGTTCCAGCCATGATCACAAACGTCTCCCTGGTGACTGTCTACGTTACGGACCAGGACGAAGCGAAGAGGTTCTACACCGACGTGCTCGGATTTGATCTCCGGACGGACGCCACGATGGGCGACTTCCGGTGGGTGACAGTGGGACATCCCGACCAGCCTGAGCTTGAGGTCACGCTGATGGTGCCGGGACCTCCGCTCGACGACGAGATGGCCGACGTGGTACGTCGTGCGCTGGCTAACGGACGCATGGGCGGCCTCGGGTTACGAGTGGACGATTGCCAGAAGACCTATGACGATCTCAGCGCCAAGGGTGTGGAGTTCCCTCAGCCACCGTCCGACCGGCCTTACGGGGTCGAGGCTGTCATGCGGGATAACAGCGGCAACTGGCTGGTGCTCGTCGAGCCCAGGTGAGATAGCTGAGGTACGCCTCGCCCTGCTATTTGTCCTCAAGCCCGGTCGGGGCGAGTTTTGAGAGCGCCACTGCCAGCCGGGGTACCGGCTTCTCGAGCGCCTCGGCAGCCTCTTTGCGAATGAGGGCTTCTCGTACGACGTGCGCTCCGACGAAGCGAATCGGCTCGGGCGGGAACGAGCGGGACGCCGCGGCGACGAGTCCGCACTCCGACCACTCATCGTGCTGACCGAGCGCCAGCGAGGCGAGGATCTTGCCGCCGACGACGCTCGGAGCGACGCCGTTGCCGGACCATCCGACGCCGTAGTAGATCTTGGAGTCCTCGTACAACCGGCCGAAGATCGGGAGGCTGTTGGACGTTCTGTCGATGGGGCCAGCCCAGTCGTGGGTGATCTTCACGGTACGCAGCATCGGGTAGTAGCGATGGAAATCGCGCACGACCACCGAAGGACCAGCGGCAGTGCGGTGCATCGCCGGACGGATGTATCCGCCGAAGCCGATAGATCCTCCGCCCTTACCGAAGGCGATACGTCCCTCCGCGGTGGTTCGGTAGTAACAGACGCGTGTTAGCGAGTCGGTGATCGCCTCCCCCTGAGTCCAGCCGATCTGGGATCGGCTCCGTAGCGATCATGTCGCTCGATATCACGAAGAGCTTGTTTCGCAGTGGCCGCAGAGCTGCGGCCCAGGCGTTGGTCGCGATCACCACGCTGGAAGCTCGCATCGTCCCCTCTGCCGTGACGAGCGTCACCATGGTGCCGCGATCAATGCGGGTGACCTTGGACTGCTCAAAGATCCGCACTCCGCAGGCCAGCGCGTAATGGCGCATTGCTCTCACCAGTGCCGCCGGTTGAACCGTGGCGTTCGACGGCTCAATGACCCCGGCGAGGTGCTGTGGGGACCCCGATCGGCGGGCGACTTCTTGCGGATCTAGTCGTCGGAATGTGCCAGGCGCCAAGGCCTCGGCACGGCTGACGACTTCCTCCCATGCGCCGAGTTGCGCTCCGGTGGTGGCAGTCCACAACCACCCGCCGCGGCGGAACTCCGCATCTGGTGCGTGTTCAGTGCAGAACTTCTCGATCTCATCGATCGCGGCCTCTGAAGCCCGCACCAGCCGCAAGGCCTCATCGGCACCCAATAGCGCCGTCAAGCTGACGATTTTCGGCCACCACGTCATGACGAAGCCGCCGCAGCGGCCTGATGCTCCGCCGCCGCACAGATCGGCTTCGACGATGCAGACGTCGACGGCAGGATTTCGGCGCTTGATCATGAGCGAGGTCCACAGACCCACGAAGCCGCCACCTACAACGGCAATGTCGCTGGTCAGGTCGCCACGCAAGGGGTTCGGATCATCGCTCGTGCTCGCCAGTGCCTGCTCGAGCCAAAAAGAGCGATGCACGGCATGCCTTGTAATCGCTGCGGCAGTGGCCCGACGGACAGGCGCGGACGCTGGATGCTAGATCGCCGCGACGGCCTCAGCCACCGGGGTATCCCCGCCAATCAAGTCGACCGTACGGCCGATCGTGTTCGGCGAATCGAGGACGGCGACTAAGACCGCTGCGACATCGTCGCGCGTGACTTGCCCAGGCGGGAGACTCTCATCCAGGCGGACGCGGCCTGTGCCGGCGTCGTTGGTGAGGCTGCCCGGCCGCACCACCGTCGTATCAAGCCCGCTCTCGCGTACCGCATCATCTGCTCGGCCCTTCGCGCGCAGATACACGCTGAACGTGTCGTCGCCCGGCTCATTTGGATTCGCCCCCATGCTGCTGACGATCACATAACGGCTGACCCCAGCCTGCTTCGCAGCCGCGATCAACTTCACGGCGCCGCCGTAGTCCATGGTCTCCTTACGTGCCGATCCGCTGCCAGGACCAGCCCCCGCGGCGAACACCACGGCATCACACCCGGCGATCGCCTGCGCAACGTCACCGTCGTTTGCATGCTCCAGGTCCACCACTGCCGGCTCGGCACCGGCTTGTCTCACCTCGTCGGCGTGATCGGGATTGCGGATCAGCGCAACGACCTCGTCGCCACGCTGTGACAAGACCTTAGCGAGGCGCAGGGCAATCTTGCCGTGCCCTCCGGCGATAGCAACGCGCACGGCTCCAAACCTAGACCCGTACCCGAGGCAGCAGCCGTCGGGTCCGGGCGTGCGATCCAGCCTCCGGTGGGTCGGTCCAGTCCATCGGCGATCTTAGGTGTGTCCCTTCTAGGGACTTCGAGAGAAGGGACACACTCAAACCGTCAGGCGCTTATCTAGGTCTGATCACAATGCACGCTGGGATTCCACATCTGGAAGGTGCCAGCTGGGTTGTCCTTCCAGGTCCACACGTGAAGTGAGTAGAACGGCGGCAGACCGTATCGGTTGGGAGCGTCGGTGAAGTTGAAATCGTGCCCGAAGAGGCTTGGCGGCGCCGGTTTGACCCATGACGGCGTACCTGCTGGGATCGGTGAATCGTGCGCATCCCAGTCGCCCTTGGTTACGACGTACTCCAGGGCAGCCAGGTGCAGCCCGCCGTGCGCGTCAGGCGCATAGACCAGCGCTTCTGGCTGCAGGGCATCGATCGCAGGATCCTTTACAAGATCACCTTTGACGTAGTGCACCCCCATTGCGCCCATTCCGGGCTCGCTGATGCAGGTAATTCCTGCAGTATCGGCCAAGATCGAATAGCCCGACTTCTTCGCCAAGTTGAGACTGTGATACTTCGCCGTGATGGCGTGCGCTACTGCCATCGGTCGTCCCGGATCGCAGTCGCTGCATGCAACTGCGGCGCCTGCCTGGCTGGCGAGCAGAAGGCCCGCAGCGAGCATTGGAACGACGGTACGGAGGCGCTTCATGATCCCTCCTGCACCTCGTAGATTTCTTCAGCGACAAGGCCGTGGGCTTCGCGATGAACCGTCGCCGCGGTGTCAGGATCGGGTGCCTCAACGAGGCAGAAGATCTTGCCGTGTTTCCCGTCCACCCAATAGCGGAGATAGCTGACGTCGTAGCTGCCCTGGGTCTGCAGGTCGGCCCGGTGTGCTTTGCCCACGTCCTCAAAGGTGACTGCACCGTCGAGGCTGTGGACATCCATGTAGAGCGGCATGGCTCCTCCTTCGGTTGGAAGTTTGTACCCGACCGTAGGAGCCCAAGATCAACTATTGATGGGAGCCGATCTCCCATGTTGGCGACGCGACTACCTAGATTTCGCCGCCACCGACACCTGGTCCCGATGGGTAAGGCCCAGTCTCTGTGCCTCCTTTGCGGCACCCTTACGTGTGGTGGCGCTGAGCTTGCCGAGAATCGCAGATACGTGATGCTCGACGGTCCTCACCGAGATGAACAATCTTGCTGAGATCTCGTCGTTGGACTGACCTTGAGACAAGAGTTCGAGGATTTCCTGTTCACGTCTGGTTAGCCCTCGTGGATGCGTCCGTGCTGCGGTACGGGCACCGGCGGGAATGGAGCGCATCCCGAGGTGGCGCATTGTCCGGCGTACCAGCCGAGCCGCAGCTTCGGCGCCAAGATCAACAAGTCGGTCCAGGGACTCTCGAAGCAGGTCCTCCTCCTTGGTGTCCAGTAGCGCCAGAGCGGCTTCATACCGATAGCCCAGCCGATCCCACAATTCGGCGGCATGGGCAGCATCGCCGGCTACCTGGGAGGCGAAAGGCTCAAGATCAATTGCGTCGGTCGCCCCAGTTAGGCGCCAAGTCCAGAGCGCAATCCAGGGCCCGGAGAGAACAGCAACGTCGGCCGAGACATTGCGAATCCGATCTAGCTCGGCCAGTGCGGCATCCAGACGGCCTTCGAGCCAATACGCCTCAACCCGTGCCAGTCCGACAAAGCTCAGCCACTCCGGCTCGTCCAGACCGAGAGCTAAGTCCATCGCCTCGTCCAAATGCGGCCAAAATCCGTCTTCTGCTCGACGCGCCATCACCTTCGCCAGATAACACAGCGGCTGCATCCGGTTTGACGGGGAGAGCGGCCGTTCCTCGAGCATTGTGTGAGCGATGGAGACGGCTTCATCCCAGCGGCCAAGTTTCTCAAAGACGCCGACGCGGTCTGACAGTAAGCAATTGGCGAAGGTGCCGATGTCGTGTACATCGCAGTAGGCCATTGCCTCGTTATAGATCTGCTCACCCTCTTGGTAGCGGAGATCACCGCAATACATCCAGTACATATCCGCGAAGACAGCGCCGACTTGATACTCATGGCCGCCAGACAGCGCAGTCTCTAGTGCTGCCCGCATCGGGAGTGTCCAGTCATTGCCCATGGCATGGACCACTCCGGCTTCATTGACGAGGTACTCGCTGACCACATCGCCGCCCAGACCGAGCTGTTCTGACATCTCGCGAACCTGCCGCAGGAGTGCAAGGCTCTCCTGATAGCGACCACTGCTTGTCAGGCGAGAGGCGAGACTGTTGTAAGCCCTTGCGAGCTGCGGGCTGGGGCCAAGCGGCGCGACCAGCTCCAGCAGCGCGTTGGCGGCCTGCCTGGACTCTGCTCCCCGGCATAGCCACCAGAGATTCCCGGCGAGTCTGAGTAGCGAATCAGATTCATGCTTGGGATCACCAACCTCGTGCCACAGGGCCACGGCGGCAGAGCAGGCCTCCAGCAGGTCGTCTCGTCGATCAACGAAGTCGAGTTGCTGGGCCAAGCTGTCCAGCAGCTCGGCCCGCAATCGGAGGTTGGTCTCCGGTACAAACCGCAATGCCCGCTCGTACTGAACCGCAGCCTCCCGGCGTGCACCCAATGCTGCGGCACGTCGGCCGGCCCTCGGCGCGTGCGCGAGGACGAGTTCTGCGTTCCCGGCAGCGTCCGCGTGGAAAGCCAATCGGGCATCATCATCGCAGCCGGAGGAAAGCAGCGCGTCCATGATCTTGCTATGAATAGCCGCCTTTCGGTACGGCGCAACCGCCGCCTCGATTGCGACCCGCGCTATCTCATGGCGGAATCGAAGATCATCGTCGTCCTTGATCAACAGGCCATGGCTGATCAACTCATCGACGACCAGCGGATCGTCCAGCAACGAGACCAGCAGCCCGGACTGCATCCGGGAGCCGATCAGCGCAGCCACCTCGAGCGCATCGCGTGCCGGCGTACTCAAAGTCCTGGTACGGGCGAGGACAGCGTCGCGTATGGACGCGGGCAGGCCGTCATCGCCCGCCTGCAAGACCTCGGTGACGAAGAAGGGGTTGCCGGCGGTCAGCCGGTGGAGCTCGGTTGCATCGATCGCGGTGCCCTCCGCCAACGTCTCGACACCGGCTGCCGAGAGTGTTGGCAGGCCAAGCCGGCGGGTTGCCCGCTGGCTTGCCAAGGCCCCGAGCGTGTGCCGCAGCGGATGGTTGGCCACCAGCACGTCGTCGCGGTAGGTCACCAAGAGCAGCACCCGCAAGTGCTGGATCCGCCTGCCGAGATAGCTCAACAGATCCAGCGTCGCCTCATCAGCCCAGTGCACATCCTCGATGACGATGACAGTGGGAGTTGGCAGGTCACTGAGCTGCCGTAGCAGCGCCCCATAGAGCTGATCGCGTTTCGCCTCAGCCCGGCACAGCTGGAGGAGATCGCCATCCAATTGGTTGGCAATGTCAAGCAGCGGCCCGAGCGCTGCTGGCGTAAACAGACCGTCACAGCCTGACCAGAGCCAGCGAGCGCCCTTGAACTCTTGCTCAAACTCCTCCAGGAGCACCGACTTGCCTACCCCGGCCTCGCCGGAAATGAGGACGAGCCTGCCTTGCCCGCGGCTTGTCTCGTCCGCGTACTGCTGCAACGCGGCCAGCTGGCTTTCTCGCTCGATCAGCCGCATTCATCGATTGTCCGACGCATCGGGACGTAATGCCACCTCCAGCAATTCGGCTCTCGGATTCAAGGGCTGGGTGGAGGATTCACGGGTGGAGATACGAGACGCCGTCGATTCCGACTGGTCTGATATCTGGGGTTTCTTGCAGCCAATCGTTGCCGCGGGAGAGACATACTGCTGGCCCACAGATACCAGTGAGCAAGCGGCGCGGACGTGGTGGATGGGCAAGCTCGGCGGTCGAGTTCTTGTCGCCGTTGATCACGATGTGATTGTCGGGACTGCCGAGATTCATCCCAATCACCCGGCCGCTGGCAGTCACGTCGCTAACGCAGGTTTCATGGTAGCGCCATCCGCGGCAGGCCGAGGGGTAGGGCGCGCCCTGGCTAACCGGGCAATGGAAGTTGCCGCCGCGGACGGCTACTTGGCTATGCAGTTCAACGCCGTCGTGGAGACCAATGCCTCTGCCATTCGGCTGTGGGAATCGCTTGGTTTCACGATCATCGGCACCGTCCCGGAGGCATTCAGGCATCCCCAACATCGGCTTGTCGGCCTACACATCATGCACAGGTTTCTTTGATAGCCCACGCGCGGGACCCAGCCCGATGTTGAGCCGCACTCCGCATCGATACCTCGCACTCCATCAGTTACAGCTAGTGCAGAGTGTGAGGTAGTGATGCGAGGTGGTCTATTGGACAAAGGAGCACCGTGCAGCCGTACATATTGGATGACGCCTTGGCCGTCGAATAACAACGCCTGGACCTGATGTCCAAGATCTTGGATCCCTGGACGCGGGGCTACCTCACCGAGCTTGGCGTAGTGGAAGGTTGGCATTGCCTGGAGCTCGGCGGCGGTAACGGCAGCATCTCGGAGTGGCTCGCCGCCCAGGTCGGTGGATCGGGAAGCGTCACGGCAATCGACATCAACCCAGTGCTGCTAGAACTGGTGCCTGCACAGAACCTGTCGGTGCGGCAGATGGACGTCCGTACCGGCGAATTGCCATCCGAGTCGTACGACTTGGTCACTTGCCGGGCGATGTTGCACCAGATCGCCGAGTACGCGCCACAGGTGTTGGCGCGCATGGCCGAGGCAGTCAGGCCCGGCGGATGGCTGCTCATCCAAGAGCCCGACTTTCACCTTGCGCCGACCACCGAGCCGGAAGTGTGGGCAAGCACCTGGAAGGGACTTATCGAGTGGGGACAGGCCAATGGGGTCGACTGGCTGATCGGCCGGAAGCTGCCCAGCATGGTGGCCGAGCTCGGTCTCGGGCCTCCACAGGCCAAGACCGACGTACAAAACTTCCGCGGGCCGAGATCGCGGAGCGCTGTATTTCCAGCTGTTCTTTGCTGAGGTACGCGATCGAGTGATCAAAGCTGGGCAGCTGGACGCGGCGACGATCGACGCTGCCTCGGCCTTACTGGATGACCCCAACTACTGGACCCAGTGCTGGATGATGACGGCCGTCTGGGTACGCAAGCCGCTGGCCGACGAATAGGCCCGCATAGGGGCCCGCTCTTGAGTAGCGATGAGGGCAGCGTACGTTGTCGCCTAGTGGCAACTCGCGACATGGGGAGGTCTAGGTTGCCGGCTTTGAGGCGGTGGGCCGGTTTTGCCGTCGTCGGGACAGTGTTGGTCGGGCTTGCGGCATGCGGGCTCGCCGACAAAACACCGACCTTGGCATCCACTCCACCGGAAGACCAACCGACGGTCCTTCCGGCAGCACCGCACGGCTCGAGAACGGGGCCTCCAGGCGCATCGGTTAAGACTGAGCTTCCGGAGCCTCCGAAGACCTCGGAGACCATGCTGCCTGTCTCTCCCAGGAACTCGGGCAAGAAACCGAAGGCAGTCGCGCAGCGGCCAGATCACATCGTGATCGTGATCTTCGAGAACAAGCACCGCTCGAGCGTGATGGGCAACTCGCGGGCACCGTATTTCAACAAGCTGGCGACACAGGGCGCAAACATGACCCGCTCGTACGGCATTACGCACCCCAGCCAGCCGAACTATCTCGCGCTGTTTTCGGGGTCGACTCACGGCGTAAGTAGCGATACCTGCCTGCGGCAGTTCAAAAAGAAGCAGAATTTAGGATCCCAGCTCCGCAAGGCGGGCTACAGCTTCACCGGCTACGCCGAGGCGCTACCTAGGGTGGGCTTTACCGGGTGCGTGCAGGGGCGATATCAGCGCAAGCACAATCCGTGGGTTAATTTCGCCAACCTGCCGCGAAGCAGCAATCAGCCTTTCAGCGCTTTTCCCAGCGATTACCGCAGACTTCCAACGGTTTCATTTGTGAGCCCGGATATGTGCAACAGCATGCACGACTGCTCAATCCGTACCGGGGACCGCTGGATGAAGAGGCACTTCAACAGCTACGCGAAGTGGGCGAAACGTCATAACAGCTGGCTGATCGTCACCTTCGACGAAAACGCGGGCGGCTCGGCCAACCCGATCCCGACGATCATCGTCGGTGAGGGAATCCGGCCCGGGCGTTACTCACAGCGGATGGACCACTACACCATGCTGCGAACCATCCAGAAGGCGTACGGACTGCCCCCGCTCGGCCGGTCTCAGGCGGCCCGGCCGCTGTCGAAGATCGGGAATCAATAGCCGCGTTGCCCGCTCAAACCCGCGTGGCTATCCGACCTGCAAGATCAATCCCCATGACTGCGCCGGTTTCGTCGCGGGAGAAGAAGCCGCGCTGCCCCTTCATGCCGCCCTCGATCAGGATGTATTCGTCGCCATCCCCGGGAAGCAGACCAATGGCAGCCGGTGGGTAGTCCGGCGGCGCATCGCTGGCCAACGACGCGCGGATCTCGGGTTTCAGCCCAACCTCGAGCGTCATGCCAGTCTCACCGGCAACGATGACGAACCGCATGGCGTCGTTTTCGTAGGTGCCGGCGGATTCTTGGGCCCGCACTCGGTCATACGGCAACGGTTCCGGATCGCGATCCACCACGCCGAGGCAGTGCTCCAGTGTCCAGCGGACGACGGCCTGATTGAACGGAATCCCGTTCGGTCCGGCGTTTGCGAGTGAGACGACGGCGAAATTCCGTTCCGGAACCATGAGCAGCTCGGCGAACTGGCCGTGCGCCGACCCGCCATGGCCGACGGTACGAACGCCGTCGACGTCTCGCAGGAACCAGCAGATGCCGAAGGCGTCACCGAGCGTGCTGCCGCGCAGCTCGACCGTCGGTTCCTTCATCAGATGCAGCAGCTCGGTCGGCAGGACTTGTTCGCCAGTTTCCGCTCGGCCGTCGCCGAGATGGAAGCGCGCCCACCGCAGCTGGTCGGTGGTGGATGAAACGAGGCCGCCGCCCGGGTTGTTGCTACGCCAGCGTTTCCAATCCCGCGCCACTGCTAGCTTGCCGTTCTCGTCTGGGTTGTGCCCCACGGCGAAGCGTCGCGTCATGATCGCGCTGTCGGAGTAGAAGCTGTTAGCCATCTCGAGCGGCTTCAAAAGCAGCGTCTCGACGGCGTCTTCATAGGTGAGGCCGGTGACTTTCTCGATAACTCGGCCAGCCAGGTTGTATCCAGACTGGCTGTACGAAGCGCGGGTGCCTGGCGGAGCGATCAGTTTCAGCTCGTCCAGTCGTGCCACGTACACCGCCAACGCATCGTCGCCGTCACCCGTATCGACAAGGAGTGCCCAGTCGAGGCCAGCGGTGTGGTTGAGCAGGTTCAACACCGTGATCTCGGCCGCAGCTTGCTCGTCCTTGAGCCGCAACTCCGGAATGTAGCGGCGTGCCGGCGCCTGAAGCTCGACCCGCCGCTGCGCGACCAGGCACATCAGGGCTGTTGCCGTGAACGGCTTCGTCGCCGAACCCAGCTCGTAGAGGGTCTCGAAGTTGACCGGTAGCGGATTGTCGAGGCTGGTTACACCGTGACAGGCGTAATGCTCCTTGCCATCGGCCCACACGCCGACAGCAACGCCGGGAACGCCGAGCTCTGTGGCCTTTTCGCGTACGAAGTCAGACAACATCTTGATCTCCATTGCGATCATTTGAACATTGTTCGCTGTTGTGCCGGCTGACCTGGCAGCCCCGCCATCCAGCCAGCCGCGTGACTACTGCAGGGTAGGAAAGAGGTGGAAAGGAGACTGGGCATGAGGCTGCAGTGGATCGACTCCGAAGGCGTAACCGACCGCCCCTTATCTGACCTGACAGATCTGCGGAAGCGCACCGATGGATTTCTCTGGCTCGACATTCCTCAGTGGAGCGAGGACGCCGAAGCGATCTTGGCGAATGAGTTTCACTTCCATCCGTTGGCCATCGCAGAAAGCAAGGACCGTAGTCACGTTCCTCGAGTGCATGTGTATCCGGACCACGTGTTCATCGTCCTGCACGCACCTGAGATCGGGGCCGCGGGGCACGTGCACTACCTCGAGCTGGACCAATTTGTCGGAAAGAACTTCCTGGTCACAGTGCACGGGCCAATTAACCCGAAGGTCGCATTGGATGCGGCCCTGCGCGAGACCAAAGCGGTGTCCACACGGCTCGAGCGCGGTCGGCTCCACCCCACGTCACCATTTGGGCTCACGTACTCCATCGTCTCCTCGATCGCACGCCATCAAGCTGAACTCGTGGCTGAGATTGCTCGTGAAGTCGGCTTGATGGAACAGCGGGTGATGGCAGACGAGAACGCGGATCCACAGGAGTTCCTCAGCGAGCTGTTCGCGGCTCGACATGAGCTGTTGACGATCAAGACCATGGCCGAGCAAGGCAGCGAGATCTTTCGACGTGCAATCAAGCTGAGCACGTTCGCGCCACGCGAAAGTATAGAGCTGATAAAAGATGTGCTCGACCAGTACGAGACTGTTGCCCATATCAGCGAGGCCCAACTCCAGTTTCTGTCAGGTGTGACTGAGTTCTACCGGACACGTACCGACACCAAGATGACCATCGCCGCCGAGCGCCTGGCGGTGATCGCGGCCATCACTCTGCCGATCACGTCGCTCTCGTCCGTCCTGGGCATGAACGTGATCGTTAACAATTCCACGCACTGGGTATCACTGACCATCTTGTGTGTGATCATGCTCGCCATTTCACTGGTCCTACTGCAGTGGACCAAGAAGATGGGCTGGTGGTAACGCCCGGCGACAGCGTCAGGTCGGCGACAAGATCAACAACGTATTGATCAAGTCAGCTCGACGGATCCGAATTCGGGCCTCCCGCTGGGGCGATATACCGAGATCCCGACGCCGGACGGTGTGGTCTGCGACTCATCCAGTGCAAGGCCGGTAGCGATCCCGCTCTCCGGAAACAGTCGACGACCGGCGCCCACGATTACTGGGAAAACAAGCAGGTTAAGGCGGTCGACGAGATCATTAGCGAGAAGGAACTGTACGAGCCTGCCGCTACCGTGCACCTGAAGCTCGCGCCCGTCGCGCTCCTTGAGCTCCTGTACTGCTGAGGCGAGGTCACCCTTCAGAACCGTGGTGTTACTCCATTGCGGGTCTTCAAGCGTGCTCGACGCCACGTACTTCGGCAGCGTGTTAAGGCTGTTCGCGATCGGGTCGTTCGGATCGGTAACGTTCGGCCACGAAGCGGCGAAGATCTCGTAGGTGCGTCGTCCGATTAGGAAGGCGTCCACTCCCTTAAAGACCTCGGTCATGAACTCCCCGGTCGCATCGTCGAAGTGTGGGACAAGCCAGCCACCGCGGTCGAAGCCGCCGCTGCGGTCCTCCTCGGGGCCGCCCGGGCCCTGGTAGACGCCGTCGACCGAAAGGAATGTCGTCACAGTAAGTTGCATCGTTTCTTAGTCTCCTTGGTAATCACGCGAGAGTTTCTTGGTAGGCGGCCCGTCCAGACGCAGCCGAGAAGCACGTCACCGCTCGCCGGCCTTGTCTTGGGCCCCTAATCCTTTCTCAGGCTTCAGTAAGCACCTCGCGCAGCCTTGCCGCAAAGGCGTCAGGGTCACCGGTCTGGCCGTACTCGCCGCCCAAAAAGCCTCCGTGGTCGCTCGGGAAGATTGCCGGCTCGACACCAAGCCGCCCCGCGGTGGCATGACCGCCTCGGTTCGCCATCTCACCCTCTGATCCCTCACCGGCTGCCAACACGATCCGCGTGGAGGCCGTGCGCAAGGCTTCGAAGTCAGGCTCGTAATGAGTAATGGTGATCACGCTCTCGCCCAGCATGGGGTCGGTCCGGGAGCCGTCGTCCTCGGTCGGCATCCCGAACATCGCCGCGTCGGGCGCAGGTTGGCTAGCGAGTTCCGCCGTGAACGGACCGCGATGGCTCACAATGACGAAGAAGTGCGCCATGCCGGCGCCCCATCCGCTGCGATGGTATGTCTCGTAGACCGCCCGGCACGCCGCCTCGGCATACTCCCGGTCGTCCAAGATCGAGGCGAGGGGCGGCTCGTGCGCGACGAGCGTTCGGACATCTTCCGGATACTTCGACACGAGAGCCAGCGCGTTGACCGCTCCGCCGCTTGTGGCGAACAGGTCGACCGGCCCGCCACCGATTTCCTCGATGAGCCGATGCAAATCTTCGGCGTGGTCATCGGGTGTGGCCTGGCTCGTCGGATCGATTTTCACGCTGCGTTCGGAGCCGCGCGGGTCGTAGGTCACGACCGTGCGATCGGTGAAGTGCTTCGCGAGGGTGCCGAAGCCGGCAGCCGCCATTGGGAAACCGATCAATACCAAGATCGGCTCCGTACTGGCGTCGTTCTGCCGAATGTCGTAGGTCAGGGTGGCGCCGGGGACGTCAAGAGTGTGGGTAGTCATCGAAGTAGTCGTCGTGGACAAGGATTTCCTCCTCGGGATGCTTTCTGGCTCGTTGCTTATTGACTGCTGACCGCGGCCGATCTCATCGGCCGGTTGTGGATGCGACGTCGCCGGCCAGAATCGCATCGATCTGGCCGACCGCTTCCCGCAGGCCCTGTTCCATACCCATAGCGAGGACCTGCTCCATCGCCGCGGCATCGGGGAATTTGCTCTCGATCGACATCCGCGTCTGTTCGTCGCTGATCTTGTTGATCATTACGCAAACCTCGTTAAGTGGCATGTCGGAGTTCGGCCGGCCGTCGGCGTCGGCAAAGCCGTCGCGGAAGACGAGCCGGTGCGGCGCATCAGCTTCGACGATCTCCCAGTAGCCGCGCGACTGGTCGCCCCCGGGACCGGTCATGTGATACTCGACCCGACCGCCGGACCGCAGGTCGTGTGCCGTGACGGTGGCTGGATAGGTCGGCGGGCCCCACCAGCGCTCGAGCTGGCGCGGATCTGCCCATAGCTGCCACACCCGGTCGGGTGAAGCCTCGAACTCCGCGTCGAGCGTCATGGTCAGGGTTTCGGCGTCCTTGCGTACGTCGGTGACTGTCATTTGTCTTCCTCCCTTAGGTCCTGGGCTACCAGCGCGGTCATGCGGGAGATCCGCCCGCGCCACAATTCCTCGTACTGATCGAGGAGCCCGCGAGCGATGCGCAGCGCCTCAAGATTGGTCCGGACGACCTTGCGGCGCCCGATGCGCTCCTTGGTGATCATGCCGGCTCGCTCGAGGATCGCGACGTGTTTCTGAACCGCCGCGAAGCTCATGGGATAGTGCTCGGCAAGCTCAGCCACGCCCTCGTCACTCCCGATGGCGCGGCGCACGATGTCGCGCCGCGTGGCGTCGGCCAGCGCGCCGAACATCCTGTCGTAATTCGGTGGAGCAATCTGCATTTGATACAACCATATGGTTGTATCAGGGCGCAGTCAAGTCTACATCCTGGCAAGCACGATCGTGGTCGACTACAGCGCAATCTTTGGGGGGCCAACCGTGATCACGTACAACATCACGGTCAAGCGCCACCACCGCTCGCACTGATCAGCGAACAAACCCGCTGGCGCTGCCCTGGGGTAACGCCAGCGCTGGTTTGAGGGGTTTGTCGCAATTTCGGTCCAGATGCACTTGATCGATGCGATGCAAATGATCAATGTTGAATGCTTTCAGGGCGGTCTTCCGTGATTACCAGCGTGCCCGGGAGCGGCCATGCCTCTACTGGCTTTGCACTGAAAAGGCAGAATTGTCGACACGATGGTCAGCGCCCAGAACGGCATTGGTGTGGCGGCCCCGCATACCCGATCAGTGAGCTCGGTGCAAACCAACCTTGCGCTGCTGCGAGCGTTCCGGCGCTCGCCGATCGAGTTCCTAGACCTGCTGGTCGCCTGCGGCGCGAGCGCGGTCCCCATCCGTGTCGGGCCAGAGCGCGTGCGACTGGTCGATGAACCCTCTGAAGTCTGGGAGCTCTTAACCGCGCATTCCCGACTTACCGAGAAGGGCCGTGGCCTGGTACGGGCCCGACTTCTCCTTGGCGGTGGTCTGCTCACTAGCGAGGGTGAAGCCCACATGCGCCAGCGCCGAGCGCTTCAGGCGGCGTTCCACCCACGACGGATCTCCGACTATCTGGGATCGTTCGCGGCGGCGGCGCGACGCGCTGCGGGCCGGTGGTCCGAAGATGGAGAAATCGACCTGATTAGAGAGATGTCGGCCATCACGCTGGACGGAGTAGGGACGGCGTTGTTCGGTGCCGACCTCAGCGGCTCCACGCCGCAGGTCACCAGTGCGCTGGCCGACATGCTCGCCGGCTTCCGGCTGGCTATGGCTCCTGGCGGTGTCTACTTGGTTCGCTCGCCGCTGCCCACGGCCCGACGCGTACGCCGGGCCAAGGCCGAACTTGAGAGCGTTGTCGACGACCTCGTACGGCGGCGCGCGGGAAAGCCCGCAGCCGGACCGACGGTGCTGGACCTGCTAATCGATCAGCCGGAGTTCACTGATCAACAAGTTCGCGATCAGGTGATGACCTTGCTGCTGGCTGGGCACGAGACCACGGCCATGGCCTTGGTCTGGGCGCTCGCGGCGATCGACCAAGCACCGGCTGTCCGCGCCGAACTCGAGGCGGAGTGGGACAGCTGGCGGGACGTCCGTCGTGAGGACGTTCCCGCGGGAGCGTCACCGTCGAACCAGCCGCCGCCGATGCCGTCGGCAACGCTCCCGCTGACGACCGCCGTGCTGGCCGAAACGCTGCGGCTCTGGCCGCCGTCCTGGATGTTCAGCCGCCGCGTCATCGGGCCGCTGACATTGGGTGGCCGAACCGTGCCGCCGGCCACCATGTGTCTGATCAGTCCGGCGCTGCTGCATCGTGATCCGCGATGGTGGGCCGAGCCCGATCAGTTCAAGCCCGAACGCTGGCTGCGCAGTGAACCCGAGCAGCCTGATCGATTCGATCCGAAGGCTCCCGGGCATCCACGCGGTGCCTTCCTGCCGTTCGGTGCTGGACCCCGCATGTGCATCGGCGAGCAGTTCGCCTGGTCCGAGGCGGCGACGGTATTGGCTGAGCTAGGCAGGACCTGGCGAATCCATCTCAACGGCGCATCGCCGATCCCGGGCCCATCCTCAATGACGCTGCGGCCGAAAGGTCCCGTTAGGGCAACGACGTTACGCCGAGACGTCCACGTTGGCGTTTTCCAGCACCGCACGTGAGCGCAGCTTGCCCCCGGCCAGGAGTTCGAGCACATCAGTCGCCTGCTCCATGGGGAAGCGGTCCACTACTGTGCGTACCTTGCCCTGGGCGGCGAGCTCGAGCACAGTCCGCATTTGCTCACGGTTTCCAAGCACGGAGGTCTTGATCACCTTTTCGGTGTTGAACGGAAATCCCGACACGCTCAGCGGAACACCCATGACCAGCGTGCCGCCCCACTTGAGAACCCGAAGAGCCTGTTCGGTGACTGCATCGGAGGGAGCGAAGCTGATCACCGCGTCGGCGCTGTCCTCAACCTCATCAAGCTCTGAGAAGTCCGAAGAGTTGATCGCACGACTGGCGCCGAGCTCTAGCGCAACGTCAAGATGATCTTCGCTGCGTCCGATGGCCATCACGTCGGCACCGGCCAGAGCGGCGAACTGAATGGCCATATGACCCACGCCACCTAGGCCAAACACAGCAACTGTGTCACCTGGTCCGATCGCGAGCTTGTCGACCGCACCGTACGCGGTGATGCCGGGGCAGAACAGTGGAGCCGCCTCAATGATGTCGAGGCCTTCTGGAAGGTGATAGGTATGTGCCGCGTACGCGAGCATGTACTCGCCGTAGCCGCCATCCACGTGCTCGCCGGTGATCTTGCGCTGATGGCAGAGATGCTCGCGCCCGCTGGTGCAGAATTCGCACCTCTCACATGTCCACCACAGCGGCTGTACGCCGACCGCCTCGCCAATCGCGAAATCGTCCACACCGGCACCCAGCTCGGCGACGCGTCCAGTGACCTCGTGGCCAGGAACGATCGGGCTGATGGCCGGGACCCCCGACGCGACCCACTCACCCTCGATCATGTGGAGGTTCGATCGGCAGACGCCGCATCCGGCTACCGCAATAAGGATCTGACCATCGGCCGGCTCGGGCTTTGGGGCCGTTCGCCACTCCAGCGGTCGCTCGGACAGTGGGGCCGGCACATCGAGTTCATTCGCATACATCGAGGACATGTGCTCAAGTTACGGCCCAGTCCGTACCGTCAGGAAGCCAGTAGCCACGTAATGACCAAGATCACCGGTACGGAGAGCAGTGTGGCAACGAAGATCGTATCCCGCGCCAGGATCACGCCACGGTCGTAGCGCATGGCAAAAGTGAAGACGTTCTGGGCCGTGGGCAGCGCCGCGATCACTGTGACGGCAAGCAGATTGTGACCCGCCAGCCCTACCAGGTACGCACCGATGAGGTAGGCCACGATCGGCTGCACGATCAACTTGATCAACACCAGCGTGCCGATCTGGATCGGCGGCTCCCCGGCGCCTGGTCGAGGTCCGAGTCGCAGCGAGATCCCGAACACCAACAACATGGCCGGCACCGCCATGCCACCGATAAGCGTCAGCGGAGCATTGATGATCGTCGGCAGTTTGATCCCGGTCAGCGCCAATGCCAAGCCGACGAGAGATCCAACGGCAAGTGGGTTGCGTAAGGGTCGGGTCAGCCGAATCAGCCTCAGCCGGCGAGGTGAGATATCCGGGCTCGGCACGTCGGTGATCGCGTCGAGAACCGACAGACCACTTGGTTGCAGGATGATCAGTTGCGCCAACAACATCGGTGCAACCAGCGCCGCGTCGCCGAGGGCATACGCGGCGATCGGTATGCCGAGGTTCCCGGCATTGACATAGGCCGAGCAAAAGGCAGCGATGACAGTGTCGCCGGCCTCGCGCTTCCACAGCAGTCGGGCCAGCAGGATGGTGGTAGTCGCGGCTACGACAACGCTGCCGAGAGAGGCGATCAAGTTGGCTGAGAACAGCCGGTGCACATCCGTGCTGCCGAGCACCGTGATCATGAGGGCCGGGCTGGCCACATAGAAGGCCAACCGGGTCAACACCCCTTGTGCCGTCGCGTCAAGGATCTTCAGCTGAGCAAGCAGGAAGCCGACGCCAATGATGATCGTGATAATGGCGAATCCGGCCAGGACCCCCTGCACGTGTCAGGCCTGCTCCACCGGGTACGCCACGAACGCAAACCGGCGACTGTCCGCCGACCAGCTGTTGACGTTGATCGTTCCCTGCCCTCCGAAGATCGGAAAGCACCAGATGATGTCACGCCAGTTGCTGGTACGAACCAGCCGTACCTCCACATCGAGCTCAGGCGGATGCCCGAGCGTGCCGGCCGGAAAGCTGATATAGCTGGCATGTTCGCCGTCCGGTGACAAATGGGGGAACCAGTCGACCGATTCGGATTCCACAAGGCGCTCCATGCTTCCGCCCTCAGCGGGCACCCGAGCAAGCTGGGCGTGCCCCGGGCGTTTCGCGTACTCCTCGGTGTTGAAATACAGCCAGTCGCCGTCCGGTGAATACTCGGGACCGTCTAGGTGGCTGCTCCCGGCCTCTGGATAGCGTGTCTCACCTCCGGCCGACGGTATGAGCGCGAGTCGGCCGAGATCCGAATGATCTGCTTTTGGGATTTCGACGAACGCGAGCGTCGACCCATCCGGGCTGACTCCGTGCAGGTAGTGGTAACGGCTCGCGTCGTGCGTCACTCGCCTTGCGGTGCCGCCACGGAGCGGGGCGACATAGATGTGACCGTCGTTGGCGGACAGGTAGATCAAGCCGCGTTCGGAGTCAAGAACATGATCATTGTTGATCGGCGGCAGGTCATCGATGGATACGGGGTGCAACTTGACCTCTGGCCCAAGGTCGAGTCGCCAGAGCAGCCCGTCCCCGTTGAGCAGCAGTCCGTTGCCATCAGGAGCCCAGTTGGGTGCCTCCAGGAGCAGGGTTTGGGTGGAGTACACCAGCTCAGCTGACTCGCTGCCGAGGTCAGCGATCCACACCTCTGCTCTCTGTCCGGGTGCAAGCCGTCGAAGCATCGTAGGGTCAGCGGCGTAATCGATCATCGTTTCCTCAGCTCCAAGCCTCGTGAGACGTGGTCACCGTGGTGCCGGTGTCGGCCGACTCCTCGATGGCCAGCGCGAGGTGTTGATCTTGAGCCCCCTCAGCCAATGGGTAGGGCTCCGGCCCCTCACCTCGTACCCAACCCGCCGTGCGTTCTAGCAGCGTGGCGATCGCAATCTCGTCGTCCATCCAGCGGCGACCGGGATACGGGTTCCGATACAGCACCTCGATGCCCAGAGCGATGTGTTCGGTGTCGTAGCCGATCAGATCCAGGTCGTAGCCGGTCTGCCGGCGCACTAACGGAGTGCGGGCAAGAGTGCGCGGACCGGTCATCCGCACCACCTCATCGTTGTGCAACTCACCCGCCGTTCCGCGTACGGTGAGCCTCCGGAACCGCAGCTGATTGCGCGTCTGCTGCTCGGTGAAGTCGTACAGTCCGGAGCGTCCGTGCCCGAAGTCGAGGGTCGCGATCGTCGTGGTCGTTGGGTGTGGCTCCTCGTCATCGGTCCAGCCGGTGCGGCTCAACGGCTGGATCAGTGGCGCGGTGAACCGGGTGGCTCGGACCTCAACCGGCCCTCGGCCGGCGGCAAGGAGATGCCGAATCAGCGCGACGGCGTGGTACTGCTGCGTTGAGGAGACCTGCACTTGGGTTGGCGTGCCAATCATGCCGGCGGTCACTACGGCTGCTCGGGCGGCATGCGAGGGCATCATCGGGTACTGCTCGGCGACCTGCACCAGCCCGGAGTCGCCAACCGCCGACCACAGTGCACGAAGACCGTCAAGATCTGAAGCGGGCGGCGTCTCTGCCAGGACCGGCAACTCGCGATCGACGGCTTCGGCGATGAAACCCGGCGTCACATTCCGTGGCGTAGTGGTCAGCACAAAATCGACGTCGACCTCGCGCAGACAACCGTCCAGGGAGGTGAACGTCGGTACGTCCAGGCTGCGTGGAGTTCGCACCACGACCCCACCGCATTGGACCGCATCCAGCTCACGCGCCACGTTGAGGAACGTCCGCGCCCGCCAGCCGCTGCCGATCAGCGCGAACGTGGTCACGCCGAAACGGTAATGCGCCCGGAGCGCTCGCGGGGCGCGACATCCAACTGGCTGGCACCCTGCTCTAAGTCCAACTCCGCATCAGAAACGTGCACGTGGCATCAGTTGCGACTGATGCTGAGTGCACGTGGCTGGTGCCACGTGGTTCAAAGATCTGGAAGCAGTCAGCCGGCCGGGTCGATGTTTTGGTTGAGGTGGAACACGTTGTCGGGATCCCACTCCCGCTTGAGCCTGACGAGCCGCTCCCAGTTCGGTCCGTAGGCGGCGCGTACGCGCTGGCTCCCTTCCTCTCCGAGGTAGTTCATGTACACGGGGTCGCCGGTGTACGGCGCGATAGCGTCGAACGTGTCACGGACCCAGCCGATGTTCGCATCGTCGTCGGCCGCATCGAGCCACTCGCCCGTTATGACAACGTTGAATCCAGGGTCTCGGTGCGGGAACGCGGTCGCTGTTGCATCCACGCGGCTGATCGCACCGTGGAAGCTTTCGATGAGGATGCCAGTCATCGGTGATGGAACGCGTTCGAAGGCATCGACGAGTGTCCCGACCACATCCTCGTTCAGCTCCTTGAGGAACGCTGAGCGCCAGTAGTTGCGCGCACCTTTCGGGTACGCAGCGTCGAGCAGCGTGTTCATCATCCAGTACGGCATCGGGCTGATCAGATCGGCGGCGGGTGTGCCGGCGTTGCGCAGCGGTGCGACCAACGCCTCGCCGGTGGAGATCTCGCCGCTGTAGCAGACCGGCAGGCCGACGATCTTGTTGCCGGATCCGTCGGGTGCATGTGTCAGAACCATGTGGTTGACCAGCTGGTCGGGCGGGTCCGCGGTGACCTCCTGGTATGGCGCAAGGACGCGGAGCGCGTCGGACAGCGGGTAGGCAACGAGGCCGCCGAGGATTGTGTCGATTGGGTGAGCTTCGAACTCGAAGGAAGCGGCGACTCCGAAGTTGCCGCCGCCGCCGCGTAAGCCCCAGAACAGATCAGGATCACTGTCCTCGTCGACCTGGAGCACCTCTCCCTCAGCGGTAATGAGTTCGACTGACTTCAGGTTGTCGGACGCGATGCCGAAACGGCCCATCAACCAGCCGATGCCGCCGCCGAGAGTCAGGCCTGCCACCCCAGTCGTCGAGATGATGCCGCCTGTCGTCGCCAGCCCGTGTTGCGCTGTTGCCCGGTTGTAGTCGTTCCAATTGGCGCCGCCCTGAACGCGCGCGCGACGCCGGACCGGATCGACGTACGTCGCACGCATTGGCGCGAGATTGATCATCAGTCCGCCTGAGGTCACCGCCTTGCCAGCCGGATTGTGTCCGCCACCGCGCACCGAGATCTCCAGACCCTCGGAACGTGCGAAGCGCACGGCATCGGCGATGTCTGCGGAGTTGAGGCACGTAGCGATCAACGCCGGTCGCTTGTCGATCATCCCGTTGTGTACGGCGCGGGCGGCGTCGTAGCCGGGGTCGCTGGCCTCCAAAATCTCGCCGGAGAACGGCGCCCGGAGCGCCTCAACTGCATCGCGCGACAGAGTCATGCCCCCTCCTCGCGGCGCGCTTGGCGCCAGCTCCACTGCCAGGATGACGAAGATACGCCGACGCCGGTTCAAGTGGAAGAGAGATCATCTCGACTGCTGGCGACGCGACCCTGGGGCTAGCTGCGGCGATGTAACGCCTCCGACGGTCAGTCGAGTGCCTGAGCCTGGCTAGATCGGCCGTCCCGGCTTGTGTGGCTGTCGCCTTGGCGGGGTACTACGGCCCGCGAAGGAGGAGGACGTGATTGCGTTTGGCTTATTCTTGTTGGTCTTGGCCATACTGTTGAAGATCAGCTTTTTATCGACGATGGGCCTTATCTTTATGATCATCGGGGGTGTCTTCTCTTTTTCCGGTTACCTGGGTCACCCTGTGGGCGGGCACAGATATTGGTATTAATTGACCGAGAAGCACACTTTCTTGGGCAACTGCGCGGCAGTTGGGCGAATTGCTCATCCTGCCCAACGAGATCTGCCATTCACCCGCACTTTCGTCATTTAGGACCGACAGTCGGCTATTTAGAACACGACTCGACGCAATTCCGGCCGATCTCCCAGCCAAGTCAGCTTGATCGATACATACTGACGTCAACATCTGCTTTGGAGCACTCGGGGGGACGTAGATGCGTCGCAGGTATTGGCGCGCAAGCGCGCTGGCTGGACTGTTCGGCTTGATCATGAGCTTCGGCATGGGTGTCAACTTGGCGGCTGCCCATCCGGGCGAGGGCAATGAGAAGGACGCCGAGCACGCCAAGGAGGACCTCGCCGGCACCTCGATCGAGAAGATCGAGAAAGACACCGCGGCCAACGCGGCCAAGATCAAGAAGGAGACCGGTCACACCCCTGGCCGCCACTCCGACGAACAGAATGTGGCCAACGCGAAAGTTTCAGCTGCCGCGGCGCAGGATCCCGGCCAGGGCGGGAACTGGAGCTCGGTGATCCCCACCGATCAAGGAACCAAAGTCGGCGTCGTGCCGATTTTCCAGGCAGTCCTGCCCAACGGCAAGGTCCTGATGTGGGATTCCGTGGGACAGGGCGCACCGGAGCAGATGCCAACCAACAACTTCACCCGCGCCTTGGTTTGGGATCCCAGCAACAACACCTATAACCGTAGAGACGTCCCGAACTACAACATCTTCTGCGCCGGATACGCCCAGCTGGCCGACGGCAATGTGCTGGTCGTCGGCGGTAACAAGAATTCTGCGCTCGACGGCATCGTGCAGACCCACCTCTTCAACTGGCAGAACGAAACCTGGAGCCGTGGGCCCGACATGGCCGCTGCCCGCTGGTATCCCGCGGTCCAGGCGCTCAGCAATAACGAAGCGGTGATCGTCGGCGGAGGCCCGACAGTTCCGGAGGTTTACCAAACCGACAAGACCCTGCGGAAACTGAGCAATGCCAGCGGGTATAGCGATCGCTTGTACGCATTCCTGACGACTCGTCCCGATGGGAAGGTCGAGTTGATGGGTCCTCCCCCGCAGATGAACACGATCAACACCAGTGGCACTGGTGCTATCACTGCCATGAAGACTCGCGATGGCATTGACCGCACGTATGGCGGCTTCGCCACGTACGACAAGGGCAAGGTACTGGTTGCTGGCGGCGGGGACATTACCGAGGGCACGCAAACTCACGTTCCGACCAAGACGGCGTACGTTGTCGACGTCAACGGCACTAGCACTACCGCGACGCAAACCAGCTCTATGTCGGTTGGGCGGCGCCAAGGCAACCTGACCATTCTGGCCGACGGGAGTGTGCTCGCCACCGGCGGAATGAGCAAGGCGACTAATGCGAACGTCGATCTCACCAACCCGGTGTTCGCTGCTGAGCGGTGGGATCCGTCCACCGGGAACTGGACAGTTCTCTCCAGCGCCAGCCGGGTACGTGAATACCACTCCAGCGCCACACTCCTGCCCGACGGTCGGGTACTCACCGGAGGCGGCGGAGTTTGCGCTTCCTGCGTCAGCGCGGGATATCTGGAGAAGAACATCGAGTACTTCGAGCCGCCCTACCTATATAAAAAGGACAACAGCGGGCAGAAGGCGACCCGTCCAGTGATCACCAGCGCGCCTGACACCGCTACCTATGGTCAAACCTTCAACATCAGTTCCTCCCAGGCTGGATCGATCGCCAAGGCTGGACTGGTACGCCTGGGCGCGGCAACTCACAGCCAAGATCAAGGACAGCGCTACGTGCCCTTGTCCATCAGCTCCTCCAGCACCACGATCACTGCGACGGCACCGGCGGACCCCAACATCGCACCGCCCGGTTACTACATGCTCTTCATCACCGATAACGCCGGGGTGCCCTCGGTCGCCAAGATGATCAAGATCCAACAGAAGCCTGCGGTGAAAGGCGCGTCATCAGACTTCAACGGCGACGGATTCTCCGATGCGGTGGTTGCGGATCCGTATGCCGACCCTGGCAGTGTCAGCGACGCCGGCCAGGTAACCGTCTTGTACGGCAGCAATACCAGCACCATCGGCGGCGGAACCGTCGACACCCTCGTCCAGGGCTCCGGAAAGGTTGGCAACACGGCGTCAGCCAATGATCGATTCGGCACCACCGTGTCAGCTGCTGATCTTGATAACGATGGCTACACCGACTTGCTTGTCGGAACACCCTACGAGGACATCAACGGTCAAGCGGACTCTGGGCTGGCACAGGTCATCTGGGGTTCCTCGAGTGGCCTGGGCAAGGGCAAGTCCTCAACGGAACTGACTCAGACGTCCTTCGGACGAACCATCACCGCCGGTGATCAACTCGGCTTCGCCATCGACGCAACGAACGAGCTGGGCTCCGACTTGCCCATGATTGCCGTCGGCGTTCCCGGCGGCAACGTTTCCGGCCAGAACGATGCGGGATGGGTCGGCTTCTTTACCGCTGGCCTCAATGATCCGCGGGCAATTGATCAAGACTCGGCTGGCATTCCGGGAGCGGCTGAGGCGAGTGATCGGTTCGGTGAAGCGATCACGCTTGGATTGATCGCCGGGACCTCCAGCCGAGTTGATGCCGCCGTCGGTACCCCAGGTGAGGACTTGGGCTCCGGAACCAGCGCGATCAGCAACGCCGGCGCGTTCACCGTGATCAACGATCTTTACACCGGAGCCGCGGCTGGGCAGGCGTACGACCAAAACAGTTCAGGAGTCCCCGGCACGCCGGAGAACAACGACGGGTTTGGCCAGGTCCTCGACAGCGTGCGAGCCGGCAGCACGACTCACTTGGCAGTTGGAATTCCTGCAGAAGCCATCGGAAGCGCCGCCAAAGCCGGTAGCGTGCAGCTCTTCACCTCTAATGGCACCACCCTTACGCCGGGCACCGGTCTGACACAGGACACTACCGGCGTCACGGGAACCGCCACGGCCGGTGATCAATTCGGGCGCCGTATCGTCCTAGCACCACCAGGGCTTGGTGACACCAAGACGCGACTGGCCGTATCCGCGCCGTACAAGGATTCCGGAGCAACTGATGCTGGCCAGGTGCAGATCTTCCCGCTTGATGATCTTGGCGCGGAGGTGACGCACGACCAAAGCTCGACAGGCATCGGCACGGCGGCTGCAAATGATCATTTTGGCGAAGGACTCGGCTTTGTTGCCGGTGTCGGAGAACGCGCCGTCCTGGTAGGAGTGCCCGATGATGTGCAGTACTCCAGCGGCGTCGTGAGCGTCATCCCGCTGCCCAGCGGCACCCCGCGGGTATGGCGTCCGGGTGCCGGCAACGTGCCAGCGACCGGGGCCGACCGCTTCGGCGGCGCCGACGGCGGGGAGGCCCAGCAGTAGCGACGCCGCCGTCAAAACGTCCCCGTCGCGAGCACGCGGTGGGGACGTCATCTAATGCAGCGGTCAAACGGCCGAGATCTGCCAACAACTGTGCCCGCGCATTAGGCTCACGCTGATGACTCAGCCGCAGCTTGATGTCGCACCGCCGAAGTGGCGGGCGTACCTCCCGGGTATTGCGCTGATCAAGTCTTACCAGCGGAAATGGTTGCCGAAGGACATCGTCGCAGGCCTGGTCCTTTCGGCGCTGTTGGTGCCACAGGGCATGGCATACGCCGATCTGGCCGGGCTGCCGCCGGTGACTGGGCTCTACACGTCGATACTGTGCCTGCTCGCGTACGCCGTCTTCGGCCCGTCACGGATCCTGGTGTTGGGTCCGGATTCGTCCCTTGGTCCGATGATCGCGGCAACCATCGCCCCGCTTATGCTCGCCGGCGGCGATCCTGTACGTGCCATTGCGCTGGCCTCGTTGCTGGCTGTGATGGTGGGCGCCGTGATGGTTCTTGCGGGCTTGGCCAAGTTCGGGTTCGTCGCCGATCTGCTCTCCAAGCCGACCCAGATCGGCTATATGAATGGACTGGCATTGACGATCATCGTCGGTCAACTGCCCAAGCTCCTTGGATTCTCGGTCGACGCTGACGGGCTAATTGCCGAGGCTCGCGGCTTTGTATCAGGGCTCGCTCAGGGCGAGGCGAACGCTACTGCCGCGGTACTTGGGATCTGTTCGTTGGCTGGCATTCTGCTGCTGAACCGGTTCCTACCCAAAGTCCCGAGCGTCCTGATCGTCGTTGTGTTCGACGCAGTGATCGTGGGCACGTTCGACCTGGAGGATCGTGGAGTAGACACAGTCGGCTTGATTCCTCAGGGCTTCCCACCCTTCGCGGTCCCCAGTGTCAGCTGGAGCGATGTGCCGCCACTCTTCCTCGGAGCTCTGGCGATCGCCGTAGTCGCACTCGCGGACACGATGTCCACAGCATCGGCATTCGCCGCTCGCCGCGGCGAGCAGGTGCGCGGCAACCAAGAGATGATCGGCATAGGCGCTGCCAACATCGCCGCCGGGTTCTTCCAGGGCTTTCCCGTCAGCACCAGCGGGTCCCGCACTGCTGTGGCGGAGCAGGCCGGCTCCAAGTCGCAGATCACCGGCATTGTCGGCGCCGCCGTGATCACGCTCGTCCTGGTCTTCGCCACTGGCGCCATGCAATACGTCCCACAGCCAACATTGGGTGCCATCGTCATTGCCGCGGCATTTTCTCTGGCCGACATCGCCGGAACCCGACGGCTCTGGCGGCAGCGTCGTACGGAGTTCTGGCTATCGATCGTCGCGCTGCTCGGGGTCGCCCTGCTGGGCGTGCTGCCCGGCATCCTGGTCGCAGTGGGCCTGTCGATCCTCAACGTCTTCCGGCGCGCGTGGTGGCCGCATCACGCGGAGCTCGGTCGGGTCGAGGGCATGGAGGGCCTGCACGACATCGAAAGATATCCCCACGCCGAGCTGTTGCCCGGTCTGGTCATTTACCGCTTTGATGCGCCACTGATCTTCGCCAACGCTCGCATGTTCGGTGAGGGCCTGCGGGCGATCGCCGAACAGCGCCGAGGCCTCCGCTGGCTCGTCGTCGCCGCTGAGCCAATCACCGACGTCGATACGACAGCTTCTGACATGTTGCAGGAGCTGGACGAATGGCTCAACGAGCGAGGTGTGTCATTGGCCTTTGCAGAGATGAAGGACCCGGTACGCGAGAAGATCGAACGCTACGAGCTCACCCGCACAATCGACCCGGCTCACTTCTTCCGGACAATCGATGAGGCGGTCGCGGAGTATGTACGGCAGACCGGAGCCACCTGGCGGACTCCCGGAACGACATCATGAGTTCGGTGATCATCGACGCCAAGCCCAGTCGGTTACGCCGGCTCGCGGCGGCGGTTGCACTCGCGGCTCTGGTCGCGGCGCTGCTCTACCTCGCAATATCAGCGATTTTCCACTGGTACGTCCTGCTTGCCAGCGTGATCTCGCTGGGTGTCGTAGTAGTCGCCGCCTGGTACACGTTGTCTCGACGCGGCATGACCCGCGTCGTTGCCGCTGTTGTCGCGGCGGTCGCGTTGATCGCATTGGCGGTAGTGCTGATCGCCACTGAAAGCCTTAGCGTACTGGCGGTGGGGGTTGGGCTGGCGGCCATATCGATCGGCGCGGCCAGCTACGCACTAAGCCCGGTCCGGGCAGCCAACGAGGCCGGGCACGCCGCACGGGCCCAGCACCCAGTCCTACTGATGAACCTCAAATCCGGCGGGGGCAAAGCCGAGCGGTTCAGGCTGGTCGAGCTGTGCCGACAGCGCGGCGTTGAGCCAATCGTCCTGCATCCCGGCGACGACCTTCGGCAGCTGGCAGAAGACGCAGCTGCGCGAGGCGCTGATCTGTTGGGCATGGCCGGTGGTGACGGCTCTCAGGCACTCGTCGCATCGGTTGCGAGCCGGCACGGCATTCCCTTCGTTGTCGTGCCGGCTGGGACCCGCAATCATTTCGCGTTGGATTTAGGCCTCGACCGTGCCGATGTCGCCGGGTCGTTGAACGCGTACGACGATGGCATCGACATCGAGGTAGACCTTGCCGAGGTCAACGGACGGGTCTTCGTCAACAATGCGTCGATGGGTGTCTACGCGAAGATCGTCCAGTCGGAGGACTACCGGGACGCCAAGATGCTGACTGTGGCTGCCATGTTGCCGGATCTATTAGGGCCGGCGGCGCAGCCAATTGATCTCCGCTTCACGCTGCCATCCGGCGAGGAAGCGGTCAGTGCTCAACTGCTGCTGGTGTCCAATAACCCCTACCAGCTAGCGCGCCTGCGCGGAGGCGGCACTCGCGAACGCCTCGACACCGGCGCACTGGGCGTCGCGTATGTTCGCGTCGAAACAGCGGCCGACGCCGAAAGGCTCGCGGCGTTGGAGGTCCAGGGTCAGGTCAAGCGGTTTGCAGCCTGGAGCGAGTGGACCACGCCGGAGTTCGAAGTGCGTTCCAGCGGCCCCGTCGAGATCGGTGTTGACGGAGAAGCTCTGTCCTTTGAGCCACCGCTGCGCTTTGTCATCCAGCCCCGCGCACTCACAGTCCGGCTGCCTCGCATGTCGTCGAGGCGTTCGCCGGCCGCGCGCGCCGTGCGGGTGATCGCCAAGCCGACGATAGTCGCGCTCTGGCGTACGCTTCTCGGTCGGCCGGTGGGAGCCATTAGATGATCACCGCGACCCCTCCGGAACCGTTCGAGGAGCGGCTGGCGGACCGCCTCAGCAGGCGGCACACTCGGCCGTCTCGTATGGTGCGCATTCTCCGCCGACTTGGCCGCCTCGACCGCTCCGCGTACCGCGCCGTGGCTGAGATGTCCACACCATTGTTGGATCGTCCCCTCCGGCGGGTGTCCGATTTCGCCAACCTCTCCAAGCCGTGGTTCCTTCTCGCAGCAGTGCTCGCCCTCTTTGGCGGCGCTGGGGGGCGCCGTGCTGCCGTGACTGGGGTGACCGCGATCGCGCTCACCTCGTTCGTGATCAACCAACCAATGAAGCTGGTTGGCGACCGTCGCCGCCCGGCCCGTACTGAGCTGGGCGTTCCCGAAAGTCGTTGGGTGCGCATGCCAACGTCGACGTCATTCCCTTCCGGTCACTCCGGATCGGCGGCAGCGTTCGCCGTCTCGGTCGGGGAGATGTTGCCCGGAGTGAGACTGCCGCTGCGCGCTGCCGCTTTGGTCGTTGCCTTCTCTCGCATCTATACCGGCGTTCACTATCCAGCCGACGTCGTGGCAGGTGCCGCGGTTGGCGCGCTGGTAGGACGGGCTACCTCGATGGTGGTTCGGCGGTTCGGCGGCTGATCCCTAGTAGACCGGGCCGCCGCATGTGGTGGCATGCTGGGCACTCAGAACACCCGGACGGCAACCTCAGCAGGTGCTCTCAGCAGCCGTTCGATCTCCTCGTCCAACCGCACCAAAGTCAGCGAGGCGCCCGCCATGTCGAGGGATGTGCAGTACTCGTTGACGTAGCTGCGCCCAACCGTGATGCCACGATCGGCCAGCTGCTTGTGAGCACGGCGGTACAAGATATATAGCTCGCTGATCGGTGTTCCCCCCAGTCCGTTGATCATCAAAGCGACCCGATCACCGGAGTTGTACGGCAGATCGGTCACCACCGCCTCGAGCAGCTCGTCGACGATGGCGTCGGCATTGGCGAGCTTGCGGCGCTCCCGGCCCGGCTCGCCGTGGATCCCGACGCCAACCTCCATCTCATCGGCCCCCAGCTCGAACAGCGGCGACCCCTTCGCCGGCGGCGTACAAGCCGTCAGCGCCAACCCCATGGTGCGGGCCACACTGTTGACCTTCTGACCGATTCGCAACAGCTCGTCCAAATCCGCACCTTCTTCAGACGCCGCGCCGACGGCCTTGATCACGAAGAAGTTCCCGGCCACGCCGCGGCGGCCCACGGTATAGAGCGAGTCCTTGACCGCCACATCGTCATCGATGGTCAGCACTCCGACTTTGATCCCTTCGGCCTCGGCCATCTCCTTGCCCATGTCGAAGGCCATCCGGTCGCCGGTGTAGTTGTTCACCAGGAGCAGCACGCCGGCCGGCGAAGCGACGAGCTTGGCTGTCTCGTACACGTAGTCCATAGGAGGCGCCGCAAAGACGTCGCCAGGGCAGGCCGCATCGAGCATGCCCGGTCCGACGACCATGACGTGCGCCGGCTCGTGCCCGGAGCCGGAGCCCTGCACGATGGAGACCTTGTCGTCCCGCGGTATGTCGGTACGCATGATCAAGTTGTAGTCGGGGACGTACTTCAGCTTGTCTGGATTGGCCAGCGCGATGCCCTCGAGCATCTCCGGAACGAACTGCTTCGGGTCGTTGACGAACTTCTTCATGACGCTCCTCCTTGAGATGCTCCTGACCAGACTTCACTAATCCGCTCGGTGATCACCGCCACTGCCATCGCGCCTGCATCGACCGATCCCCTACTCCGCTCGCCCGTGTACGCCGCGCGGCCGCGCTTGGCCACCATCTCCTTCGTTGCCTCTGCTGTTTCCCGGGCCGTCGCTGCCGCGGCCTTCAGCGCTTCGCCGCCGTGCGAACCGGATTGCAGCTCCGATTCCAAGCGATCGGTCATCGGTACCAGGGCGTCGAGCAGGGTCTTGTCTCCAAGATCGGATTGACCGCGCGCTTTGATGCCCTCAGCTGCCGCCCTCAGCATGTTGATCACCTGCTCGCCCGTGAGGCTGTCGGCGGCGCCGGCGGTCGTGCCGGCGCGGATGAATGCAGTTCCCCAGATCGGTCCAGACGTGCCGCCGATGCGGGAGCTGATCGTCATTCCCGATCTCTTCAGGAAGGTCCCGATGTCGGTACGGTCAAGATCATCCCAGCCCTCCAGGAGCTTCTCGAAGCCGCGCGCCAGCGAGTAGCCGAAGTCGCCGTCACCGACAACCGAGTCAAGATCACCGAAGTACTTCTCGTTGTCGATGGCGGTCTCCGCGATGGTACGGACCACCAGCTCGACCTGCTTCATGCCGTTGTCACTCACTCGCCTCTCCTTCTCCCGGCTCCCGCACCTGTCCTGATCCAGTGGCCGCCGACCGCTCCTGAAGTTCCTCCGCCGGGGCTGCCCCAAGGCAGTCGCGAAGATCGTCAAGGGTGATGTAGTCCTGCGGCCGGGCGGTACTGCGGTTGGCCAGCACGTCGATCGGAGGCCGGCCCGGGTCACCGAGCTCAGATACCACGAGCACTGCTTCGTCGAACCGCTCATCCTGGGTATAGCCGTTGACTGTCACCATGCACCGCAGCTCGGCTCCGACTGCCGCCAGTAGTCCATTGCGGGAGTCCTCGACCACGAGCGTCTCCGCCGGATCCAGCTCGAGCTTGGCCAGTGTCAGCTGATAGATCGCCGGGTCGGGTTTTTTGGCCGGCACGATGTCTCCGGCGAACAACGGGATCCGTGTGGCCAGCTCGCGACCGACCGCGTTCTCTAGCACAGCTCGTACCGACTCCTCGGCCGAGGTTGACGCGACGGCCACGGTCCAATCGTCGTTGAGGGCGGCGCGGATGATGCGCGCGATGCCCGGCCGCGGTGGGATCTCTCCATCGGCCACCAACTTCTTGAACGTTGCGGTCTTGGTCTTGTGCCATTGCGCCAGCAGCTCGCGACGCCCGTCCTCATCCGCAGGGATCTCCGCAGTGCGGACGAAGTTGGGATCGTCAAATAGGCTGGCCATGCGCTCCTTGCCGCCGCCGATCTTGAGCTTCTGGGCGTAGTCGTCCTCGCTCCACTGGACCGGCAGGCCGTAGTCCTTGAACGTGGCATTGAAGGCGGGCAGGTGTCCATACCGCTCAGTGTCGGCCAGTACGCCGTCACAGTCGAAGATCAAATTCGGCACAGCTCACCACGCCCGACCGGCGCTGCCGAACAGCCGGATGTGGTACTTGGTTGTCTCCATTACGGCGGATCGCTGATGGCGGAACAGCGACGGCGGATCCCACTTGCCTTTCTCCTCGGCGCCACGCAGGAAGTCCAGGCCCGACTTCATGAACGATTCCTTGATCGCGGTGGAGATGTTGACCTTGGCGCAACCGCGCGAAATCAGATCCCGGAACTGATCTTCAGATAGCCCCGTGCCGCCATGCAGAGCCATGGGCACGCCGGTGGCCTCCACTAAGTCAGTCACTCGTTGATGATCAAGCTTCGGAGCAGCGGTGTACTGGCCGTGCGCGTTCCCGATCGCGGGAGCGAAACAGTCGACGCCGGTCTGCTTGATGAAGTCGACCGCCACCTCCAGGCTCTGCACCCTCGACGCTTCGTCAGAGCCGATGTCATCCTCGACGCCCTGAATCCCCTCGATCTCGCCCTCCACATTCGCCCCGTACTGGCGGGCTTCGGCTACTACCTCGGTTGTCTGGCGCAGGTTCTCCGCCACATCTAGTTCGTGGGCGTCGAAGAGGACGGAGTTCCAGCCACCGGCGAGGCAGTCGCTGATCACCGACCTATCGGGACAGTGATCAAGGTGCAAGGTCACCGGTACAGGCAGGTCGCGGGCGAACGCGGTGAAGATCGCGAAAAGTTGATCACGACCGTATTGGCGGACAGTCTTGACCGATGTCTGGATGATTACCGGTGCCCTCTCCTCGACGGCTGCGGCGAGGATGGCTTCGATGGTCAAGTCATTGAGGATGTTGAACGCGGCCACGCCGTAGCGCTCGGTGAAGGCGCGATCAAGGATCTCCTTCATGGATACGACAGGCACGGTTTTCTCCTTCCGGCCAAGGGCGTCAGTCAGGCGATCCGTCGCACGCGTACGACCGTCACTCCCGAAGGAGCCGGGTGTACGTCGGCTGGTGACTTCTGTCTAACACGTCGCGCGCCGATTGTGGAAGGGTGGTTCCACACTGGCGCGCTCCGGGGGCTAGATTCCCTGCATGACCGATGCAGGCATGATCAACGACGACGTAGTGGCACGCTCCGAGGTCGCAGCCCGCATGGCCGAGGCGGCACACGCGTGGCTGGACACCCTGGATGCAGAACAACGCAAAATTAGCCAGGGAGCCGTCCCAGCCGACGACCGTGAAGACAATGAACGCCGACGGTGGTTCTATACACCGACTGATCATGGCGGTCTTACCATCCACCAGCAGCGCCCGGCGCAGCAGCGAGCGGTGATGCGGCTCATCTCGACCGGGCTATCTCCTGCCGGCTATGTCACCGTCGCGACGATCATGGGCCTGGAAAACGTGCTCGACTACGTCGAGGGGTTCAAGGCCAGCTTCAATCGCGAACGCGGCCGCGACCCCGGCATGTACTACTTGCGGGTCTTCGGCGAACCTGGTGACAAAGGCTTGTGGGGCTGGCGATTCGGCGGCCACCACGTCTCCTTGAACAACCTTGTGATCGACGGGGTGCTCGTCGCGACGACGCCGTGCTTCCTGGGAGCGAATCCCGCGAAATCGCCGCTGCTCGGGGGAGCGGTGAACCGCCCACTCGGCCGCATGGAGGACTTGGGCCGGGATCTAGTGCGGTCCCTGTCGCCCGAACTCACCGCGCGTGCCATCCTGCTGTCCAACTCCCCATCTGACTTCGTCACCATCAACCTCACCTATGTCACCGACGGCAAGCAGGTCATTCCACTCGCTGGCATGTATCGCGACGAGCGGTACGCCGACCCGGTAGAGGAGGCGAAGCTGCGGCCGCTTGACGACGTCATCAGGGATGAAACCGACCTGAGCGAGGCCGACCAGGAGGCCGTTGCCTACTCGACCGAGCCCAAGGGCGTACCGGCCGCTGAGCTCGATTCCGAGCAGCGAGAGATGCTACGTGCACTTCTGGCCACAAACCTGGACCGCGCACCAACCGGGTTGTCTCCACTGCAGAGTTACGACGACGAGGCCGCCCTGAATGCCGTCCACTTCGTCTGGGCGGGGGGGACCACGCCAGGCGAGCCGCACTACTACCGGCTACAGGGTCCGCGGCTGCTGATCGAGTGGGACAACACCCAAAACGACGCCAACCATGCGCATTCGGTGTGGCGCGATCCCACCTCGGACTTCGGTCTCGACGTGCTCGCCCGGCATCGCGCGGCGCACCACACTTGATGACACCTGAGTCTTGTCAATGACCAAACCAGCGACAACTCTGGAAGGCAGTCTGTATCACGACGTTGCTCCAGTTCGCTCGAAGACCGAACCGGGGATTCGTCGATTCGATGTTTGGCGGTGATGGACGTGACTGCAGAGAGTGGATCATGGGTCGTTTACGGCCTCGTCGTCCTGCTGCTCGTCCTTCTCCGCATACCAGTGACTCAACGTCTTCTTATTTCGCTCGCCAGACGCGGCAGCGACTGGGCGAAGACCCGTTACGCACGAGCAGAGGAACGCGACCCTGACGAAGACGCGATGTGGTTGATGGAACGGCGACGGCGACTGTGCGCTGATCTTCGACGTGTCGAACACCTTCTGGCCACTGATACGTGGATGTCAGCCACTCGGCAACGCGGCAACCGGCTCGCCTACAACCAGCTCGTCGACGATCTTCGCCGTATGCCTGTCGCGGTCTCGACGATCTTCGAACCTCAAGCCTTCGATCCCTGGAACGCGTCCGCTAACGAGCCGCCATATCGGCAGCTGCCCAGCGATGGCTTCCGACCTCAATCGCCCACAGTCGAAGTCTTAGA
>Ga0075423_10000317_pt1 | contig 37242 bp, 39 predicted proteins | sample SoiMethybrSBSTD2_FD_80114 | JGI IMG/M metagenome (GOLD analysis project Ga0075423, IMG submission 80114) | Bulk soil microbial communities from a Populus tree surrounding site in Tennessee, USA - Soil MetaG P. TD hybrid SBSTD2 | ecosystem: Environmental > Terrestrial > Soil > Tree plantation...
ACTGAGACATCCCTGATCGCGGGCAGCGGCCCAAGGCTGGCGATGAGATCGCCAAGGGCCTTTCGATCGCGCTCGGCGAGTGCACCACGAGCCACACCAAGTTCGGCCGCGACGATCATTCCGTACGCCACCGCTTCACCATGACGGAACCGCCGGTACCTGGTTGCGGATTCGAGCGCGTGCCCGGCCAGGCCCCGACACTCTACCCGCTGGCCTGCGCGCCGCAGGCCTGGTCCTCCGGAGCGGCGTTCCTGCTGATCCAGGCGTGCCTGGGGATTCGCGTGTGCGCCCCCGAGCGGCGCGTGCAGTTCTCGCGTCCCCGGCTCCCGCGCTTCCTCGAGGCGGTTCGGATCGACGGGCTGCGCGTCGGGAGTGCCAAGGCCGACCTCCTCCTCACGCGCCGCACGGGGACCGTTGAGGTCCACGTCGAACGCACCGAGGGAGATCTTGCCGTCGAGGTCTCGCGCTCAAACGCCGTCGAAGTCGCGCCCTGAGCGCGCCTAGGCCGCGCCGGCGCGCCGCGAAGCGGCCCGCTTCGGCCGTGTGCGCGCGGCGCCCAGACTCTTCTTCAGCGACTCCATCAGGTCCACCACGTTGGCGGGGACCTCCGCCGCGGCGCGGCCCTTGCCCTTGAGCGCGAACTTGCGGCGCGAAGAAAGAAGCTTGCGGAGCGCCTTCTTGTACGTGTTCGGATGCTCCGCCGGATCCCAGCCCTCCTCGGACATCTGGTCGATCAACATGCGCGCCATCTTGACCTCGGCGGGCTTGCGCACGGTCGCAGGGGCCTCGACTCCGGTCGGATTGCGCAGCTCGTCGAACGGCCGCAGCGTCTCGAGCGTGAGGACCTTGGGCCCCGGCAGCAGCGTGGCGAGCTGGGGCTTTTTGCGCATCCGGACGCGGACGATCGCTACGCGGTGCGCGTCGTTGAGCGCTTCCCTCAGGACGCCGTAGGCATGCTCACCGCCTTTGCGCGCTCCCACGTAGTACGGGTTGTCGAAGAGAAGCGGGTTGAGAGCCGAAAACTCGACGAACTCCAGCACTTCCATGTCGTCGGTGCCGCCGGCTTCCCCCTCGGCTTTCTCGATGTCTTCCTTCTCCGCCAGCGCGTACTCGCCCTTCTCGACCTCGTAGCCGCGCACGATCTCGTCGTTGGGGACTTCGACGTCCTCCTCGCTGCAGAACTTCTTGTAGACGATCGGGGCGTGGTCCTTTCTGTGCAGGAGCCGGAAGGAAACCCGCTCCGAAGCTTCGACCGCCGAGTAGAGGGAAACCGGGATCGAGATCAGACCGAAGGTGATGTGTCCGTTCCAGATCGGCCGCATCGCGCGTCAGACCGCGGCACAGTCAGGATGCCCGCAGTCGCAGGACCCGCCGCGCGGCTTCGACTGCGCGGCGTCCGCGCAGCTCTCGCTGCAGAATTGCTTTCCGTCGCGCTCGACCGTGGCGTCGGTGCAATGACAACCGGGGTGTTCGCAGTTCATGGCTTGCCTCCCGTTTCGTGAGTAGCAATCACCCTGCCAGTCGCTTCGCCGGCACGTTTCGTGCAACGAAATCCCTCGGGCATTCAGGCCCACATCACAACGAGGAGACTGTCATGAGCGACTTCGAAGGCCGCGAACGCGAGCCGGGTACCGACGAGCAATCCGATCGTCCCGACGAGCGCAACGCTCCTCCCCGCAACGAGTCCGAAGAGATCACGGAGACCCGCCCGCGGCGGGAAAACCAGGAATCCCCGGGAGAGGGCGCGTCCCGCTCCGGCCAACCCGAGCAGAAGCCGACCGGCGAGGACGTCGACTCAGGCAACGAATAACCTGCGCATGGGATGTTCCGGCGCGCCCCTGCGCGTGCCGGGTGTCCCCGCCTCCGGAGCCGTCCGAAGAATGTCCAGCGAGAGCTCTCTTCTGCGACCCGGCGCAGGGTTCGGCCCGTTCTTTGCGGGCCTTCGGTCCGCTCCGCGCCGGGCGCTGCTGCTCGATTATGACGGCACGCTTGCGCCGTTCTCGGCGAAGCGCGCCTCGGCGGCGCCCTACCGCTGGGTGCGTGCCGCGCTGAGGAGCATCGCGGCGGCTCCGCGGCCGACGCGCATCGGCATCGTCAGCGGCCGGCCGGTCGCGGAACTGCGGCGCCTGACCGGCCTCCAGAACGTCGCGGAGCTGTGGGGCTCGCACGGGCTCGAGCGGCTGACGCTCGAGGGTTGCTGGATCGGCCCTCCGCCGAAGAAGGATGCGGCGGAGTTCCTCGATCGCGTGTCCGCGTCGATGGCGGAGCTGGGCTGGGCTTCTCTCCTGGAGCGCAAACCCTACGGGCTCGCGCTCCACGGCCGCGGCGCGCCGGCCGAGGAATTCGCCGACGCCGAATCGGAGCTGATCGAGAGGTGGTCGGAAACCGCGCACGATTTCGGGCTCGAGCTTCTCGGGTTCGACGGGGGAATCGAGCTGCGACCGGAAGGCCAGGGGAAGGGGATGGTGGTGCGCACCGTCCTCGAAGAGCTCGGACCCGGAGCGTCGCTCGCGTACCTCGGCGACGACCGCACCGACGAGGACGCATTCGGGGCGCTCGCCGACCGGGGACTCGCAATCCTGGTGCGGGCGGAGCCGAGGCCCACGCAGGCCGCGGCGTGGATCCGGCCTCCCGACGAGCTGCGGCGCTTCCTGGCCGACTGGAACGCCGCCTGCTCCGGAGACAGCGCATGAACCTGGTCGTCGTATCCAACCGCCTGCCGTTCACCTTCTCGAAAGGCGAGGACGGCGAGTGGCAGATCGAGCCCGGCACCGGCGGCCTCGTCACCGCCCTGCGCCCGGTTCTGCGCGACCGCGGGGGCCGCTGGATCGGATGGGCCGGCGCCACCGCGCAGGAAGTCCCAGATCCGACGGTCTTCCTCGGAGATTCGCGGCGGCGGTTCGGCTACGAGCTCGTGCCCGTTCCTCTCTCGGCCGCCGAAACGGACGGCTTCTACTCCGGCTTCTCCAACGAGATCGTGTGGCCGCTCTTCCACGACCTGGTCACGCTGTGCAACTTCGATCCGAAGTACTGGTCGGTGTACGAAGCGGTCAACGCCAAGTTCGCCGACTGTGCCGTCCAGAGCGCGACGCCCGAGGACTTCCTCTGGATCCACGATTACCACCTGATGCGGATGGGCTCGGCGCTGCGCGAGCGCGGCGTCCACCGGCGGATGGCCTTCTTCCTCCACATCCCGTTTCCGCCGCTCGACATCTTCCTGAAGCTCCCGTGGCGGTTCGAGGTCCTCCAGTCGCTGCTGGCCTACGACCTGATCGGCTTCCAGACCGTCCGGGACCGCCGCAACTTCGTGCAATGCGTCCGCCTGCTGCTTCCCGACGTGCGCATCTCCGGCCGCGGCGCGGTCTGGAGGATGCGTTCGGGGGAGCGCGAGCTGCGGGTCGGGTCGTTTCCGATCTCCATCGACTTCACGGACTTCGAGGGCCGCGGCGCGGCCCCGCTCGTCTCCGAGATGGCGGTCAGGATCCGGGAAGGGGAGGCGGGGCGGAAGATCGTTCTCGGCATCGACCGGCTCGACTACACCAAGGGCATCCCCCAGAAGCTGGAGGCGTTTCGCCGGATGCTGCGGAAACATCCGGATCTGCGCGAACGGGTCACGCTCTTCCAGATCCTGGTCCCGAGCCGGGAGGCGATCCCCCGTTATCGCGAGCACAAGGAGCAGGTCGAGCGCCTGGTGGGCGAGATCAACGGAGAGTTCACCGGCGGGGGATGGGCGCCGATTCACTACATCCACCGCGCCCTCGAAGGGCAGGGCCTCGCCGCGTACTATCGCGCAGCCGACGTGGCTCTGGTCACGCCTCTGAAAGACGGGATGAACCTGGTCAGCAAGGAGTACTGCGCGTCGCAGGCCGATCTCGGGGGGGCGCTGGTGCTGTCGGAGTTCGCGGGGGCGGCCGCCGAGCTCCAGAACGGAGCGTTTCTCGTCAATCCGTACGACGTCGAAGGCGTCGCCGACGCGCTCTACGCGGCGCTGACGCGGCCCGAGGCCGAGCGGCGCGCGCGCATGCGCAAGCTGCGTCGGACCATCCGCGAGCACGACATCTATCGGTGGGTGGACACTTTCCTCGAGGCGGCGGTCTCGCGCGAGCTCGCCGATTTTCCGCTCGTGGAAGACTACCTTCCCGCCGCCGCCGTTCCGTGAGCTACCTGCCGATCGAGCACCACGGGGTCATCGGAGACCTGCACACCGCCGCGCTCGTCGCCCTGGACGGGACGATCGACTGGCTGTGCCTGCCGCGCTTCGATTCGCCCAGCCTGTTCGCGTCGATCCTGGACGACAAGAGGGGAGGATTCTTCCGCATCTCCGCGACGTCTCCCGACGCGCGGCGGCGCCAGATGTACTTGCCCGACTCCAACGTCCTCATGACGCGATTCCTGACCCCCGACGGCGTGGGGGAAGTCGTGGACCTGATGCCGGTGCACGCGCACGCCGCCGCCAAGAAGGCCGAGGATCACCGGATCATCCGGATCGTCCGCGGCGTCCGAGGAACGCTGCCGTTCCTCCTCGAGTGCCATCCCGCCTTCGACTACGCGCGCGAGATCCCGCAGGTCGAGGTCACGCCCTCCGGCGTGCGCTTCGCGGGGAAGACGCTGTCGGTGGATCTCGTCACGCCGCTCAAGCTCGAGCGTCCGGACGGGGGCGGCGCGCGCTGCGAGTTCGTCTTGAACGAGGGCGACGAGATCCCGGTCGTCCTCTCGCAGACCGACGGGCCGCCGCCGCCGCTGGAGTCGCTGGCCGCGCGGTGCGACGCCGAGTTCCGGCGCACGCTGCGGTTCTGGCAGACGTGGATCTCTCACAGCCACTATCAGGGCCGCTGGCGGGAGATGGTCAAGCGCTCGTGCCTCGCGCTGAAGCTGATGACCTTCGCCCCGACCGGCGCGATCGTCGCGGCGCCCACGATGTCTCTTCCCGAGCGCATCGGGGGCGGGCGCAACTGGGATTACCGCTACGCGTGGGTGCGCGACTCGGCCTTCACCGTCTACGCGTTCCTGCGAGTCGGCTTCACCGAGGAGGCCGAACGGTTCCTGCACTTTCTCGAGGAACGCGTCCGGGAGCTCGGCCCCGAAGCGGGCCTGCAGGTGCTCTACCGTGTGGACGGAGGCATCGACATCCCCGAGGAGATCCTGGACCATCTCGAGGGCTACCGGGGCTCGGCTCCCGTGCGCGCCGGCAACGACGCCGCGCGGCAGTTCCAGCTCGACACCGTCGGGGATCTGATGGACGCGGTCTTCCTCTACGACAAGTACTGCCAGCCGATCTCGCACGGCCTCTGGGTGGCGATGCGCCGGTTGACCGATTGGCTCTGCGACCGCTGGCAGCAGCCCGACGAAGGCATCTGGGAGGTGCGGGGCGGGAGAGGCCAGTTCACGTTCTCGAAGCTGATGTGCTGGGTCGCGCTCGACCGCGCGCTCCGCGTGGCCAACCGCCGGGGATTCCCCGCCCGGATCGACCGCTGGCTCAAGGAGCGCGACGCGATCTACGACGTCATCATGGACAAGGGGTTCTCGCAGCGGAAGAAGGCGTTCGTCCAGAAGCTCGACTCGGAAGTCCTCGACGCGTCGCTGCTGCTGGCGCCGCTGGTGAAGTTCGTCGCGCCGTCGGACCCGCGGATGATCGGCACTCTCGAGGCGATCCAGCGCGGGCTCGAAAGCGACCACCTCGTGCGCCGCTACGACCCGCGCGTCTCACCCGACGGGCTGGAGGGCGACGAAGGAACATTCTCGATCTGCACGTTCTGGCTGGCCGAGGTCCTGGCCCGGGCCGGGCGGGTCGACGAGGCGCGGATGACCTTCGAAAAGATGCTGGGGTACGCCAACCACGTCGGCCTGTACGCCGAGGAAATCAGCCTCACCGGCGAGGCGCTCGGCAATTTTCCGCAGGCCCTGACGCACCTGGGGCTCATCTCTGCGGCCGTCAACATCAGCCGTGCGCTCGACGAGCGGCCTCCGGGGACCCCGAACGAGGAAGACTGAATCCCGGTCCGGGGGGCCGGTATCGGTTTGGCGGGAACGGATCTTGCACTTAGAGCAACGGCGCGCGAAGCCGCATTCATAGAGGAGTTTGACCATGAAAAGGATTCTCGCCCTGGCCGGAATTTTCATCCTCGCCGCGTCCCTCGGATGCCAGAAGAGGGAAACCACCACCACGACCACGGACACGCAGACCAAGACCGAAGCGACGCCAGGCGGCGCCTCCACCACGACGGAGACGACCACCACGGTCACGACAGACGTGACCCCGACCCCGGCGCACTAAGTATCGAGGATCGTGCGCTCCGGGCGGCCCCGGCCGCCCGGAGTCCGCGTTCGCGCTAGCGCGCCACGCCTTCGAGCGAAACGTCCAGCTGGCGAACCGACGCGAAGCGCTCGGCGACGTCTTCCCAGTTCCAGACGCTCCAGACCGCTTCGAAGAACTCCGTCTTGCGGTTCTGGTACTGGAGATAGAAGGCGTGCTCCCACGCGTCGAGGACCAGGATCGGAACGCCCGCCTGGGCCAGGTTCGACTGGTGGTCGTAGATCTGCGTGGTCAGGAGCCGACCCGCGAGCGGCTCCCAGACGAGCGCCGCCCATCCCGATCCCATGATCGTCGAGGCGACCTCGGTCAGCTGTTTCTTGAAAACATCGAAGCTCCCGAAGGCATGGTCGATCGCCTCGGCGAGCTCGCCTTCGGGGCGGCCGCCGGCCTTGGGCGACAGGTTCTGCCAGAACAGGGAGTGCAGGACGTGGCCCGAGAGATTGAAGGCCAGCGCCTTCTCGAGGCTCCCGAGCTTGGAGAAGTCGCGGGCGTCCCGCGCCGCGTCGAGCTTCTCGAGCGTATCGTTGGCGCCCTTGACGTAGCCGGCGTGGTGCTTGTCGTGGTGGAGCTCCATGATTTTTCCCGAGATATGGGGCTCGAGAGCGCCGTAGTCGTATCGGAGATCCGGTAGCTTGTAGACGGGCATGACAGTCCTCCCTCCGGCTCTCGGAGCGAAAAGCGTGCCGGGAGTCGGAGCGACAAGCGTATCCCGGCGGCCCGGGCACTCCTCTTGCAGGTTTCCGCGCGCGGCAGGAGGTGGCCCGATGCTGAAGCTGGCGTTGACGTTTCTCGTGATCGGACTGGTGGCGGCGCTCTTCGGTTTCACGGGGATCGCCGGCACCTCGTTTGCGATCGCGAAGGTGCTCGCCGCGATCTTCGTGATCCTGTTCCTGGTGTTCCTCGTGCTGGGGCTGGCAGGCGCCCGCAAGGTCGCAAACTCCCTGCGCTGAGACGGGAGTGTTTCGACGGCCCCGCGGCCGCGAGGTTGCGGGGCCCTTGCTTTCTGAGCTTCCCGTCTCGCCTCGTTTACGCGCGCCGCGTCACCTCGCTTTCGACGCTTTCGAGCCGTGCTTCTCCTCGTCGCGCGCCCGCGCTTCGTCGATCGAGTGCGACTCGAGGATCCCGCCCCGAGCGGCGGCAAGCTTCGCGATCTCGGCGTAGTGAAGCTTGAGCGCCCGGATCTCGTCCTCCGACAGACTCTCGACGTCGATGAGGCGGTTGCTCGCGCCCTGGATGGCCGCAACGATCTCGTTCAACTTCAGCTGGACGGCCTTGCTTTCCTTGTTCTGGGCGCGCTGGATGAGGAAGACCATCAGGAACGTGACGATCGTCGTCCCCGTGTTGATGACGAGCTGCCACGTGTCCGAAAAGTGGAAGATCGGTCCCGTCAGCGCCCACGCCAGAATCACCGCGAGGGCCACCGCGAACGCCCAGGAGCTGCCGGCCCACTCGGTCGCCGCCAGCGAGAATCTCTCGAGAGCGCGCCCGACCGTCCCGGCTCTCTTTTCCGGCTCAGAATCGGTTCGACGCCTCGCGCTCTTCTCGGATTCGCGGCGCTCACCCAGCGGGCGCGCGCTCTTCGTCATGGCTGCGCCTCCGGGTCTTCGAAAGTGCAACGCGGGTGCCACGCGGCGTGCGATTCGCGGTTCCCCGATCTGCTTCTTCCGCGTTGCCGGGCGGGCTCCAGGGTGCCTTTCCGCCGCGGCGGGTCGCGCCAGGCGAGCAAGTGAAAGTAGCCGGAGAGAGGGGCGGCGGGGTCGGTCGCTGGCACCTGTTTTGCTTAAAGCCTGGGCAAGGGCTCTCAGGAAACTCAAGCCCGTCCCGCCAGTCACATCCCGCCAGCGCGGACCCGTCCTCCTGAATAAAGGGGGGCGGAGTTCCCTGCCCGGCGGACGGTGCGATGAGGGCCGGGCCGGCGAGAGCCGACTCGAGGCAGTGTGAAAGGCCGAAGTAAGACGGTCCTCGCGGCTCTCGGCGCGGTCGGCCACGCTCGTGGTCGTTCTTCTCGCCCTCAAATCTCTCCTCGGGCGAACCCCCCCACCTCTACGACGTCGGGGACGCCCAGCTCGTCCGCTCGATGGGGACCATCCCTGGTCGACGACAACTCGGTCGTGGAGTTGATCAACGGTGGCTGTCGCGCTCTTCGCGGGAAGCAGCGAGAGATTGCGCCTGATGCATCTGCTCTCCATTGCCGTGGCCAGCGAGGCATTCTGCTGAAACCGTCGGTGAGCGAGTGGATGCGAGAGCGAATCCTGGGCCTCGCTCCTCGCAAGTGTCAGCATCGCGCTGGCACGCGGCGTGCATTTTTCCGTGTGGGGAAAGGGGGAACCATGAGTGTGAGACGACTCACTGCCAAGGAGCAGCTCAAGGACTTGCTGTACCAGTCCTTGGAAACCGAGCTCGGCGGCGTCCAGGTCTACACGACAGCTCTCCAGTGCGCGGTCAACGAGGATCTGGCTCGCGAGTGGCAGGAGTACCTCGAGCAGACGCAGACCCACGTCCGCATCATGCGGGAGCTGCTTGAGAAGATCGGCTTCGATCCGGACGAGGAGACGCCGGGACGGCAGGCGGTGCGAAAGATCGGGACCGCGCTCGTCGAGGCGATGCGCCTGGCGATCAACGCCGGAAATCCCGACGCCGCCCAGGTTCTCGCGGCGGAGTGCGTCGTCATGGCCGAAACGAAGGATCACCTGAACTGGGAGCTCATGGGCGAGTACGCCGAGAAGCGCCGGGGCGAAGAGGCCAGCGCGGTCAAGCAGGCCCACGCGAAGGTGGAGGAACAGGAGGACGAGCACCTGTACCACACGACCGGATGGGCTCGCGAGCTCTGGATCCAGGCGCTCGGAATGCCGGCGGTGCTGCCTCCGCCCGAGGAGGAGAAAGAGGTCCGCACGGCGATCGGCGCGGCTCGGGCGCGGCAATCCCGGGAGGAGATGCTGTGAGCCGAAAGGCTCCCGACGCGGCTCCCGCCACGGCGGTCTTCGACGAAGTCGACCAGCTGTACGAGCTGATCGAGGACATCGAAGTCGCGATGATGACGACGCGGCGGCGGGACGGGAGCCTGGTGTCTCGCCCGATGGCGACTCAGCGCCGGGCCGACGGCGCGCATTTCTGGTTCGTGGGGCGGGAATCCTCGCCCAAGCTCGCGGAGATCGTCGCGGACCCGAACATCAACCTCGCCTACTACAAGGAGCGGACTCGAGAGTGGGTCTCGGTGTCCGGCGTGGCGCGCGTGGTCCGCGACCGGTCCAAGATCCGCGAGCTTTACGAGCCGACCTGGAAAGTCTGGTTCCCTGATGAAGGCGGCGTGCGCGACGGGGGTCCCGAAGACCCCCGCATCGTGCTGATCGCCGTCGAGGCGCGGTCGGCGCACTTCATGCGCGTGGACAAGCCCGCTCCCGTCGTGCTCTTCGACGAGTACGGCCGTCGAGGCTCGCGAGACCCGCGACCGGAGGTCGCCCGGATCCGGAGGCTGTCGGGAGACGCGCTCGACGCCTAGGCGGCCGCGGCCGCCATCCCTCCCTCGGAGTCGACGATCCTGCGCAGAACGTCCGCCTCGTCGGTGAGCATGCCATCGATGCCTGCCTTCACGAGCGCTTCGAGCCTCCGGCGGCCGTTGATCGTCCAGACCACGACCCACTCGACCCGGCCGCGCTCGCGGGCGAGCAAGGCGGTACTCACGTCGTAGCGAAAGCCCGACCACAGTCTCCCCCCGCAGCCGATACTGACGTCCGGCGCTCCGGTTCGCGGGCCGATCTCCGCGGCTCCGGGCAGCTCGAAGTCGGCGCTGACGCGAAGAAAGGCTCGATCTTCGTTACTCGTGGCCTGGAGGAGCGCCCGCACGATCTCGACCTGGGGGCTCAGCAGATGGAACGTCATCCCCTTGTGCGAGTCGCGACGCGTCCGGAGAAGGGTGACCAGCGCCGCAGCGGCCTCCGTCTGGTCCTCGGCGAGCTTGATGTCCAGGAACACGTGGCGCAGAGCGGACGTCGTCGCCGTCCACGCCAGCAGATCCTCGAGCATCTCGATGCCGGCGCGCTCCGGCCTGCCGGCGGGAACCTCCGACAGCTCGTTGCGGACGTAGGCGTATTCCGCCAGCAGCTCTTCCGCGCGCAGAAGGCGTACGGGTTTGCGCGCGGGGGAGCCGACGGGTGGAACAGATGGACGGTAGGCGAGCCGCTCGGTGCCGATCTGCCTGGCGAGGGCCACCTTTTCGTCCGGATCCGCGTCGTGCCAGAGAGCGAAACGGCCGTCGGCGGTGAAGGAGAGGTCGGTCTCGATGGCGTCCGCCCCGAGTGTGACCGCGCGGCGGAACGAGGCGATCGTGTTCTCCGGTTCCAGCCGCGCCGCGCCGCGGTGCCCGACGACGAGGCACCGCCGACGGCGCACCGCCGGCGGAAGTCTCGGGTGCAGCCAGCCGTGGAGAACCGACGAGGCCCGGTGGGGGAGCCCGGAATGCCCGAGCTCGCTCACGTGCCCGACCCCGCGGGGGGCCAGGGCAGAGAAAAGCGGTCGATCGTTTCGAAATCGGTACTGTCCTTTTCGATTCCGCGGACTTCGACCTCGAGACCGGAGGCCTCCGGGCGAAACCACAGATAGTGAAACGCGCGCAGAGCGCCGCCGGAGAAGAGGTCGTCGGCGTGGCGGCGCCGCCGGCCTTCGGCCAGGGGAGCGCGCGGTCCTCCGCCGCCGCCGGCGACGAGAAAGGTCTTCCCGTTCCGGAGGAAGCGCTCGTAGCTGTGGACGTGGCCGGAGATCATCGCCAGCGTCTTTCGCGATTGCGCGAAGCCGGGCACGAAATCGCGCTGGACGGACCGTGTGTCGGACGTGACGCGGCTGTTGGTGAACGGCGGGTGATGGAGCAGCACCAGAATTGCGTGGATCCCCGGGTCCGCGTCCCACGACGCGAGCGTTCGAACGAACCAGTCCTTCTGGTCCCGCCAGTCCGCGGGAGGAAGCCAGCGCAGGTTGGAATCCAGAAAGACCAGGCCCAGCGGCCCGTAAACCGCCGAATACCAGTGCCGCCGGCGCAGGTGCGGGAATCGCTCGAAGTAGTTGGCGAGAGCCGGCCGGCGATGGACCCAGTACTCGTGGTTGCCCAGGACCGGGTAGGCCGGGATTCCTCCGCTCTTCAGCGGCCCGCAGAGGCGGTCGAAGTCCGTCCACGCCGCGGCCGAGGAGCCGCAGAAGACGAGGTCTCCGAGCAGCGCCACGAAGTCCGGCTTCTCCTCCGAGACTTCCCGCAGGATCGCCCGGCGTTCCTTGGTGTTCGACTCCCGCCACACCTCGAATCCGGATGTGGGCTGGAGGTCCCCGACCACGGCGAAAGATCCGGTCCGGACGGGCATGCGATCGGGCTCGACGGGCGCGGATTGAGGCGGGGAGAGCCGCCCGCGCAGGCCTCCGGATCCTTCGACCGTCGGATTTCCTTCCGTCATGTTCCGATTCGGAGTTGCAAGAATGACGCCGCGGATTTGCGGCGCGAGCGGGACGGCACGATTCTTGAAGTGGCGGACGTTGAGGATTCATGTCTGCGCGCGACCCTCAGTCGTCCCGTCCGCCCGCGCCCCGCGAGGAGCCGCCGGAAGCGCAGGAGCCGGTGATCGACGAGCCCGGGAAGGAAGTGCCCGCCGTCGATCCTCGCCGGCCAGGCGAACCGCGCACGATCCGAGAGCCCCGCCAGGAGCCCGACTCCAAACCCCAAACCGCGCGCAACAGGGAGGAACCATGAGCAAGAAGGCCTCGATGAAACCCCGTCCCGTCGGCAACGCATCCACCGACACGCCCTTTCTCTCGGACATCCGGGAGCTGCGCGAGCGCGCGCGGCGGCACATCCAGGAGGGCGCCGTCACCGAGAACTACCGTGCTGACCGCGAGACTGTCGTCCGCGTGCTCAATGAAGCCCTCGCCACCGAGATCGTGTGCGTGCTGCGCTACAAGCGCCACTACTTCATGGCCTCCGGCATCAACGCGCAGGCCGTGGCGCAGGAGTTCCTCGAGCACGCAACGGAGGAGCAGGACCACGCGGACCGCATCGCCCAGCGCATCACGCAGTTGAACGGCGAGCCCAATCTGAATCCGGAGGGTCTGGCGACCCGCAGTCACTCCGAGTACGTCGAGGGCAAGACGCTCGTAGACATGATCCGCGAGGATCTCGTCGCCGAGCGCGTGGCGATCGAGTCGTACTCGGAGATCATCCGATTCCTCGGCAATGACGACCCGACCTCCCGCAGGCTCATGGAGGAGATCCTGGCTAAGGAGGAGGAGCACGCCCAGGACATGCAGACGCTGCTGGAGACGTTTTCGAAGTAGGGACCTTCGGCGGCGAACCGGCTCGGGCTGTCGCCCGGGTGATCATGAATAATCCGGGCTAGACTCTCGCCCGGATGAAGGAAGGGGCCGGGGCGCTCGTCGAGGGGCGCGACCTCCATCGCGCGTACGTGCTCGGCCAGGCCCGAGTCCCGGCGGTCCGCGGCGTCTCGATCTCCATCGCCCCCGGCGAATTCGTGGCGCTCCAGGGTCCCAGCGGCTCCGGCAAGACGACTTTGCTCAACCTGCTCGGCCTGCTCGATTCGCCGGACTCCGGCCAGGTGGTGGTCGACGCGAAGGAGGCGGATACACTGACCGAGGACGAGCGGTCGGACCTGCGCCGGGACCGCTTCGGCTTCGTTTTTCAGACCTTCAATCTCATCCCCGTGCTGACGGCCGAGGAAAACGTGGGCTACCCGCTAGCGCTCAAAGGCGTGGAAGGAAACGCAAGGCGCGACCGAGCGCGCGAGCTGCTCGCGTCGGTCGGCCTCCCGGACAAGGCGGAGGTGCGGCCGGATTTGCTTTCTGGAGGCCAGCGGCAGCGCGTCGCGATCGCGCGCGCCCTGGCCAACGACCCGGCGGTTGTTTTCGCCGACGAGCCGACCGCCAACCTCGACAGCCACACGGCCGACGAGATCCTGGAGCTGATGCGCGGCATCAACGCGTCGCGGGGCGTCTCGTTCCTTTTCGCGACGCATGACCCCAACGTGGTCCGCCGGGCACGCCGGGTCGTCACTCTGCACGACGGGATGATCGAATCGGACCGGGCGCTATGAACGCCTTCGCCCTGGCGCTGCGCAACCTCGCCCGGCAGAGACGGCGCAGCCTGCTCATGATCGCGGTGGTGACGTTCGGGTTCGCCGCCTTCGCGCTGGCAGGCGGCTTCGTCGCCCAGTCGTTCGAGACGCTCCGCGAGGGCACCATCCGGACCGTCGGACATCTCCAGGCCGTGGACCCGCGCGCCGTCGGCAGAGCCGAGGACGTCACGCTCGAGTTCGGCATCCACGACGCGCACCGGGCCCGGGCCGTCGCGTCGCAGGATCCCGACGTGGCCGCGGTCCTTCCGCGCATCGAGTTCGTAGGTCTGGCGACCAACGGCTCGCGCTCGATACCGTTTCTGGGCGTGGGCGTGGATCCGGAACCGGAGGCGAAGGCGACGCTGGCGCCCGAAATGCTGGTGAAGGGCAAGTACCTTTCGGGAGATGGCGACGACTCCGTCGTCCTCGGCACGGGACTGGCCAACGCGCTGGGGGTCGGCGTCGGCGGGCGCATCACCCTCCTGGCCACCACGCCCGACGGCTCTCTCAACGCCGTCGACGGGATCGTGGCCGGGCTCGTGGATGTCAAGATCAAAGAGCTCAACGACCGCTACCTGGCGGCGGGGATCGGCCTGGTCTCGCGCCTGGTGCAGAGCGAAGACATCGTCTCCAAGCTCGTCGTGTTTCTGAAGCCTCGCGTCGACGAGGCGAAGGTGGGCGAACGGCTCAAAGCCGCGCTGCACGCCGCGGGGTTCCCGCTGGCGATCCAGCGCTGGCAGGACTTAGCCGTCTTCTACGGACAGGTCCGGTTGCTGTACATCGGGATCTTCGGATTCATCGGAGCGGTTCTGGTCGTCATCGTGATCCTCTCCGCGGCGATCGTGATGGCGATGGCGGTAACCGAACGAACCCGGGAAATCGGGACGCTGCGCGCGCTCGGGACGCGCCCCGCCGGCGTTCGGAAGATGTTCCTGGTCGAGGGAGTCGCCCTCGCCCTGATCGGATGCGCCGCCGGCGCATTGCTGGCTCTCATCGTGCGCTGGGTCCTCAACGCCTCGGGCCTGACGCTGCCTCCCCCTCCCGGGGGCACGACCGGAGCGCCGCTGAACGTGAAGCTCTACCCGCTGACGTACGGTGTGGGATTCGTGGCGATGCTGGTGACGATGACCGTCGCCGCCTACTTTCCGGCGCGCCGCGCTTCGCGGCTCCCGATCGTGGATGCGCTGACGCATGTTTAGGGCGGTCCTGCTCACGGCGGCGATGGCGGCCGCGCCGACGGACGCCGAAGTCCACGAGTGGCTGGCCGCCGTGGACCAGGCGCGCCAGGCCTTCGGAGAGGCCAAGATCACGGCGCGCGCGACGCAGGTCGTCGACGGGAAGCCGGCCGGCACGGCGGATTTCGACATCTACGTCAAGGGCCGCGACCATGCGCTGATCGTCTTCAAGGGCGGCAAGAACAACGGGCGCAAGGCGCTGACCGTGGGCGAGAAGATGTGGCTGATCGTTCCGGGAACCGAGAATCCCGTTCCCATCACGAAGAATCAGCGCCTCATGGGTGGCGCCTCGTTCGGGGACGTGGCGAGCATGCGCCTGGCGGAGGACTACGACGTCGTCCTGCGGCCCGGGACCGAGACGCTCGACGACAAACCCGTGTACGTGCTCGACCTCACGGCGAACTCGCCGAAGGTGCCTTATCCGAAGGTCACGCTCTGGCTCGACACGCAGGACAAGCGCGCGCGCAAGCTCCGCTTCTTCCTGCCCTCGGGCCGCGAAGCGCGCGAGGTCACGTTCACCAAGTTTCGCAAGATCGGCGACAAGACGGCGGTCGCCGAGATGGAGGTCGTGGACAAGCTCGGCCCCAACGCCGGCGAGATCACACGCCTGGAGTACCTCGACATTCAGCCGGCGAAGATCGACGACAAGGTGTTCACGCCGGAAGGCGCCAAGGCAATGTGACAAGGCGCGCGATGTCGCGCGCCTTGTCATCCCGAGCGAAGCGAGGGATCCCTTTCGAGCGGAAGTGCGTTTCCCTCACGCCCTCAGTCGCGACAGCGCCAGGCGCGTGAGGCTCTCGCCGACCAGCGGCGCCGCGGCGGCGGCCAGTCGCGGGTGCAGCATCAGGCTCCGGAATGCAGCGCTCCAGCCGAAGCGCCTCCGGAATCGGGCGCGCCATTCCGCCGCGTAGACTTCAGCGGCGCGTTCGAGGGCGAGCTCTCCGCTGAAGGCGCGCTCGAGCGTTCGAGCGGCGAGGATTCCGGACGCCAGCGCGCACTCCTGGCCCTCTCCGGAGAACGGGTCGAGCACGCCGGCCGCGTCTCCGGCCATCAGGATTCCGCCCTCCGCGGGAGGCTTGCTCGCGAAGTACACGGGTCCGGCGCCGAGGAAATCGGAGCTCGGAGTCAACGCCGCGAGGTCCCGGTCGAGTGCCGCGTTCCAACGGCGCGCGTGATCGAGGACGGCGTCCCAGCCCCCGGTTAAGCGCCGGTGATGAGACTCGGCCACCACGCCGGCGAGGTTCACCCGGCCGCCTTCTACCCGCGAGAGCCCGCAGTACCCGCCGCGGAAGAGATAGACGCGCACGCGGCCCGCCATCGCCAGGGAGGGCGCGTACTCGCGGCTCCACGCGAGAAATCGCCCGTGGCGCCCGTCGAATCCGCGGTTGAGCGCGCGGTCCAGCGCGTCCCAGCGGCCCCAGGCTCCCACCACGGAGCGCGCCCGCGCCTCCTCCTCCCGCGATCCCTCGGAAATACGGACGCGCCAGCCGGCTCCCTCCGGCGCGACGTCGCGCACACGGGAGCCGAACCGGAATTCGGCGCCGAGCTCCGCGGCGCGCCGCGCCAGCAGATCGTCGAGGACGAAGCGCGAGATCCCCAGCGCCCGCGCGGGCAGGCGAAGCGCGATCGGCCGGCCGTTGCGCAGGTAGAGCTCTCCCTCGCGGATGCGCTCGGCGCGCGCCTCGACGTCCTCCCGGACGCCGAGCCTCTCGAGGGAGTCCAGCGCGTCCGCCGAGAGGAATTCTCCGCAGACTTTTCTCCGGGGGAACCGCTCCTTCTCGAAGACCAGGACGCGGCGTCCCCGGGCCGCCAGCATCCCGGCGGCGGCCGAGCCCGCGGGGCCTGCGCCCACGACGATCGCGTCGAAGGGTTTCGTCATGCCCCGCCGGCCACCAGAATCCGGTACGGGAAGATCCGGCGCAGCGTGCTTCGCGGGTCCACCTCGCGCGCCACCGCCAGCGCCTCGGAGGGCGTGTATGCCTGCCGCACGGACGCCACGCCGTCCTCCGTCGTGATGCGGGCTCGAAAGATCGCCGGCCCGACCAGCCCGAGGAAAAGCTCCGGGATCCGGTGGCGCCGCACGTCGAGCATGGCGAAGCCGTGGCGCGCGACCCGCCGGAGCTCCGCGAGGAGGCGTCGGTTCTCGTCGGGGAGAAGTGGTGAAAGAAAAGCGTCGACACCGCGAAATCGAAGGCGCCGTCGCGAAAAGGCATCCGGAACCCGTCGGCGGAAACGGCCCGCGCCGGCTCGGCGGCGATGAGCCGTCCGGCGGCGAGATGGCGCCACTTGAGGTCCAGCGCGAGCACCTCCGCGGCGAGTCCGGCGCGAATCAGCGCGCGGCGGAGGCCGAGGGTTCCCTCGCCCGAGCCCGCGCCGACGTCGAGGACGGCGACGCCGCGGAGGTCGAGCTCGCGCGCGCGGCCGGAAATGTACCGCGCCAGGTCCCGTGTCGCTCCCCAACGGCGACCGATCTCGCCCAGGTCCTCGAGATTCCGGCGCATCTCGTCCGCGGGAAGGCGGGGGTCGTCCAGGCGCTCTCGCGACGGTCGGCGGGGAGGCACGAAGAGGCTCACGGCGCGGCGTTCACCCGCTGCAGACGACGAGGGCGCTGTTCTTGGAGCCGAAGCCGATGCAGTTGCAGAGCGCGTTCTCGAAAGAAGCCGGCCGGGCGGTGTTGGCGACGTAGTCCAGATCGCATTCGGGATCCGCCGTCTCCAGATTGATCGTCGGCGGCAGGAAACCGTCGCGCATGCCGAGGACGGTGGCCGCGACTGCCGCGGCGCCGCAGGCGCCCTGGGGATGCCCGATCATCGACTTGATCGACGAGCCCGGGATCCGCTCCACGGCGGCGCCGAAGGCGAGGCGCGCCGCGCGCGTCTCGACGCGGTCGTTGAGCTCCGTGCCCGTGCCGTGGTAGGCGACGTACTCGATGGCCTCGGGGGGCAGTCCGGCTTCCGCCAGGGCCAGTCCCATCGCCCGGGCGGGCTCCTCGCCCGACTCATCGAGGCGGACGCGATGGTGCGCGTCGCACGTCGCCCCGTAGCCGCGGATCTCGGCGTACACGCGGGCGCCGCGGGCCCGCGCGCGGTCTCGGTCCTCGAGCACGAACATCCACGCGCCTTCGCCGAGCACGAAACCGTCTCTTCCCGAGTCGAAGGGCCGGCAGGCGCGCGGAGGCTCCCGCTCGTACGCGGTGGAAACCACGCGCATCATGACGAAGCCTTCCATGATGCCGCGCACGACCGTGGCGTCGACACCGCCGGCGAGCACGATCTCTTCGGCGCCGAACTTGATCGCGCGGAAGGCGTGGCCGAGGGCGTCCGTCGACGACGCGCATCCCGTCGAGACCACCTGTGAGGGGCCGCGCAGGCCGTAGCGCATGGAGATCTCGGACGAGAGCGTCCCGATCGTTCCCGAGGCGATCGCGTAGACCGAGGCTTTCTTGACCTGGTTGGTGTAGTAGAGGTGGTACATCCGCTCGGAGAACTCGATCGGTCCTCCACCGGTTCCGAGCAGGACGCCCAGGCGCCGGCGCTCTTCGAGCGTCAGCCCGTCGGGCTCGATGCCGGCGTCGCGAAGCGCCTCGCCCGTCGCCGCGATCGCGAGAGGCACGGCGCGCGACACGTGCCGGACGTCCTTGGCTTCGAGGTGCGCGGAGGGCTCGAAGTCCTTGACCTCGCCCGCGATCGTGGCCGGGAGTCCTTCGGGATCGAAGAGGGAGATCCGTCCCACTCCGCTTCGGCCCGCCCGGAGAGCGCGCGCAAACTCCTCGCGCCCGTTGCCGTTGGGAGAGAGGCAGCCAATCCCGGTGATCGCGACGCGCCGCTCAACCACGCCCGGATTCTATGCGGCGCTCGTGCCAGCCCCGGGAACTAAGAAACGGCTTAAACCCGCGCTAGGGAGGCGCGTTCTCGTCCAGCCACCGATCGAGCAGCCGCAGCAGCCGGACCGGCACGAACTTCACGAGGCCGTCGGCGTGAAGGGCGCCGGGCAACTCCAGGTGGACGTAGTCCACGGGCGCCGCGGCGGCCGAGGCGAGCGCGCGTCCGTGCGACGGATCGACGAGCCAGTCCCCTTCGGAGGTCACGATGAGCTTCGGGATCGCCAGCGCCGCCACGGCGTCGGACGCGCGCGGCTTGCGGGAGGCGAGGCCGCGTGCCTGGATCCGCGGCACGCGCAGCGCGTGGCGCAGGCGGACCTGGCGAAGCTCTCCGGCCTTCCAGGGTTTGGGCCGAAGCGCGGCGAGGTCGGCCGGCGCGGAAATCATGGCCAGTCCACGGCACGGCAGGTCCGGCCGGGCTGCGAGCGCCTGCGCGGCGATGGCGCCGCCCATGGAGAAACCGACCGCGACGAACCGGTCGAAGAGGCGGCCGGGTCCCACGAGCTCCTCGATGACGGCGAGGAAATCCCGATGCTCGGCCGCTCCGAACGCATAGCGGCCGCCGCTGTCGCCGTGCCCGCGGAAATCCATGGCGGCGACGTCGTAGCCGCGCCGCAGGAAATGGTGCGCCAGAAATAGGTTCTCCCTCGCGACGCGGACCCGCCAGAACCCGGGAGCCAGCACGAGCAGCTCGCGCGCCGGACGCCGCCACAGTGTGTACGCGATCGAGATGCCGTCGCCGGCCGGCGCCGTGCGGTGCGAGACCTCGGGGTCGATCGCCTTCCGTCCGCGGCGCGGCCCGCTCATCGTTCGAGGACCACGCAGTCGACCGGGCTTCCCGCGCGGAGATTGCCCGCGCCGGCCGGAACGCGGATCAAGACGTTCGCCCGGGCGTGGGCGAGCAGGTCGTGGCTCCCGCGGCTCTCCGAGGGAGAGACGCGAGGGCCTTCGTCGCCGTCTTCTTCGAGGATCGCGTCGCGATAGGTCTCGCGCTCTCCGCGCACCGCGAGGTCGCGCGCCATGCGTGCGCGGCGAACCGGCGGGCCGGGATGCGCGTCGCCCTCGAGGCAATCGAGCGCGTGGCGACCGAAGAGGTGGAAGCAGACGCTCGCCGAAACGGGGTTGCCGGGAAGGCCGAGCCAGAGCGTCCTCCCGCGCCGTCCGAGGGCCACCGGTTTGCCCGGCCGGACGGCGACCCGGTGGAACAGCATCTCGAACCCCGAGCGCCGGGCTTCCTGGGGCAGGAGGTCCAGATCGCCCGCCGAGACGCCGCCGCTCGTGATGAGAAGGTCCTCGTCCTCCCCAGCCTCCGCGAAGAGACGGCGCACCGCGCCGTCTTCGTCCTCGACGGCCACGCGCAGCGAGGCGCTCACGCCGCGGGCGGCGCAGAGCGCGGCCAGCATCGGGCCGTTGGAATCGCGGAGCTGTCCCGGTCCCGGCCGCGCCGACGCGGCGACGAGCTCGCTGCCGGTCACGGCGATCGCTACCCGCGCCCGCCGGTGGACCTCGATCGGATCGGCTCCCGCGAGCGCGGCCAGGGCGAGGTCCGAAGGCGACAGGCGCGTCCCGCGCGTGAGCAGCGTCGCCCCCGCGGGCAGGATCTCCGCGCGGCGTCGGATGTGATCGCCGGCGCGCGGCGTGATGCGCGCGAAGATCCGGCCGTTCTCCCGGCGAACGTCTTCGACCGGAACGATCGCCTCCGTGCCCTCGGGAATCGGCGCGCCGGTCATGACACGCACCGCCTCGCCCGGCGAGAGCCGCTCACCGGGCCGGTCGCCCGCGGCCACGAGTCCCGCGCGCTCCTCGGGCGCTTCGCCGGAGGAGAGGTCCGCGATGCGCACCGCGTAGCCGTCCATCGCGGAGGTGTCGAACGGCGGCCAGGCCACGTCGGACCGGACGTCCCGGGCGAGCACGCGGTGGAGCGCCTCCGTCACCGGAATGCACTCGGCATCCGCCGGAGCGCAGGCCCGCCGGAGAATGTCCCGGGCCTCGTCGACCGAGATCACGGGCGCCATTCTACGCGGCGGATCATCGGCGAATCGGTTACGATTCGGACACGCCATGCCGATCTACGAATACGTCTGCGAGAAGTGCGGAAAGAAGACCGAAGTCATACAGCGCGTCGGCGAGGCGCCGTTGCGCGTTTGTCCGCATTGCAGCGGCCGGCTGAAGAAAGCCGTCTCCGCTCCCGCCATTCAGTTCAAGGGAAGCGGGTGGTACGTCACCGACTACGCGCGCGCGAAGCAGGAAAGCGGCGGACGAAATGCCTCGGAATCCTCCTCGGATGCCCGAGAGAGGTCGGAAAAGTCGGAAAAGGCCGAGAAACCCGCGGCGTCCGAAAAAACGGACAAGAAGAAAAGCAAGAAAAGCGCCGACTGATAAGCCCCTCCGGCGCCCTTTCTGGTATCGACCTTGCACTTTCAGGAGGTGCGCTCACTCGGGAGCGTCCTAACCCTGGAGGTGCTGGTCATGCTTCTGGCTCACGTGGTCTTGTCGGCGGCGGTCGCCGCGCAGGCGCCCTCGCGATCCGACGTCGTGCGGCCATGCGCCGACGTCTCAGCCTTGTGTCGGATCAGTCCGTTCTTCTGTCCGGAGGCGTATCCCGCGGGCCTCGAGCCGTGCTGGCCGGATGCCTCGCGGCAGACGCACCAGGTTCCGGGCAGCGGCCGGTCCGGGTCGGTGCGCACGAATCCTTCGGGCGCGAGCCAGACCAAGGCCGCGAATCCGCAGAACGCTCCCGTCTCCCGTCCGGCCAAGCTCTCCTTCCAACTCGAGCGCTGACAGCGCGACCGGGCGGGCTCTCCGCGGAGGGCCCACCCGGTCTCACTTCCTGACGCGGCCAATGCCTCCAGTCACTGCATCAGGGTCACCGTGTCCGTGGCCACCGACTGGCCAGGATTGATTCCGTCCGCCGTCAGCTGCGCCTGGATGGCGATCGGAAGATTCGCGGCCCCAGGAGTCAGAGTTCCCATGGCCTGGATCGTCAGATTCGACGAAGAGTTGGAGTCGAGCGTGTTGAGCTGCCAGGTGGCGGTCGCGCCGCTCCCCGAGTTGGAAAACGTGGCCGAGGTGCCGGAGTCGGCGTTGACGCTGACGACGGTCAGGGGAGACGGGAGCGTCACGGTGACGACGCCGTTGCGCACGTTGGTGACGCCGATGTTTTGGGTCGTGAGATTCACGTTGAACGGCTGACCCGAAGTTGCCGAGTCGGGAGCGTCGACGTTCAGGCGCACGAGCGCGCCGCCGGTCCCGGTAACGTCGTTGTTGTCGTTGCAAGCGGCAATGAGGCCGAGCGAGGCGAGGAAGAGCGAAGCGAGGACACCGCGAGAGACACGAAGGGCGATCGAGGACATGCGACCTCCTTGGGGTCTGGCCCGAGTGCCAGACGAGTACAGAAGAGCAATCCGGGTGCCAGAGACGCCGTCGGGCGCAAGTCGCCGCGCCGAACTCCGTCATCCCGAGCGAAGCGAGGGATCCCAGGCTCGGCAGCGAATGCGGGCGATCAAGTCCGGGATCCCTCGGGCTACGCCCTCGGGATGACACGCGAAAAGCCGCGGCTCAGTCGAGCTTGAGGCTCTTGAGGTACTCGCGAAACGGCGCGCCGAGATCGGGCCGTTGCAACGCGAACTCCACGGTCGCCTTCAGAAACCCGAGCTTGTCGCCGGCGTCGTAGCGTTTCCCTTCGAACAGGTAGCCGTCGACGGGCCGGCGCGACAGAAGCGTCTTCAATGCGCTCGTCAGCTGGATCTCGCCGCCGACCTCGGGTTTGGTATCGCCGAGAATGCCGAAGATCTCGGGCGGCAGGAGGTACCGGCCGATGATCGCGAGATTCGACGGCGCATTCTCGGGCGAGGGCTTCTCGACCATGTCCGTCACACGGACCACGCGGTCTTCGATCTTCTCCCCGGCGACGATTCCGTACTGGCGCGTCTCGGAGCGTGGGACTTCCTGGAGCGCGATCACCGGGTTGCCCCGCCGCTCGTAGAGGCGGATCATCTGGCCGATGCAGGGCTCGTCGGCGTCCACGATGTCGTCGCCCAGCATGACCGCGAACGGCTGGTCGCCGACCAGATCACGCGCCTGCAGGACGGCGTGGCCGAGCCCTAAAGCCTGCTTTTGCCGGACATAGGAAACCGGGATCAGCTCGGCGACCTCGCGGACCTCGGCGAGGAGCAGGTTCTTGCCCTTCTCCTGGAGCGTCCGCTCGAGTTCGTATGCGGTGTCGAAGTGGTCCTCGATCGCGTTCTTGCCGCGCCCGGTCACGATGACGATGCGGGAGATGCCGGCGTCCCGGGCCTCCTCGACCACGTACTGGATGAGGGGACGGTCGACGAGCGGAAGCATCTCCTTGGGCTGCGCCTTCGTCGCCGGCAGGAACCGGGTGCCGAGGCCCGCGGCGGGGAAAACGGCCACGCGGATCTTCGGCACGGAGGGAGTTTAGCAAGAGCCCGTACAATAGCCGCGTGCGGAAACAATGGAGGCTCCGGCTGGGGGCGCTTGCCCTCGCGGTTGCGGCGTGCGTGCTCGACGCCGGCTCGGCTCGCGCCGCCGCATGGTGGCGTCTTCCAGTCTGGGGTGCCGAGATCCGGGCGTTCGCGCTCGACCCCTTCGCGCCGGATACGGTCTACTGCGGAACCTCGCGTGGAAACTTCTACGGTTCCAAAGACGGCGGCGCGACCTGGCAGCCGCTGGCTTCGGGGCCCGCGTTTCCCGGCTACTACGTCACGGGTCTTCAGGCGGACCCGTCGGTTCCCGGAAGACTCTGGGCGTCTCTCGCGGGGGAGTTGACCGGAGGACTCGTCGTCCGCAGCGACGATCGCGGCGCGACCTGGACGACGCTGCTGAAGTCCTCGCGCAGCGTCGCGACGCGGGCACTCGCGCTGGCGCCGGGCTCGCCGCGGATGCTGGCGGTCGGCGGCGATGACGGCGTCCGGATCTCGCGAGACGGCGGCCAGACGTGGGCTGAGACCGGCCAGGGCGTCGCGGGCCTGCAGCAGGTCGAGTCTCTGGTTTTCGACCCGACGGACCGGCGCACGCTCTATGCCGGCACCTGGCGGCAGGCGTTCCGGACCCGGGACGGCGGTGCGAGCTGGATGCGGATCGCCGAGGGCATGGTCCTCGACGCCACGGTGTACGCGTGGGATTTCGCCTCCGCCGATCCCCGCGACATCTGGGTGTCGACGTGCGGCTGGGTCTATCGCACGCGCGACGGCGGAGATCGCTGGACGCGCTTCACGACCGGATTCACGAATCGGCGCTCCCACGCCGTGCGCCGCGATCCGATTCGCGAAGGCGTCGTGTACGCGGCGACCGTGGGCGGGCTCCATCGCTCCGAGGACGGGGGTCAGACATGGGCCCGCGTCACCCGCGAGTCTCTGGTCGTCACGGCGCTCGAGGTGGATCGCCGCACGGGGCGTCTCTTCATCGGGACCGAAGGGGAAGGCGTCTTCACGTCGGACGACGGCGGTCGCACGCTGACGCCGGGATCGCGCGGCCTGCCGGAGAGCCGCGTCTCCGAGCTCGTCGCCGATCCGTCCAATCCCGACCGCGTGCTGTTCTTCCGGGCGTTTGCAGGCGAGGAGAGCGGAGTGTGGGAAGCCGCGGGCCGCGAGGTCCGCAAGGTCTCGCTCGATCCGCTCCCGGCCTCGGCGTCGCTGGCGGCCTTCCGGGCGACCGACGGCCGCACCGTCTGGCTCGTCGCGAGCGCGCAGGGCGTGCGCGTGTCGCGCGACGGCGGAGCCCGCTGGTCCTCGCCGCGCGAAGCGCCCCCCGGCACGCCGATCGCACTCTACGGCGCTCCCTTCGAACGGCCCGTGCTCGTGACGACCGACGGTGTCTTCTCGACGACCGACGGAACGCGTTTCGCGCCCGTTCCCGGGGGACTCCGGTCGGCGAGCGGGGCCGAGCTTCTCGCCGACCGCAACGGCGAAGCGCTGCTCGAGGTCCGCTCGGGCGATTCCGTCGCCTACTGGGACGGAGCCGCGTGGTCCACGAAGAAAAAGGCGCTTCTGGGAGGCGGGATCTTCATGCAGAACGCCGCCTCGTCCAAGCCCGTCGGCGGATGGTCCAACCTCCAGGAGGTCGACGGGACCCTGTTCTGGCAGGAGGGGAGCAGCCGCCGGGCGTTTACGAGCCCCCGTCCTTCGCTGCCGCTGGCCGCGGCCGCGGAGGTACGCGGGGGGAGGGTGTACGTGGGGACGATGGGGGACGGATTGTTTCTGTTCGAACCGTAGCCGCCTGCGGAGTGTCGATCAGCTTCAACACCGATCCCTCGCGAATCCCTTCCTTCTCGGCCATCCCCCCGGCGATCTCCAGCACCTGGCTGACGGACGAATCCGGACCGTAGGTCGGACACGGATCCGCCTTGCACGGCGGCGTGTGCGCCGAGACGAAGGCCACGCGGCCGCCCTCGTCCATCCAGATCATGTCGAGCGGGATCATCGTGTTCTTCATCCAGAAGTGGTGCGGCGCCGTTTCCGGGAACACGAACAGCATTCCGGTCCGGTCGGGAAGGTTCTCGCGAAACATCAACCCCTGCGCCTGGTCCTCGGGGGTCAGCGCCAGCTCCAGCCGGTACACGGCGCCGGAGGGCATCACCGCGCGCGGGCCTGAGGCCGACGCCGCGGGACTCGGGGACGGATTCGGAGCGGGTGCGGGAGCCGGCGACGCGCCGCAGGAGAGGGCGGCCATGGCGCACGCGGCGGCGCTCGTGGCGAGGCCCCGCTTCATGCCCGGGTTTCCGTGGCCTCCGCGGCGCCTCCCTCGTCCTCGCCGTACATCTCCTCGCGGTGGACGAGGCTGTACTTCTTGGCGTAGTAGCGGAAGGACCGGAACGACATGTGGAGGAGCTCCGCGGCCTTGGTCTGCACGCCGCCGCAGCGGTCGAGGGCTTCCCGCATAAGGCGCTTACCGACCGTCTCGAGGTAGGCCTCGAGATTGATGCCTTCCTCGGGCAGGCTCTCGAAGTCCGGGACGCGCGTGCGCACGCCGAGAGCGACCGTCTCGGGAAGGCTCGACGCGTTGATGACGGGTCCGGCCTCGAGGGCGACCGTGCGCTCGAGGGTGTTCTCGAGCTCACGCACGTTGCCGGGCCATGGATAGGCCTCGAGCAGGCGCATGGCCTCGACCGAGATCTTCTTCTCGGGGATGCGCTGCTCCTTGCAGATCTTGGTGATGAAGTGCGTGGTCAGGGGCGCGACGTCCTCGGTGCGCGACCGCAGCGGCGGCAGCGCGATCGGAATGACGTTGATGCGGTAGAAGAGGTCTTCGCGGAAGCGGCCCTCGGATACGAGGTCGTTCAAGTCCTTGTTGGTGGCGGCGATGATCCGGGCGTCCACCGACACTTCGTCGTTGCCGCCGACTTTCCGGATGAGCTTCTCCTGGATCGCCCGGAGCAGCTTGACCTGCATCGTGGGCGTGGTCTCGGAGATCTCGTCGAGGAAGAGGGTTCCTCCGTCGGCTTCCTGGAAAAGGCCCCGCTTCTCGCGGACCGCCCCCGTGAAGGCGCCGCGCTCGTGGCCGAAGAGCTCGGACTCCAGGAGCGTCTCCGGAAGCGCGCCGCAGTTGATCGATACGAACTTCCGGTCCTTGCGCACGGATGTGAAGTGGATGGCGCGGGCGATCAGCTCCTTACCCGTGCCGCTCTCGCCCGTCACCAGCACGGTCGAGGAGACCTTGCCGATGCGCTCGATCGTCCGGAAGATCTCCTGCATCCGGCTGCCGCGTCCGACGATGTTGGCGAACTGGTACTTCCCGGCCAGCTCCTGCTTGAGGTACGTGTTCTCGTCCTGGAGCTGCTTCTCGCCCAGCGCCCGCCGGACGATCAGGAGGAGCTCGTCGTTGTCGAACGGCTTGGGGATGTAGTCGATCGCGCCCCGCTTCATGGCCTGGATTGCGTCCTCGGTCGAGCCGTGCGCCGTGATCATGATGACCGGCGTGTCGAGCTTTTCCTCGCGGACGCGCCCCAGCAGATCCAGCCCGTTGCCGTCGGGCATCTTGATGTCGCACAGGATCACGTCGGGGCTCGAGCGCAGCGCCGCGGCCAGGCCCTCGGTGTAGTTTGCGGCGATCGAGACCTCGAATCCCTGCTTGTGGAAGAAGTACTGCAGGACCTCCCGCAGGGACTTTTCGTCGTCGACGATCAGCAGGCGCGGTTTGCTCATTGGACGGTGTGGGCTCCTCGGGGCACGGAGACGGCGGCGGCTTCGGCCGCGTTGCGGGGCAGCAGGATCGTCACGGTCGTGCCCTCGCCGGGAGCCGACTCGACGTCGATCGCGCCGCCGTGCTCCTCGACGATGCGCCGGACGATCGCCATGCCCAGTCCGGTTCCGCCGTCGAAGGCCGTCGAGAAGGGGGTGAAGACGCGGCCGATCTCTTCCTCGTTCATTCCGCGGCCTGTGTCGCGGAACTTGATGCTATACCACGCGCCGTTCTCGCGGCCTTCCACCGTCAACGCCCCTCCGTCAGGCATCGCGCGCACCGCGTTCTTGGAGACGTTGTAGACGATCTGGCGAATCTGGTCGCGGTCGCCCGCGAGCAGCGAGACCGGCGGCACGACGTCGTGCGCGATGTGGTGCGCGTCGGAGACCTCGTCGGAGAGACGGAAGAGGTCCAGCACTTCCTGGATGTTCGTGGCGACGTCGAAGACGGCGACGCGGCGCTCCTGAGGTCGCACGAAGCGCAGGAACTCCTCCAGGATCTTGGACAGGCGCTTGGACTCCGACACGATGATCTCCATCAGGCGGCGCTCGGCGGATCCGACCGAGAGCTCGTGGGAGAGGACCTGGACCGATCCCGAGATCGATGCCAGGGGGTTGCGAATCTCGTGCGCGATGCCGGCGGCGAGCTCGCCGACCGCCGCGAGCTGCTCGTTGAAGCGGGCCTGGCGCTCGAGCTTCTTGACCTCGGTCAGGTCCTGGAACACGATCAGCGCCCCGTCCTCCCCGCTGCCGTCTTTCAACGCGCGCAGTGAATAGCCAAGCACGCGGCGGGCGTCGCCGCGCTGGATCTCGACCTCGGCCCGGTAGCCGTCGCGCCCGCGCGTCCGGTGGCGGATCTGCTCCCATTCCGCGGGCAGGTCGAGGCCGATGTCCGCGAGCGGACGTCCGGTGGCGCGCGCGGGCACCACGCCGAGGATGTCGCCGCCGGCCTGGTTGAGGAACGTCACGCGCTCCTTGGAGTCGGCAGTCACCAGCCCCGAGGACATGGACGCGATGACATTGGCGTAGAGGGTCTGGATCCGGGAAAGGGCGCGCTGGCGGCTCTCCAGCTCCTGTCGCGTTCCGCGCAGCTTCTCGGAGAGGTACGAGACCATGAACGCCACGCCGTAAAAGCCGATGATGGTGATGGCGAGGTTGTAGCCGGTGCGTTCGAGGCCCCAGTGCGCCGCGGGCGCCATCCGGGGGCGCGGCAGGACCTCGTAGGCGGTCAACTCGACTAAGAGCCCGTGGAGGAGAGCCGCGATCGAGGCGATGACCACGGCTCCTGTGCGGTACAGCAGGAACGCCGCGGCGCCGATGACGACGAGGTAGAGAAACGTGAACACGGAGTTGGGGCCGCCGGACGAGTAGACGAGGAGGCACACCAGAGCCAGGTCGCCCGCGATCTGGACGTACGCCTCGATCTGGGGCGGCATGAGCCGCCCCACCGTCCAGTGGAAGAGCGACAGGACGAACGCCAGGGCGCAGAGGAGGTACAGGTACGAGATCTCGACCTCGGCCTCGGATCCGACCTGGACCAGGATCGCGGACAAGAGGATGAGGAAGAAGACGACGATTCGGATCGTCGTCAGCCAGAAGAGAGAGCGGCGGAGCGAGTCGTCCATTGCGCCCGGGACCGGCAATCGAGCCTCGGTAGTCGGTAACGGAATCCGGTTTCCCCTATTCCTCCGCGTCCGACTACCGATTCCCGATCTCCGTCCGTCTCATCCGATCTTGTTGATCAGCGTGAACATCGGCAGGTACATCGCGATGACGATACCTCCGATGATGACGCCGAGGATGAAGATCATCACGGGCTCGAGCAGCTTGACCAGGCCCTGGACGGCGATGTCGACCTCGTCTTCGTAGAACTCGGCGATCTTGTTGAGCATGGCGTCCAGGGCGCCGGTCTGCTCGCCGACGCCGATCATCTGCACGACCATGTTCGGGAACACCTCGGAGTCCCGCAGGGGCTCCACCAGCGTCTTGCCGTTCTCGACGCTCTTTCGTGTCTCGACGATGGCGTCTTCGACGATGGCGTTGCCGGCCGTGCGGGCTGTGATGTCGAGGCTCTCCAGGATCGGGACGCCCGAGGACGTCAGCGTGGCGAGCGTGCGGCAGAACCGCGCCACCGCGATCTTGCGGAGGATGATGCCGATGATCGGGGCCTTCAGCAGCGCGCCGTCGATGACGCGCCGTCCGCGGTAGGTCTTGTAGTAGCGGCGGAAGAAGAACACGGCCGCGCCGATGCCGATGACGAAGAAGATGAAGTAACGAGCCAGGAAGTTGGACGCCGCGATGACCACGCGCGTCGGGAAGGGCAGCTCCGCCCCGAGGCTCGTGAACAGAGCCGCGAAGGTCGGGATGACCTTCAGCAGAATGACCGCCACGACGATCGCCGCGATGCAGATGACCGCAATCGGGTAGATCAGGGCGGCCCGGACCTGCGAACGCAGCTTCACGGCCTTCTCGATGTAGGTCGAGAGGCGCTGCAGGATCGTGTCGAGAATACCGCCCGCCTCGCCGGCCGCGACCATGTTGACGTAGAGATCGTCGAACGCCTTGGGATGCCGGCGCATCGCGTCCGCCAGGGTCGAGCCCGCCTCGACGTCCTGGCGTACCTGCAGCAGGATCTTCGCGAAGTTTTTGTGCTCCTGCTGGTTGGCCAGGATCTCGAGGCACTGGACCAGCGGAAGTCCCGCGTCGATCATGACCGAGAACTGGCGAGTGAAGACGGCGAGGACCTTGGCCGGGACCTTGCGGCCCATCTTGGTCAGCGAGATTTCCTTGCCGCGCTCCCGGATGCCGGTGACGACGATGTTCTGGCGGCGGAGGGTCTGAAGAGCTCCCTCTTTGGTGTCCGCGACGAGCACGCCCTCCTGGACGAGGCCCGTGCGGTTTCTTCCCTTCCAGACGAAGTTGGGCATCGCGCGTTACCTCTTGCCGGCCGAGGCGGCCACCGTCGGCACGTTGACCCCGGACCCGCGGTTGATGAGCTCCTGGAGCTCGTCGGGCATCGAGGAACGGGAGAGCGCCGCCTCGAGGGTGATCTGTTTCTTCAGGTACAGAGTGGCGAGCGACTGGTTGAACGTCTGCATCCCGAACTTGGACTGGCCCGCCTGCATCATCGAATAGACCTGGTGGATCTTGTCCTCGCGGATGAGGTTCCGGATGGCCGCGTTGGGCACCAGGATCTCGAGGGCCATCACTCGGCCCTTGCCGCTGGAGCGCTCGAGCAGCGTCTGACACATGATGCCTTCGAGAACGAAGGACAGCTGCGTCCGGATCTGGCTCTGCTGGTGCGCGGGGAAGACGTCGATGATGCGGTTGATCGAAGTCGTGGCCGAGTTGGTGTGCAGGGTCGCCAGTGTGAGGTGGCCCGTCTCGGCGATCCGCAGCGCCGCCTCGATGGTCTCGAGGTCGCGCATTTCGCCGATGAGCACGACGTCGGGGTCTTCGCGGAGGACCGCGCGCAGGGCGTTGGAGAAGGAGTGCGTGTCGGCGTGCAGCTCGCGCTGGTTGACGAGGCACTTCTTGTGCCCGTGGAGAAACTCGATCGGGTCCTCGATCGTCACGATGTGGAGCTGCTTCTCGCGGTTGATCTTGTCGATCATCGCGGCCTGCGTCGTGGTCTTGCCCGAGCCCGTCGGGCCGCACACGAGGATCAGGCCGCGGGGCTTGTCGCACAGCAGCTCGACCACCGGCGGCAGCCCCAGCTCCTTGAAGCCCAGGATCTCGTACGGGATCTGCCGGTACACGCCGGCCGTGGCGCCGCGCTGCATGAAGTTGTTGGCGCGGAAGCGGGCGAGGCTCTTGACCCCGAAGGAAAAGTCGAGCTCGAGGTTTTCCTCGAAGCGGTGTTTCTGGGCGTCGGTCAGAACCGAGTACGCCAGCTGCTTGGTCTCGGGGACCGTCAGCGGCGGATAGGGAAGCGGGATCAGCTTGCCGTCGAGGCGGACCATCGGGGGAGAGTTGGTAGTCAGATGGAGGTCCGAGGCTCCCATCTCGACCATTTGCTTCAAAAGGCCATGGAGAGTGGCATCAGTCGCCATACACGGTCCCCCGATTTGAGTTTGGCCGTTAGTGTACGACGTCCGATGAGGGAAATAAAGGCGGTTCAGTGACTTCGCGTCAGTCCCAGGTCTCAGGTTGTGCCCGAAATCACTAGAGACCTGAGACTTGAGACTCGAGACTTGAGACCAGGAATTACAGGACGGTCTCGCGGAGCACTTCCTCCAGCGTCGTCGCGCCCTCCCGAATCTTCTGGAGGCCGGACATCCGCAGGCTGACCATGCCTTCCTCGATCGCCTTGCGCTTCAACTCGATCGAGGAAGCGCCCGAAAGGATCATGTCCCGGATCTCGTCGGTGAAGAGGAGTACCTCGAAGAGGCCGACCCGGCCCTTGTAGCCGGTGTTGTTGCAGCGCTCGCAGCCCCGCCCCCGCTTGATCTTCAGGGACTTGACCTCGTCGGGGGCGAACCCGACCTGGATGAGCATCTGGGGAGGCGTCTCGACTTCCTCCGGGCACTGGGAGCAGATCCGGCGCACGAGGCGCTGCGCGCAGATGCAGTTGACCGACGTCGCCACGAGAAAGGGCTCGATGCCCATGTTCATCAGGCGGTTGATCGTGGACGGGGCGTCGTTTGTGTGGAGGGTCGAGAGCACGAGGTGGCCGGTCAGCGCCGCCTTCACCGCGATCTCGGCCGTCTCGAAGTCGCGGACCTCGCCCACGAGGATGATGTCGGGGTCCTGGCGCAGGAAGGACCGCAGCGCCGAGGCGAACGTCAGGCCGATCTGCTCCTTCATCTGGACCTGGTTGATCCCGGCGAGGTTGAACTCGATCGGATCCTCGGCCGTCATGATGTTGACGGTCGGGTCGTTGAGCGCCGCGATCGCGGAGTAGAGCGTGTTGGTCTTCCCCGAGCCCGTCGGACCCGTGACGAGCACGATTCCATAGGGGCGATCGATGGCGTCCTTGAAGCGGCGCAGCGGCTCCTGGTCGAAGCCGAGCTGCGTCATGTCCAGCTGCAGCTTCGACTTGTCGAGAAGGCGCATGACGACCTTCTCGCCGAAGTGCGTGGGCACCGAGGACACGCGCAGGTCGAGGTCGCGGGAGCGCTCCTCGACGCGCAGGCGGATCTTGATGCGGCCGTCCTGCGGCAGGCGCTTCTCGGAGATGTCCAGCTTGGCCATGATCTTCAGGCGCGAGATCAGGGGATCGCGCGTCCGCATCGGCAGCGCCATGATGTTGTGGAGAATTCCGTCGATCCGGAACCGGACGCGGAACTCCTTCTCGTAGGGCTCGACGTGGATGTCCGACGCGCCCGCCTTCAGGGCCTCGATCAGGATCAGGTTGGAGACCTTGATGATCGGCGCGGACTCCGACGACTTCGCGAGATCGGAGAGGTCGATCTCCTGGCCTTCCTCGCCCTTGACGACGTCGACGTCGGCGCCGGCGTCCATGCCGGTGATCTCGTCCATGTTGATCTCGCCGAGGCCGACGCTGGCCATGTCGTCCATCGTGAGAGCCGACGATGCCATGACGTCTTCGAGGCTCGACTCGGGTTGAAAGGTGGCGGCGGATGCCTTCGCGCGCTCCTTCAGGACGACCGAACGTGGAGTCCCGTAGTGCTTGTCGATCGCCTTCCGCAGGGCGATCTCCGAGGCCACGACCGGCTCGACGTTGTAGCCGGTCATGAACTTGATGTCGTCCATCGCGAAAACGTTGGTCGGATCACCCATCGCGATCGTCAGCGTCGCGCCCGTCTTGTTCACCGGGAGCACACCGTACTTGCGCGCGACCTCGCCGGGCACGACCTTGATGACGGCGGGATCGATCTCGAAGTGCGCCAGATCGATCGAGGGCACGCCGAACTGCTGCGAAAGCGTCTCGGTGATGTCCCCTTCGGACACCGCGCCGACGCGAACGAGGGCTTCGCCGATCTTGCCTCCCTCCTCGCGCTGGAGCTTGAGCGCAGCTTCCAGCTGCTCCTGCGTGATCAGCTTCTGCTTGAGGAGAAGGTCGCCGAGTTTGACTGCCATGGAGTGGAAAGATGGTAGGGGTTTAGGAGGCGGGTGTCAAAGGGGGGAAAGCATCTGCAACGTGCGCTCGAGCACCTTTTCATCGGAGACGCTGTGCATGGAAGCGACGACTCCGGTGCGATCCCGATAGGGTCCGTTGCGCGCCGGGTCGGTGGGACCAAAGAGCGCGAGCGTCTTCACACCGAGCGCGTCGGCCAGATGCAGAGGCCCCGTGTCCCCCGCGACGAACAGCGACGCCTCGCGGATGACGCGCGCCAGGCCCGCGAAATCGAGGCGCGGCATCGGCGAGCGCTTCGGGAGCAGAGCCCGAAGACGCTCGGCCCGCCGTTCGTCGCCGGGCCCCCAGGACACCACCGGAGCGATGCGGCGCTCCCGGATCAGCCCCCGCGCGACGTGCGCGAATCGCTCCTCGCCCCAGGCCTTCTCGGCGCGTCCGGCTCCCGGGTGAAAGAGCACCAGCGGGCGCTCGACGGCCGCGAGAAAAGTGTCGGCCTCCGGACTCGGGCGATCGGCCAGGTATCGGGCATCCGGCGCGCGCACGGCGACCGGAATCTGGGCGGGCTCCAGGAGCGCGAGGTTCTGGTCCACGACGTGCACCGCGTCCGCCGCGGGCGCGACCGGGAACGGACAGAGCAGCGCCGACGCGGGCTCCCGGCGCCAGGATCTCGCGAATCCGATCACGGGAGCTCCGGCGGCGCGGGCGGCGAGCGCCGACTTCCAGAGTCCCTGCGCGTCGATGGAGACCCGCGGGGCGAACGCGCGCAGCGCCGCGCGCAGCGATTTCGCGGCCTGAAGCGTCTCGGGCGCGAGCGGCCGCTTCCGCCACGCCTTCGTGTCGGCGACGAAGATCTTTGCCACGTCGGGGTTTCCCTCGAGCAGTCCCGCAAACTGCGGCTCGATCACCCATCCCACCTCCGCGCCGGCCTTCCGCGCGTTGGCCGCGAGCGGCAGCGCGTGGATGACGTCGCCCATCGAAGAGAGGCGGACAATCAGGAGGCGGTTCGCAGAAGGAGAAGAGAGCGAAGCCCCGGGCCCGGTCACGACAGGAGGGCGCGATCCGCCTCGACGGCCGTCGTCAGCTCCTCCGGAGTCACGACCGCGGTGCCCATCTTCATCACCACGACGCCTCCGGCGAAGTTCGCGAGGAGGGCCGCCTCGAGCGGCGAGGCTCCCGCCGAGAGCGCCAGGGCGAACGTCGCGAGCACGGTGTCGCCGGCGCCGGTGACGTCGGCGACCTGGTCGGTCCCGTGCACGGGAATGCCGACCGGGGCGTCGCTGTCCGAGAAGAGCGACATTCCGCGCGAGCCGCGCGTGACGAGCAGACAGGCGCACCGCATGCGTTCGCGCAAGTCGGCGCCCGCCTTCGCCAGAGCCGCGTCGGAGTCCAGCGCGACGCCCGCGGACTCCGCCAGCTCCTCTTCGTTCGGCGTGGCCGCGTCGACGCCGCCGAATTCCGCGAGGCGGTGGCGAGAGTCCACGAAGATCCGGGCGCCCTCCGGCAGCGTCGCCCGCAGAGCCGCGACCGCCGCGGGCGCGATCGCGCCGTAACCGTAGTCGGAAAGGATGGCGCCGTCGGCGCCACGCGCCGCCTCTGCGAGCCGGTCGCGCAGCTGCGCCTCGCGCGCCGCGTCGTTCCCCAGTGGCTCTTCCACGTCGTATCGGACGATCTGCTGCTTGATCCCGTGCGCGGCGCCCCCGAGGATTCGCGTCTTGGTGGGGGTCCGATACCCCGCGACCTCCAGGAGACCTCCGGCGTCGATGCCGCGTGAGCGAAAGGCCTCGCGCAGCGCACGGCCTTCGGCGTCTGCCCCGACGACGCCGACCGGAAGGGGCACGCCGCCAAGCGATCGGACGTTGGCGGCCGTGTTGCCCCCGCCTCCCGGCAGCATCTCCTCCTTCCAGAAGCGGAGAATCAGAACCGGAGCTTCGCGGCTGACGCGCTTGGGGTGGCCGTAGACGAAGCGGTCGAGGACGAAGTCCCCGGCGACCACGACGCGGCGGCCCTGGAAACGCGGTATCAGCGAGAGGAGGCGCTGCCGCCCGACTGCGAAGGGCACTGCCGGCGGATTATAATGAGCGCCCCGAGTAACTCATGCTCGACTCCCAGGTGCTGGTCCTCAACCGCGTGTTCCAGGCCGTCCAGGTGACGTCGGTCCGGAAGGCGTTTTCGCTCTTCTACAAGGGCCACGTCAAGGCGGTTCTGCCCGACTACTCGACGTACGAGTTCGAGAACTGGTGCGACATCCCCGTGCAGCCGCAGGACGAGGTCGTGCTGACGCCTTCGATGGCCATCCGCGTCCCCCGCGTCATCGCCTTGAAGGACTTCGACCGGCTGCCCCGGCAGGACGTGAAGTTCTCCCGGCACAACATCTATCTGCGAGACGGAAATCGCTGCCAGTACTGCGGCCACCGGTTCTCCTCTTCGGAGCTGTCCCTGGACCACGTGATTCCGCTCTCGCGGGGAGGCAGCTCGACCTGGGAGAACGTCGTGTGCGCGTGCCTCTCGTGCAACGTCAAGAAGGGCAACCGGACGCCGCAGGAAGCGCACATGAAGCTGGTGGCCGCGCCGCGCAAGCCCCGGTGGCACCCGGTCGGCCAGTTCGGATCCAACAAGTTCCACCCGGCTTGGCGGAACTTCGTGGACGTGGCCTACTGGAACACGGAGCTGAAGTGACGCTTCGGGCCGCGTGAGCGGCTCCGAGGCGTCATCCCGAGCCCCTCGCCCTGCGTTGTCATCCCGAGCGAAGCGAGGGATCCCTTTCTCGGCTTCGAAAACCTCCTAGGTTCGGGGCAGGCTGCGCGAGGGATCCCGGACTAGTCGAGCACGGGATCCCTCGTCGCTGACGCTCCTCGGGATGACAGCTCGGTTGACCATCTCTTCGCACGCCCTCAACGCCATGTCGACCGTGATCTCGAGCATGCACTCGTGTCCGTACGGGCACGCGTCCCGATGGCAGGGGGAACAGAAGAGGTAGCGGTCGAGGACTTTGACGGGCGAGCCGACGCCGGCTGTGCGCCCCGGATCCGTCGGTCCGAAGAACGCCACGACCGGAGTTCCCACCGCCGCGGCCAGGTGCATCGGTCCGGAGTCATTGGAAATCAGCAGCCGCGCGCGCGAGAGCAGCGCCGCGAGCTCGATCGGATCCAGGTCCGCGCCGAGCACAGGCAGCGGCGTGCGCGCGGCCGCCGACACCCGTGAGCCCAGATCCGTCTCCTCGGGTCCGACCACGAGTCCGCACGGCCACCCCTGGAGGGCCAGGGCGTCTCCCAGCGCGGCGAAGCGTTCCGGGGGCCACCGCTTGGTCGAGGCCTTGGCGCTTCCCGGCGCGAGCAGGATCGGCCGGGAGCCCGCCGACCAGTCCGCGGCGGCGAGAGCGCGGTCGGCGCGCGCGAGGGCTTCGGGTGGAATCGGCAGCCGCGGCGCGCCGGGGTCCGGTTCGATGCCGTGCGATCGCAGGAGCGCGTCGTAATCCCGGAGCTGATGATCGGTGCCGGACGGCGGCGGCAGAGGGTCGGTCAACAGCCACGTCCGGAAATCGGTCGCGTAACCGATCCGCCGCCGGGCACCGCCGAGAAACGCGATCAACGCGGCGCGGAAGGAATTCGGCAGCAGCCACGCCTCGTCGAATCGTCCGGATCGGACGGTGCGCGCGTCGTCGCGGAGGCGCGCGGAGCGCTCCAGCACCTCGTCGGCCGTGGATTCGGAGCGATAGATGGCCGCGGGCCCCTTGCGGGCGAGTACGGCCAGCCGGTCTCCCGGATGCGCCGCGCGCAGCGCCCTCAGAAAAGGGAGGGACAGGACCGCGTCGCCGATCCAGTTGGGCGCGACCACGAGTCGGGCCGTCATCGGTCTTCGGGACGCGTGCGCCAGCGGTTGTGCATCCAGAGCCACGCTTCGGGCGCTTTTCGGATCGCGGCTTCGGTGACTTCCATGTATCGCGCGGTGAGCCGGCGGACCGACTCGTCGCGATCCTCGCCCGCGACGTCTTCGGATTCGATCGGCGTCTCGAACTCGAGGCGGTAGCGGCCGTCGCCTTCGGGCCAGGTGAAGACCGGCACGACCGGGGCGCCCGTCTTGCGCTGAAAAAGGGCGAGCGCCGGGGTCGTGGCCGCAGGTCGTCCGAAGAAGGGCACGAACACCGCCTCGCGCGCGAGCACGTTCTGGTCCACAAGGATCGCCACGGTCTCCCCGCGGCGAAGAGCCTTCAGGATATCGCGCGCGGCGTCGCGTTTGGCGATCGGCCGGTTGCCGAACCGCGTCCGGCGCCGGGCGAGCTCGCGCTCGAGTAAGGGATTGTCGAGCGGCCGGACCACGGGGGAGATCGGCTCGCCCATCATTCCCGCGCGGATCGCTCCGAGCTCCCAGCCTCCGATGTGCGCCGAGAGAAGGAAAACACCGCGCCCCAGGCTGCGGGCGTGCCGGAGGTTCTCCTCGCCGACCACGCGGATCCGGCCCCGGATCTCGTCC
>Ga0075423_10000318_pt1 | contig 37185 bp, 37 predicted proteins | sample SoiMethybrSBSTD2_FD_80114 | JGI IMG/M metagenome (GOLD analysis project Ga0075423, IMG submission 80114) | Bulk soil microbial communities from a Populus tree surrounding site in Tennessee, USA - Soil MetaG P. TD hybrid SBSTD2 | ecosystem: Environmental > Terrestrial > Soil > Tree plantation...
GAGGTGAAACAATGCGAATTGGCATCTTGACCGGCGGCGGCGATGTGCCCGGCCTCAACCCATGTATCAAAGCAGTCGTCAACCGCGCGGTAGAGGCGGGCATGGAAGTCATCGGCATTAGACGCGGCTGGAGCGGCCTGCTCAACTACAACCCCGACGATCCCGGCAGCGCCGGCGAATGGATTCAGCCGCTCACCAAAGCCGATGTGCGCACGATCGACCGCTATGGCGGGACGCACCTGCACACCTCGCGCACCAACCCGGCCAAAGTCAAGGAAGCCGCCACACCGGAGTTTCTCAAAGGCAAGTATCCCTACTCCGGCGCGAAGGCGCTCGCCGACTGCACGCCGCATGTGCTGCGCGCGCTCGAACAGCTCGGCATCGACGCCATGGTCCCGATCGGTGGCGACGACACACTCTCGTTCGCTGTCCGGCTGCATCAGGAGGGCGTGCGCGTCGTCGCCATCCCCAAGACGATGGACAACGACGTTTTTGGCACCGACTACTGCATCGGCTTCTCGACCGCCGTCACGCGCAGCGTCGAGTTCATCAACGCGCTGCGCACACCAACCGGCTCGCACGAACGCGTCGCCGTGGTCGAGCTATTCGGCCGCAACTCTGGCGAGACGGCGTTGATCTCGGCCTACCTGGCCGAGGCCGACCGGGCGATCATCTCCGAAGTGCCCTTCGATGTCGAGCGGCTGGCGCGGCTGCTGCTCGAAGACAAGCGCCGCAATCCCAGCAACTACGCGATGGTCGTGATATCCGAAGGCGCGTCGATGATCGGCGGGCAGGTGATCGAATATGGACAAGAAGACGCCTACGGGCATCGCAAGCTGGGAGGCATCGGCCAGATCACCGGCGAGGCGCTCAACCGCATCACGGGCGTAGACATCGTTCATCAGCAGATCGCCTACCTGATGCGCGCTGGCGTGCCCGACTCGCTCGACCGCATGGTCGCGATCTCCTACGCCAATCTGGCCGTCGATCAGCTCATTCAAGGGCACAGCGGTCGCATGGTCGCGCTCCAGAACGGCCAATATACGACGGTTCCGGTGGATACCTGCACGCAGGGCCTGAAACGCGTCGATGTACGCGAGCTATACGATGCCGAAGGCTACCGGCCAAAGGTCCATCATGTCCTCGGCAAACCCATGTTTCTGTATTGACGCAGCCCTGTGCAGGGCTGCAATCAAGCGATGCTGCTGCCTTTCAATGTGCTATAATAGTTAGGACTTTCGTTCGCGCGAAAGTCCTCCTATTGCACACACATTACGTGGCCAGCTTCAGAGCTGGCCGATTGAGGACCCAATATGGCGTTGCGCAGAATTCTACAAATTGACGACCCGAACGATAAGAAAATCTTAAAAACCCGCTGCCATCCGGTACAACTGCCCAATCCAGCGCTCAAACAACTGGTCGCCGACATGTTCGAGACCATGCACGAGGCCAGCGGCGTGGGCCTGGCCGCACCGCAGATCGGCATCAGCCGGCGACTGACGGTGATCTGCCTGCCGCCGGAGGTCGAAGAGGACGAAGACGGGACGCAGATCGAGCTGACGCCGGAAATGCACTATGTGCTGATCAACCCGGTGATCGTGAAGCTCAGTAACGAGGAGATCATGCGGCACGAAGGCTGCCTGAGCTTGCCCGGCTGGTATGGCGATGTCCCGCGCGCGACATGGGCGACGGTTGACTACCAGGATTTCGATGGTAAGCGTAAACGGCTACGCAAGGCCGGCGGGCTGCTGGGCTGGGCCATTCAGCACGAGGTCGATCACCTCGACGGCATCTTGTTCACCGAGCGCATCCGCGACCTCTCCACGCTCAAGGATCATCGGAATCAGGATGAGAACGTCGAGACAGCCAGCTAGACATCCGGCAACTGCCGCCAACTGCGACTGAAACGCAGCAAAGGCGTACAGAATACGTGGGTTTCACCACCAAGACACCAAGGCTTAGTGCCTTGGTGTCTTGATGTCTTGGTGGTGAAAACGAACGGCAAAAGCGTGAGAATCAGCCAGATAGCGCCTGTCGTATGGAAAGCTGGTGCTGGACCACGCTTTACGTACAACTTTGCAGTTATGCGTACGCAAGCTAGCGGAAAAGCGTGTCAACAGATAAAACAAGTTGGTCAATCGTTTGTGCAGTGATACGCTCACCGTGCTCGGCTAATTGCATCTGATGATATCGACCATTACGAGGCTGATTATATTGCTCAACTATCCGCTTTCCAACATCGACAATCCAGACTTCTGCAATGCCGGCTATCGCATAGCGAGGGAGCTTTTCCGTGCGGTCATACTCAAGCGAGCTATCGGCTACCTCAATGGCGACAAGTATCTCACTAGGACCCGGATGGGCCCCGGCGTAGAAATCTTCGCGCGGCTGTAAAATCGCAACATCTGGTTGTGGCTCGCTATAATCATTAAGTTGAATGGGGTTTTGCACACTGACAATTGCACGATCTCCAAGTTGACGTGTGAGAAGCATCACAAGGATATTAACAATCGCGGCGTGGAATGGGCCGATTGGACTCAGCGGGCGTACCTCTCCGTCAAGCAACTCAACGCGATCATCTTCACTTAGGATGCCGGCTTCACGCATACGGGCGTAATCAGCTACAGTAAATTGCCAGCGTGCGATTTCGACAGCCATATATGCTCTCCTTCTTATTTTTCGCTTCTTGCAGCTGCCACACGCGCGGCATAGCGCACCTTTTGTCTAGCCTGTCCAGATCATAAAGTAAGAAATGTGAGCTGTCAAGGAGATTTCTGGCTTCAGTGTGCCATAATAACCTTTCAATAGCATCTGAAGCGCCATCGGTTACAGCACTGCCCGCAGTTGAGTAGCAACGGTCTCTAACGCCGACCGTGGCGGTTTCGTAAAATAGTTTGGACTAAAGGTGAGTGCAAAACCATCTCCCTGGTAACGGGGGAATACATGGAGATGGACATGGAAAATTTCCTGCATGGCAGCCTCGCCATCGGCAAGAAACATATTCACACCCTCGCAGCGCAGGCCACTCTGTCGGAGTGCCGCCGCTAAGCGGTAAGCTACGCGAAAGAGATGGGCAGCGGTCTCTGCATCGATATCAGCCAGATAAGCCGCGTGTTGATTGGGAATGATGAGCAAATGGCCCGGATTGACCGGTTGAATATCGAGAAAGGCGGTACACTGGTCATCGCGATAGACTATACTCGATGGGACGCTTCCGTTTAGGATAGCACAGAAGACGCAATCGTGCATTTGGTAAGTTCTCCTAACAGGGTAATCACGAATGGTATTAGGCAATCCGGGTGCTGACCTGTTCGATCCATGGTGGGAGCCGTTGAATGAGTGATGGCAGCCCGCTTGGATCAGCAAGCTGGCCCGTCGCCGCATGACTCAAAAACTCAACGACATTCCACACTTTCGCAAGGGCAATCTCGCGGGTGAGTTGGAGGATGGAGTGGGCGTGGATGTGCGGATCGTCGGCGATGGCAAGGTAGCGTTTGGCCACAAGGGCAAAAGCTGGCCAGTCACCCAGTCCAGGAATCGTGATCGCTAAATCGAGCGCTGGGGTGCCACGGCCCAAGCGTTCCCAATCATACAGCACCACGGCACCATTGCTGCGCATGCCCCAGTTGCGCGGGTTGGGATCGCCTGAGATCCAGCAGTGCGGATGAAAGAGCGGTTGTGCTTGATCTTGGATGGAACGCAGGTGTGAACGCAGGTTCATTTGGTCTGCGGACGAGAGATACGCCAGCGCGTGCTCGGTCATGGCGTCAGACCAAGCTGGGTGAAAGAGCGGAACGGATATGGGCGGCAGATCAGCGTGGTGCAAGCGATACAAGATAGCGAGCGCAGCCGGATCAGCCAGCCAGCGCTCGCGCGGGAGTGGGTGGGGAATATGTTCAAGCACCAACCAATGCAGTGCCGCCTCGGTGTGTGACCATTCCAAGACTGGAACCGCAGGCCCCAAGCACGGCGCGACGATCTGATAGAAGCGCTCCTCGCTGGCGTGCGGTGTTGCCTTGATAACCAAGCGGGTTGTTGGAAAGGTCACGTCCCAAATCTGGTTGTGACTTAGGCCGCGTAACGGCAGGAGGGTTGTGCATTGACCGTAGTGTGATTGGAGATAGCTGCGCAGGGCACGCGGCCAAGTCGTGTCGTATTCCATCTACTCGTAGCGTCGTCGCCCTTCTTGGATACTTGCGAGAATATCGTCACGGCTGATCGACTGCGCAGGTGTAATCCCAGGAATATCGAGCGGTGACGTATTCTGCTGCTCTGGAAGCAGGACGAAACTCTGCCCATCCCGACGTTGAATGCGGACAGCACCATCGCGTCGCGCCTGTTCAAGCAGCGCCGCGAAGTTTTGTCGTGCCTCGGAGAAGGTATAACTTTTCATGGTGTTACCTCCAGAACCATCAGACCTGCCATCCGCGCCGCGACTTTCAGTCCATCAAGGGCGGGCTGTGCTTGATGATGAGAAACAGCTTTGTGACCCGATGGCCTGCGCGTGAGCCGCCGCCCCTGCGAGAACGATACTGATAGATTGGGAAAGCGATCTTCAAAACGCCCGATCTTGGGTGCCGAAGGCGGTCGGCTGCATGTTCGTGTTCGACGGGCCACCGTTTGATACGAGTGCTTGTGTCAAGTTGATGAATTTACATCCTCTTTCGGCAGAGTTAATCTTTCTATGTCCCCTGCAACCCATCTTAGCAACTGAGCGCCATTCGTATACATTTGGAAACGGTCCCATACTTGGCGATACTGATCACTGTTTGGCACAGTGGTATTCAATTGCTCTTGGTACTTTAGAGATAGGCTTTGGAAGTGGGACACTACAGCACCAATGTCATCCCTTGTGCGAGGAATCGCCTCAAAGCTATTCTTAGTGTTGAAAGGACGTAGAAAAAACTGATCGTCAACTTTACTTACGTCAATTTTAACATCTTTACAAACTGATTTGATCAACGCAAGTAGAGCATGGTTTACTTTATCTGTGGTTCTATCTGGATTTGTAACAATACTATGGAATTGCTTAATTGCGCTCGTAACATCTTTCGAGTTATCGAAGACCACGAATACTTGGTTTAAAGCTTCTGTGAACGCTTGTCCCGTAATATCGTGCCGGTTGCCGAGTAGTTGCTGAAGTACACGAAGTTTAGTCTGTTGCTTCGCACTCCATTGTGTATACCATATTGTTATGATGACACCAACCATGCCAGATAAGAAGACCGACACAAGAAATGTGAGTAGATCCATAGGGCGCTATTGCCTCCTAAGCTATAAGGGCTATGGAGTTGGACTGCTTCACCATTATATACGCACGAGGATGGAAAGAGTTGCGAGGATCCGAAACCGGTTATGACAACTTTGTCCGTGGTGTGGCATAGCTACCGCCCACCCAAAGCTTCCACCACACCTGCATTCCACTTCCACCACTGCCTCGCCTGCCCCCCATCCTGCTGGGAATGATATAGCGAACCTACATCAGACGTAAACTGGCCTGACGATAGACGATGGACGGTGCGCGTATCGTCTATCGTCTATCGTCGCGTTTCCACATCACATGGGATTGCTACAGTGCAGTGATAGCATCCCGCCGAAATACATTGATCCCCACCGCCTCCCGCAGTCGCTCTGTGCGATCGGTGGGTCAGCTGTGCGGCGCGAGTACTACCAGCAGATAGCCCCAAAGTACTAATTGTTAAAACTAGGTTGTGTCGTATAATCAGAGTCGCAGATGGCCGCGTGGACAATGAAACAAGAACGCCACCTCGTTGTGGCACCCAGCGCGCTGGTCCATCTGCCCATGGCGACGCAGCTCGATGCCGAGCACGACGCAACAGCGTCGAGGATTGCTGGTGCGAATCCAGCCGTCGCCGCCAGACGAACAGCCGGCCATCTGGCCGGCTGTTCTCGTGGAGAAAGGCGTCCGAATGCTTCGGTTGCGTATGCGGTGGCAGAGGCGAAGGCGTATAGAGCTTGCTTACGCGGTTCGTTGTGTCGTGTCGTCCTCGGAAGGGAGCCACGCCTGCTGACGATACACGGGCGTGTTCTGCATCATCATGCCGCTGACATTTACGCCCCAACGCCGTTGGCCTGCTGCTCCTCCGCAACTTCTGGTCGCGCTGCCGCTGCTCCGGTGTCGGCATGGAACGCCGGCTGGACCTCGGCCAGCCCATACCCGCGCTCGATCAACTCGACCAGCCGCCGCACAAACCGTGCTGCCGGCGCGCCGTCCACCACGTCGTGGTCGAACGCTACCGTCAGGTTGAGGATTTCGCGCGGCTCGATGCGACGCTGCACCACCGCAGGCTTCTGGGTGATGCTGCCCACTATCAGGTCGAGCGAATGCATCGTGGGACTTACCCCCCAGCCGCTGCCGTGGCCGAGGCCGAACATGCCCACTGCGGTCACGCCGACCGTCCCTACCTGTGCCACCATGAGTGTCGGTGCGCGCCGCTATGCGGCGCGCAGCAGGGCGATAAACAGCTTGGACAGTGGCGCAGGAAGCACCAGGCCAACCGGCATCCAGGACGGCATCCCTTTGTTCGACAGCACGGCTTGGGTCTGGACCGCGCGGATCTCCTGGTGGATCTCGGGGAAGCTCTTGTGGTTGGCACGTCGAATGACATGGCCGATCGGGGCGCGCACCCCGCCGATCTCGCGCTCGACCATCAAGCCCACGTCCACGTCGTCAAACACAACGAGGTGCTTGCGGCCTTTCAAGTACGCCTGCACCGACGTGTCCTCGTCTACGGCCCGAGCCAGGCAGAAAGTCAGGTAGCCGGTGAAGGACAGTGCCTCGCCCGTGCGGGCTTTGTGCGCCGCGATGAACTGCCGCACGACCGTGACGTCGACTTCCAGCAGGCCATACACGCTGTGCTTCCACCAGTGTAGGTCCAGCAGATTGGGCATCTCGCGGCGGGCCGGTGGCAGATCGACGATCTGATAGGGGCCAAGGTTCTCTTTCATAGTGTATGCTCTCCGGTTCTCCTCAGCACGACGCTGTTTGATTGTTTTGATTCTGCCTACCGTGTTTGGAGCCGACTGCCTCGTCCAGCGCTGAACCGCCCAACGAAGGGAGCGCTTCGTAAGGTCCAGAGGATCAGCCCGGTGCGCACGAAGATCCAGAGTGCGGCAAAGCTGCCGCTGATCAGGGCGATCCACGAAACGTCGGGCATGAACAGCCACACAAAGCCGCGAATGGCGCCCAGCATGGGGATCAGGAGCAGGGCGACCAACAGATTTGGGATCAGCGGCAGCAGGATATACCGCCCCCACTTCCGGCCGCCGCGTGGGCGGCTGTCCGGAGCTTGGTGCCAACGGCGTAATCGCCGCAACGTGAGGGTGACACCGACGATTTGGAGGGCTGGGATGAGCAGCAGGCCGCGCAACACCCAAGGGATGGCACCGAACGAGATCGGAGCGGGCGACTCGCCGGCGAGCAAGGTGCTCAGGCCTATGCCGACCTCTGTAAATACGGGAGTCATCATGAAGTGGTCGGCATTGATGAGGAGCATAACGCCCTTCTTTTGCTCCGGCAGCAGTGCCATATAGGTGTCGAAGTCGGGAACGGTGCCATTGTGAAAGATGATCCTGGTCTGGCCATGGTCTTCGATGAACCACCCCATCCCGTACTGTCCCGTCGGAGCGCCCATAAAGTTGGCTGCCACCGCCGGGCGGTGCAGTTCAGCGATGCCGGCGGGCGAGAGGATTTGCACGTCGCCGTAACGTCCTTCGTTCAGCTGGGCGATCAGGTAGTTCGCCATGTCTTCCGCGCTGGAGATCAGTTGACCAGAGGCCAGCGAACCGCGCGGCAGGGGCAGATCGGGCGCGGCGATCGGGGCGGCGAACCAGTAGCGGTGGCCCATCGCCAGGCCGTTCTGGGCCGCCTCGGCCCGTGTGGTGTAGCTGTGGCGCATTTCCAGTGGGGCAAAGATGTGGTTTTCGATGTAGGCCTCGTATGACTCACCGCTAGCAGCCTCGATGATCAGCCCCAACAGGTTGTAGTTCATGTTGCTGTACTCGAACGCCGAGCCGACCGGGCGGGTGAGCACAAGCGTGGACAGTGCGCGCGCCTGCCGCTCGCTGGCGTCAGGACGATCGTCGAAATCGGCCAGCGGAATCCACCCGGACAATAGGGACAGGCCGCTGGTCTGGTTTAACAGGTGGCGCACGGTCATTTGGGCGGATGCCTGGGGGTCGGCGACGCGGAACCAGGGCAGGTAGCGCTGAACCGGAGCATCCAGCTCGATCTTGCCGGCTTCGACGAGCTGCATCACAGCCAAGGCGGTGAAGGATTTGGTTGTGGAACCCAGGATGAAAGGCGTCTGAGGGGAGGGCACTGCACCGCCAGGACGGGCCTGGCCAAAGCCGCGCAGATGCACGATCTTGTCGTCCTCGACGATAGCGAGAACTGCGCCGGGGACGTTCAGGCGGTCCATTTGCTGTTCGATATACGCGTCTATCGCTTCATAGGAGGTGCTATCGGGGACTGATTTTGCCAAACCAGTCTTCGCGAATAGCTTAAAGGTCAGGGCCAACACAGCACAAACGGCCAATAATTGGAAGAGGAATTTTTTCATGCTCACGGTTTCGCCCCCTTGACGGGTAATGAACTATCCTTAGCGCGGTCTGGGGATGGAGGGGAAAGACGAGCATGGAATGACCATCCTATCCGAGGACAACAATACCACAGCAGGACGATGGGTGGACAAAAGAAACGGCAACACAGGGGGCAGAAATCTTCACCGGTTGTGCTGGTACTGCCGGCAGGCGGTCGTGGATCAACCGTTCTGCACTTCGCTATAGGTCACCACGCGCGCCGCGCCATCTCTTCGCTCACTCCGCGCTCTCTGCTACCTCGGTCGAAAACAGCGTTGGATAACGCGTGACAACCGCGTCAACCAGCGCTTCCCCGATGGCCCAGAAGCCCCGCTGCGCCTGTAACTCCGTTCCTAGCCAGCGCCAGTACCACCGCTGACGCTCATCCCGCCAGAGATCCAAACCCTGACTGCTCAGTTCATCAAGGATAAACCCGAGGTGACGGACGAAGGTGTAACCGATGGCTGACGCATTGGGGGGACAGAGTGGAGGGGATATTTTGCGTTCCATAGCAGCCTCCTGTGGGCACAGAAGCAGCCCACACTGAGGCGGGGATATGCAGCGGCAGGGCAATTGCATGCTACAATAGCCCCGCCTCGGCGATTACCCCGCCGGTGCCGCGCCCCTCGGCTGTTCCAGCAGCGCGAGGGGCATCACGAACTGTCTTGTACTCAGATTGGATACAACGATACCACAGCTTGGGGTATCTGTCAAAATAGGTGCGGGTGCATGCAACGATTTGGGGAGAAGCTGCGGACGCTGCGGACACGCCGAGGGATGACACTGCGGGAGTTAGCGGCAGCACTCGGGTACGCGAGCTACAGCTACCTGGGCTTGCTCGAAATCGGCAAACGTAAGCCAACCACCGATGTGACTATGAAGGTGGCTGCGTTTTTCAATGTTACGACAGACCAACTCCTCTGGGATCATCTGGAGCTGGAAGAAGAAGAGCGTGAATAAGAAACGGTGGATGCCAGCGGATGACATACAAATGTATGCGCAGTATACCAGACGAGCAGTATCGTGAATGATGATAAGATGCTGATCATCGCTGCCAGCAGAACAGCCGGTCATGTGGCCGGCTTTTTCATGTTATTGGACTTTGCTAGGCAATTTCCGCATCAAGAAGAGACACTATCTGCAATGTGCAATGTGTTTAAGGAGAAAGAGAGTGCGTATTAGTAGTGCTGACAGTACGCCCTAATTGGCTCTTTCGTCTGATAGTATCCTTAAGATGAAGTGATACCAGTAAATATATTTCCATACGTTTATCGAAAGTAGTAACTCCTTGCGCTTTGTTTGTTGCTTTAAGCTCAATATAACATCGTCTAGCAGCCCACCGTACGTGGCTTAGAGTAAAGGCAGGAATGTTATCTGGTTGCGCCTGTCGTAATTCAGCAAGATATCGCGTATGTTCCTGAATGATCATGTCGTGATCAGGGAGGTCTGATTGAATCTTTTCTTCGGTGAATGTCGGTTCAAAGAGACTACATAGATAGCCGAGAAAAGCACCCACTTGCATACGCTGCTCTACTGTGGAAGCCTCTTGACGGAAAATTCGTTTATGAGGCGTATCTGCCACCTGATATTCTTGATGCATTTTGTGGAGGGATGAGCGTTCTTCGCGCTGATCTACCATATGGATTTGCATTATGCCACATCCCCTCTCAGAAAATACGGGCAATTCTTGAGGATACAAGAGGGAGTGGTGTTAGTTAATTGGAGATACCGCTGACCAACGAGTATCAATGCTGAACTTGGAGATAGATCATTATTTACAATCTCAGGATACTTTTCAGGATATTCCTTAAAATAGTCTTTAATTCTTTCAATGAATGTTCTTACAGTTGTTACACGACGTCGTGGCATTAATTTTGTGCCGATAAGTTTGGGCGGATATCCTTCAACGTACAGTTCAAGGACAGCTTGGAGGTAATGAGGGAGTCCAGAGTCCATTATATGCCCCCGCGCGACAATAGTAAGTCCTAAATTTAGGACTGATAGTATGTAGTAAAGACCTTTATACTGTTTCGTATAGTAATGGTTGTAATCGTCAGTGCAGAAAAATCCGCTCCTGATTCCTTTAACGCATACGTGGGGCTTCAGGTGCTTATCCAAGATGACAGGGCGATTACAAGCTCTAATGAAAGTACTGTCTATCGTTTCACTGGAGGACCATATGGAGACAGCCAATAACTATTCAGCACATCCGTTCGATTTTACAAAGATTTCGGATGAACTAGCAGTAAGAGCCTCTGAAGAAGTGCGTAAGCATGTTCCAGAGTTTGGTTACTTGTTGGCTGGCGTTTGGAATGAAAGTCTAACCGCAGAAGAAGCTGCTCAAAGCATGTCTCGGGATAACTATCAAAACCTCTTTTTAAGTCTCTCTGAGGGACAAATTATTCAGATAGAAAATTCAGATTTCTTTTTCAGGATGACAAGGTTTCGACCTTGTGTAATCATCGGACTAGCTTCGATTGACAGATATATTCAGATAACAGCTTATATTCTTAAGTTTAATGGCAATAAGCCACTGTACTATGTATATCCGTCATCCAAGCGCAATGATTCCACTAATCCTCATAATAAAATCTTCGTGAAGAAAGCAAAGATCTCGCTTGCTAGACGAGCTAAAAGGCGTCATCTGAGAGATCTACTTGAAATAACACAACGCAGACTTTATCTTTTGGAACGGCAGAAAGCAGTTTATGGCATCTTTGCTCCGCCTCAGATTGATATTGAGATAGAGTATCTACGCACAGAAGTTGATAATCGGAGCCTTCAGATAGAACAAGAACTCAATCAGGAATACTCGGATTGGTATGTAGTGAAGAATAGTCTTCGAGAAGTATGTGGTATGGGGTATAAGTCGTAAGCAGCACGGCGTAAATTAAACAACTTTACGACGTGATCACCTTTCATGATATCGACACGCATATCATACTCGACATACCTATATACCTACATAGTTCTTTCATACTATACCTGAATAGTACTCGGCCCCGCTATAATCAGCGCAGAAGCTCTCAATGGAGAAAGGCGTCCGAATGCTTCGGTTGCGCGTGCGTGCGGTGGCAGAAGCGCAGGGGTACACGATTCAGCGCTTACAGACCGAGGCGGGCGTGTCCTATGATACGGTGCTGAAATACTGGCATAATCAAATCCGCCGGATCGACCTAGCCACGCTGGCAGCCTTGGCCAAGGCGCTCAACACCACCAGCCTGGAACTGCTGGAAGAGGCCGACGAGGAGCGATGAGCAACAGCCATGCCGAAGCAAAGAAAAGCCATGGTATAATCGGCAGCGATTACCATGGCTTTCAATGTTGCTATAGCGGTCCTATGTGATTTGTAAACGTGACGATAGACGATGGACGATGCGCCGGTATCGTCCATCGTCTATCGTCCATCGTCAGCGCATTTGCATGTGACGGAGGATCGCTATATGACCCTCATCGATGCAAAAAGGGACCAGATGAGCAGCGATCTGATCACTCGCGCGCGTCGTTGGCTGACACAGCTGATTGGCCGTCGAGTTCGTGTTGCGGCAGCGGCCGAGCGTCGGCTGCCGTTCTTTTTCTATGGCACGCTCAAGCCAGGCGGGGTGAACTATCTGCGCTACCGGCTGGCCGAGGCGCTTGTCGGCGAGGTGCCGGCCACGCTTGATCGCGCCGCCCTCTACACCGATGGAACCTACCCGGTCGTCGTGCTACTAGCCGACGCGCGCGCGAGCGACCAGGTGCAGGGCTTCCTCATGACGCTGGCCGACGCCGAGTACACACGGCTGTTGGGCGAGCTAGACGACTTGGAGGAATACCGCCCCGACGCGCCGCTTGAGCAGAGCTGGTTCGTACGGCGTGTCGCAGTGGTGCGGTTATCCAGCGGCGCGCAGGTGGAAGCCTGGATATACGAGGCCGGGCCGCGCTTGGCTGCGCAGATCACGGCCGGCGAGCTGACGCGCATCGACAGCGGCGACTGGCCGATCGCAGGGCCACCGCTAGCGCAGTGACGCCTGCTCGACACAGTCGGGCAATCAGTGTGAAAGGATCGATTTGGCCCATCCTACAACACCCAAGCTAGAGCCGCCGGTTACGGCTGAGGAGCTGGCGCAGCAATCGCCGATCGTGACGATCGAGCCAACGCCCGACGCGCCAATCGGGATCGACTATCCCTCCTGGCGCGTATTAGCGCGCTGGCTGCTGGTCGCGCTGGCGCTGTACACGGTCGGCTGGCTGCTATGGAGCGCGCATCCAGCCCTGCTGCCGTTCATGATCGGCCTTGTGCTGGCCTACCTGCTCTCGCCGATCGTCAACACGCTCGACCGGCGCATGCCGCGCTGGCTGGCGATCCTGACCGTCTATATCGGCGGGATCGCGCTGCTGATCGTATCGATCAACTATATTGTGCCGCCAGTCGTGAACCAGATCCAGCAGCTCACCGACAGCATCCCCTCGATCGACCGCCTGCAAGAGATGGGTCGCAATCTGCTGGATCAGTATCAGAATCGCGTGCCGGCCGCAATCAAGGCACCGATCGAGCAGGGCATCCGCAACGGATTGCAGACGCTCCAGACAAACATCGCCAGCTCTCTACAAAGCATCGGCTCGTTTATCATCGGCCAGGTCTTGCAGGTGCTCAACACCGTTACGTTCCTGGTCGGCTTTCTGATCATACCGATCTGGCTGTTCTTCGTGCTCAACGACGAGGCGCAGGGCCGCGCCTTTATCGACGGGCTGCTGCATCCGCGCATTCGCGCCGACTTTTGGAACTTCTGGGGGATTGTCAACAAGGTCTTCAGCAACTACATCCGTGGGCAGTTGATCCTGGGCCTGTCGGTGGGGGTTATGGTTGGCATCGGCCTGCTGATCCTGGGCTCGCTCGGCTTCGCAATCGGCGATTACGTGCTGCTGCTCGCGCTGATCGCCGGCACCACCGAGCTCATCCCGATCCTCGGCCCGACCCTCGGCGCAATCCCCGGCGTCTTGTTGGGGCTGTTCATCTCGCCAAGCACTGGGCTAGCCGTCCTGCTAGTCTATGTGATCGTCCAGCAACTCGAGAACAACCTGCTCGTGCCGCGCATCATCGGCGAGAGCGTCGGCATCCACCCCGCTATCTTGACGGTCGTGCTGCTCGCGATGGGGCACGTCTTCGGGCTGCTCGGCGTCATCCTGGCGGCACCGCTCTCGGCGATCGCCCGCGACATGTTCATCTACATCTACCGTCGGCTTGGCGGCGAATCGGCTGCAGCAGCGCTCGCGGCGGTGAGTGATCGCGGAAAACCAGCGCCCGCTAAGGGATAGACAGCTGGCCTATATACCACCAAGACACCAAGTCATGCAGGCTTGGTGTCTTGGTGTCTTGGTGGTATATCTCTCGTGGTATGTATGCTAAGTGGTACTAGCGGTCTTCTAGGTGTTCATGACGGCGTCGGCTCAAGCGTCGGCGGATGGAGCGCCGTCGCGGCCGATAGAATGGATCGCTCTGCTGCAAGCGTCGGCGCGCCTGGATGCTGGATCCATTGATCAAACCCCGCACGAACTGCCCGAAATCGCCGAGCGAGGCCGCCTTATCGGCCAGCACCAGCACCCAAGCCTCGCGCGATGTCGGCGCCGGCCCGAACGGGTACATATGGCTGATGATCGCTGCACAGACCGCTTCGGACTCGCCCAACTCGGCGGCCCAACGTGCAGCAACGGCACCATGCGTCGTCAGCGTGCCGTAGCGCGAGTCGATATCGTGAATCATCGCCGCGCGGATGCAGATACGCTGATCGGCGCGCAATAATTGCGCAATTCGATACGAAAACCTGACCGAACGCAACAGATGATCATGCTTGGAAATGCTGTGATGCATATGCTCGCGGGTCTCGATTACCTTGGGATGTACAAGCAGATCAGCAATATCTTGCTCCATCGGGATCAGCCTCCATGTTGTAGTGTGATCATGATCCGCTGTTGTTATATCATATCCATGCGCGACATATGAACACCCTATTGGTCCTGTTCTATGCCAGGACCGACACGAAAAGCACTATAGCGAACCTACGCCAGATGTTGACTGCTCTGACGATAGGCGATAGACGATAGGGGCACATCGTTCATCGTCCATCGTCCATCGTCACGTTTACGAATCAGATAGGATTGCTATATGTGAATCACGTTTCACGTTTCATGTTTCACTGTGCCATCTCTTCAGCTGAATCACGTTTCACGTTTCACGGTGGCATATCTTCAGCATATTCGCGCCCTCACGTCGCACGCGCGAGCACCTCGTCTGCGGCGGTATACGGATCGATCTCACGCCGGGCGATCCGCTGCACCAATGCCTCCCACGCCTCTGCGCCAACCTCCGCACGCGCGCGCTCCAGCGCCGCCTCCTGAACGATCAACTGGAACTCGCGCGCGATGCGGGCACGTTCGTGTTCGGCAAGCTGCGCGCCGCCATGCAAATACGCCCGGTGGCGCTCGACTGCTGCGGCGATCTCGCCGATACCCTCTTCACGCATCGCCACCGCCCGCAGAATCGGCGGCGTCCAGTCGTGATGACGGGCGCTGCCGAGCGTGAGCATCGAGCGCAGCTGACGTATCGTCGTATCGGCACCCTCGCGATCGGCCTTGTTGACCACGAAAATATCGGCGATCTCCAGGATGCCGGCCTTGATCGCCTGCACATCGTCACCCATACCAGGCGCTTCGATCACGATCGTCGTATGGACGGCGCTGGCGATCTCGACCTCGCCCTGTCCAGCGCCGACGGTCTCGACGATCACGATCTCGAAGCCGGCGGCATCAAGCAGATCGATCGCATCGCCCGTCGCGCGAGCGATGCCACCCAGACGCCCGCGACTCGCCATGCTGCGCACGAAGACGCCCGGATCGCCGCTGAGTGGCTGCATGCGTATGCGGTCGCCAAGGATCGCGCCGCCAGTAAATGGCGAGGTGGGATCGACGGCGATGATGCCGACGGTTTTTCCGGCGCGACGCCAGTGCAGCGCCAACGCATTCACCAGCGTCGATTTGCCGGCACCCGGTGCGCCGGTCGCCCCGATAATGTGGGCGTTGCCGGTGCGCGCATAGATCGCGCTCAACAGCTTACGCGCGGGCGTGCCGCCGGTCTCGACAAGCGTGATGCCGCGCGCAAGCGCACGGCGGCTGCCCGAGAGGAGTGAATCAGCCAGTTCCACGTTTCGTACCAAATAAAAGCGTGAAACGTGAGAGTGTCACGTTTCACGCTGCCGCCGATCACGAATCTCGCTCGACTCCGGCATGCTCCTGAACGAACTTGACGATGTCGTGCATCGAGGCGCCGGGGCCATACACCGCCGCAATGCCGTGCTGCTCCATAAGAATGCGCGCGTCCTCATCGGAGATGATGCCACCAGCCACCACGAGCACATCGTCCAGACCTTGCTCGTGCAGCAACTGCGCGATCTTGGGCAGCAGCGTCATATGCGCGCCGGAAAGGATCGAGAGCCCAATCACATCGACATCTTCCTGAAGCGCCGCCTCGACGATCATCTGCGGTGTCTGCTGTATCCCGGTATAGATCACCTCCATACCAGCGTCACGCAAGGCCCTGGCGATCACTTTTGCGCCGCGATCATGGCCATCCAGCCCTGGTTTGGCGACCAGCACACGTATCTTTCGCGCCATTGCGAGCTCCTCAATGTGATCGTTAATGTGATCGTTGCTTCAGTTGTGAATTATAGCACCAGCGCTGATCAGGTGCAACTGCTGCTACCGGCGCCGATCACGCGATCCACGGCCCAGACGACCGAACAGGCTAGGCCGCTCGATCTCGATGCGCCCCAGACTCTCGAACACGGCTTCGCCAGGCCGCATATTGGGCCGCTTGTTGAGCCAGTCTTCGTGCGCGTCGTGCGCGTGCGTGAACACGTCCAGAAGTTTTTCGCCGTTCCCGTCTTCGATCTGCTCGCGCACCTCCAGCAAGAACGTTACGGTGTCGTCGATCCAGCGCGTGATCGCCACCCGATTGGCCATACAGATATCGCGCTGCTGCTGCGGGTCGCCGGCAGCCAGCCGCGCGATGTCGCGAAAACTCGGCCCCGCCAGCGCGATCATCTCCTTCCAACCAGGGCTACGGCTGGTCATCTCGACCAGCGCGGTGGAAAGCAGAAACGGCAGATACGCGACGCCGCTGACATAGGCATCGTGCTCCTGCGGATCGATAAAGTAGGGCTTGGCACCGATCTGCTGCACCAGCGCATCCACGACATCCACCGCGCCCTGACGCGTCCTAGGCGGCAGCGTCAGGCAGTAGATCACATCCTTGAACAGATCCCGGTCGGCACTGCTCGCACCGGTCTGCTCTTTGCCAAGCACGGGGTGGCCACCGACATATTCGATGCCGCTGGGCAGGAGTTCGCGCGCCCACGCCAGCATCTGGCCTTTGATGCTGGCGACATCGGTCACGACCGCGCCGCTGGGCAGCAGCGGGCCGATCGCGCGAAAGATATCGCGCATCTCGTGGATCGGAATCGCCAAGACGACCAGCTGCGCATCGCGCAGAGCCTCCACCAGGCTGTGCGCCTCACGATCAATCGCCAGCCGCCCGCGCGCATCGGCAGTCGCGCGGTTGTTCTTGTCGTAGCCAGTGATGAAGATTGAGCCCAGCGGCGCTTCCTTCTCGTCGGCTGATCGCAGCGCCATGCCGAGCGATGTGCCGATCAGCCCCATGCCGATGATCGTGATCCTGATTGGCCCTGCGGCACCAGTTTGTGTGCTACGCATGAGTTACTCCTCTATGAAACGGGAAGCATGAAACGTACACTCCGCCTGCGCGTCACGTTTCACGCTTCACGTTTCACGTTTCAGCAACTGCTCACGCCTGCGTCTCGACAAACGATAAGAACAGCAGCTCGGCGACGAACAGAATTAATACCAACAGCGCCACACCGACCATCGTGAGCACCCGCAGCCCGGCGAGCCCGACGCACAGCGCGACCAGCGCGCCGATCTCATGGGATTGGCGGCGTGCGCGGCGTAGGTCGTACTGGCGCGCGCGCTGGCGAAAGATCCGTGTGCCGAGCGCGTAGATCAACGGCAGACCAATCGCCGAGCTGGTCCAGAAGGTCGCCGCCGCGAAGATCAGGTAGACCGGCAGATCGGGCAAGTCGAGCAGCCAGCCCGTCGGCGGCGGCAGAAACGCCAGCGTATACAGCAGTAGAAACGTCCCTGCGATCCCCTCCAGCGTCAGGCCGGGCAACCGAAGCTGGCGCTGCGTCGGCACGAATGTCAGCAGTCCGGCTGCCAGGACGAGTACATAGAAGATCACGCGCGGCGCGGCCAGAACCGCGCGCTCGCTCTCCAGCCCACCAAAGAGCAGCAGCGCCACCGCGCTGGCCCAGCAGAACCCCGCTGCCACGGCCAGCAGCAAGAGCGGCCGCCGGCCGGCGTGTGCTTGGGCTTCGCGCGGCAGCGGTGTGCGCAATGATGCTGGCTGGTCGCTGGACATGCCCGCTCCTGGTGTGCGCCCCTCAAGCGCTGGTCAAGAATCCTGCGTTCGTGATCCGCGAAGGGACGCGAAGGGATGCGAAGGCATGTTTCCTATTCGCGTATCTTCGCGCATCTTCGCGGATCATAAGACGTGACCGATGTTCTATGTGTACCTCCATGATAGGGCGTGCTAGGCTGCTCGTCAACCGGGAAGTTGCGGGCGCTGCCTTACGGTACAACCCGATTCAAGTCGCGCGGAAAGATCGCCGCCAGCCGCAGATTCGACAGCCCAAGCAACTGCATCAGGAAGCGCTCAAGCCCGATCGCAAAGCCGCCATGCGGTGGGATGCCATAGCGAAAACCCTTCAGATACTCCGCGAACGGCTCCGGCGCGATGCCGCGCGTCTGCATCGTCGCGAGGTAATCCTGGTACTGATGCAGCCGTTGACCGCCCGAAACCAGCTCCATCCCACGGAATAGCAGATCGAACGAGTTCGAGTAGCGCGGGTCGGTCGGGCTCGGATGTGTGTAAAAAGGTCGCTTGCTGGTTGGATAGCCGGTCACGAACAGGAAGTCCGAGGCGTGGACCTCGGCAGCCCACTGCCCCAGCATGCGCTCGTGTTCGGGCGCAAGGTCCGGCTCGCCACGACAATCGAGGCCATAGCGCTCCAGCAGGAGCTGCTGCGCTTCGGGAAAGAAGATCGACGGAATGCGCGCAGGAACCTCCGGCAACCGTGCGTCCAACAGCGCGAGTTCGCTGGGGCACGCATGCTGAAGCTGGCCGATCATCCCGGCGATCACCGCAGTCAGCAGCGCCATCACCGTCGTATGATCCTCGATAAAACCAAACTCGACATCGAGACTCACATATTCGGCCAGGTGGCGTGTCGTCGCGTGCGGCTCGGCGCGAAAGGCCGGCCCGACCTCGTAGACACGCTCGAAGAAGCCCACCGCCAATTGCTTGTACAATTGCGGCGACTGCGCGAGGTAGGCCGGCCGACCAAAATAATCAACGGTAAAGACATTCGCACCGCCCTCGGTCGCCGAGCCGAGGATCTTCGGCGTCTGTATCTCCGTGAAACCCTGCGCGTCTAATGTGGCACGAAAGCCCGCCATCGCCGCAGCAGCGAGCCGCAGCACCGCGCGCCGCTTGGGATGCCGCAGCCCGAGCACTGCATTATCGAGGAACGTCTCCAAGTTAGCCTTCATCTCGCGCTTGTTCAGCTCCAGCGGCGGCGGCTCCGCGACTGGCACCAGGATCGTCACCTCAGTCTCGTGGAGTTCCGCTCCACCCGGTGCCATCGGCTCCGCCACGACCACGCCGCGCACCTCGATCACCGATTCAACCTGGGTCGAGCGCAGCCGTTCAAGCGTTGCGGGATCGCTGACGACCGCCTGAAAGGTACCCCAGCCGTCGCGGATGATCAGAAAATTCACGCGGCCCAGCTCGCGAAATTGGTGCAGCCAGCCTTGCAGCTGGATCACACGACCGACATGCCCAGCCGCCGCGATCGTTCGAACACGCTCCATATCGTCCTCCGATTCGATTGTCTGTCGCACGTCGCATAGCCGGCTGGGACGAGCGGCGACCTGCAACGTAGCCGTTGCATCTGCGACAAACAAAACAGCCTCGTCCCAGGAAGGACGAGGCTAGAGGCTCGTGGTGCCACCTTCATTCGCCGCTCCCTCGCGAGAGCGACCTTGAGGAGTGCGTGTCACACTCCGGCGCGATAACGGGCGCACCCGGCTGACCTTACTGATCAGGATCGAGCAGCCAGCAGCGCTCGTGTGCCGAGCGTCGTATAAGTGCCTAGCCCTCGAATCCTGTGTTCAGGAGCGGCTCAGAGGCGTCTTCGATCCGGGATCACGCGGCTGCCTCACACCGATCACAGCTCGCTGGCGCGTGGGTATCCGGCCTACTTGTCCTCGTCATCGCCGTTGCGCCGCAGCATACCACAGCCTGATTATCGCTGTCAATCAGCCGCGAGAACGAAGTGTGGTGCAGAGCTACAAATCAGCCGGCTCGTCGCCGCGCGCAGTAAAATAGATGCCAAGATACGACTGGCGATTATCGTCTGGAAATGGATCGAGCCGCACGCTGACGTTCTCCTGGCTCGAATTGCGCAGCAGCAAGAGCTGGACCACATCTCCAGAACGATAGCTGTGCAACTGGTCGCGCAGATCACGAGCATCCTGAACACGCGTCCCATTGATCGCGATGATCAGATCGCTGCGCTGAATCCCCGCCCGCGCCGCCGGCCCAGTGCGATCCAGGCGCGTCACAAGCACGCCCAACAGCGGTAGCCCCTCGTTGGCCGCGACCGATGTCGCAAACTCAGCGCGCGCCTCGCGGCGGGCCAGATCCTGCCCCATGATCCAGCCGCCCACGCCGCTCAAGCCGCTACACCACACACACACAATCACAGCGCCGATGATAAACCACACCACCGACGCTCGTCGCTCTAATTTCATCGCTGGCTCCGAAACCGCGCTCATTCGCTGCTCGATTCTACTGCCGAGCATCAGCGGCGTCAAGTCGGATTGCAGGGGAAAGTGTTCAGAAGTGGTATACTTCCCAAACCGAACAACACGCATCAAGGAGAGTGATAATGACAGACGCAACACATATGACGGAGCTAGATCTCCTGGTCGGCTCGATCTTCACCACCCGCCCCGAAGAAGATCGCGAACTCTTCGAGGAGGAACGCGAATGGATCTCCGACATCCAAGATTTGCTGCGCGAAGAAGGTGTCGAGGCCGATCTGCTATCGCGGCCGGGCGTCGAAATCTGGGAAGGCGGCATCGAGCACTTTATGGATCTGTATCAGCTGCGCATGATCGCCGCCTACCTTGAGCACGACCGCGACACCGCGTCGATCCTCGACCCCAAAACCGACCTGGAAAGCGAGCCCGATCCGCTGCTCGCCGCCATCTGGGAGGGCGAACAGCCGACCCGCTTCCCGCACCTGATCAACCACCAGGCCGACGGCGGCTACTACCTGCCGGTCGATTTCCCCGAACCGATCTGGCTAGAGTTCGAGGAAGAAGCCAGCGACAACGGCGAGGAAGCAGTGGAAGAACCGGTCGTCAGCTTCGGCTCGTCGGTCGGGCTCCAGCGCGAGCTGGTCGAGTTGCAGGGCATGCTCCAACAGGCGAAAATCCCCGAGAAGAGCGCCCCATATCGCTGCCTCACGGTGCTGCGCCAAGCTGCCGACCAGAGCGTCGCCAACGATCTGCCAATCATTGTATGGTAGCGCGGCGCGCGGGTTGCCGTTGCGTGGCCGGTCGCAATCCTAAATCGTTTGCGGCTGCCCTATGGATACAGTATAATGCACCACGACTATGCGAAACAATCGACGAGTACGCCCAATGATCGACGAACTACCCATCCTTTCCAAGGACGAAGCGCGTGCGCTGCTGCCGCGCCCATCGCGCGATGAGACGCCACGCGAGCGCCGCTACTACGTCTGGACGGTCGGCTGCCAGATGAACGTCTCCGACTCCGAGCGCCTCGAAGCGGCGCTGCAAGGTGTCGGCTACGCGCCAGCCGAGCGGCCCGAAGCGGCGAGCTTCATCGTGCTCAACTCGTGTAGTGTGCGCGCCGCCGCCGAGGAGCGCATCCTGGGCAAGCTCGGCGAGCTTCAGCAGGTCAAGCGCAGCCAGCCCGACACGCGCATCGTGCTGTGGGGCTGCATGGTCGGCCCGCACAACCAGTCGATCTTTCAAGCGCGCCTGCCGATGGTCGATCACTTCGTCTCGCCCTCGGCCGTCGACGAGGTCGTCGCCCTCGCGCCGCACTCGCTGTATCAGCTCGACGAGCCGGCGCTGCCGGTCGCCGACTGGAGTCATCCGCCGGTATCCGTCCATGTGCCGATCCAATACGGCTGCAACATGAGCTGCGCCTTCTGTGTCATCCCACTGCGGCGCGGCCACGAGCGCAGCCGCACCCTCGACGAGATCGCCGACGAAGCGCGCCGGATCGTCGCTCGTGGTGCCAAAGAGATCACCCTGCTCGGCCAGATCGTCGACTCATGGGGCCACGACCTGCCTGGCCGGCCCGACCTTGCCGATCTGCTGCGCGCAGTTCACGAAACGCCCGGCCTGCTCCGTCTGCGCTTCCTGACCTCGCATCCGGCCTGGATGACCGAAAAGCTGATCGCAGCAGTCGCGAGCCTGCCGCGCTGCCAGCACGAGATCAACCTGCCGGTGCAATCCGGCCACGACGAGATCCTCAAGCTGATGCGCCGCGGCTATAGCGTCCAGCGCTATCGCGAGCTGGTCGGCGCGATCCGCACCAGTATGCCCGATATCGCGCTGGCGACCGACATCATTGTCGGACACCCCGGCGAAACGCGTGCGCACTTCGAAGCCACACTCGCGCTAGCCGAGGCGATCCAATTCGACAAAATTCATATCGCGGCCTACTCGGCACGACCGGGCACCCGCGCCGCCACCATGGAGCAGGATCCGGCCCTGGCCGTTTCCGAAGCGGAAAAGCAAGCGCGCCGCATCGAGCTTGAGCGCGTGCAAGAGCGGATCGCCACTGAGCGCAACGCCCGGCTGCTCGGCCAAACGGTCGAGGTTCTGGTCGAAGGCGAACACAAAGGCAAATGGCGCGGTCGGACACCCGGCAATAAGCTTGTGTTCTTCGCCGACCCACGCGACTGGACCGGCCAGCTCGCCCTGGTCACGATCACGCACACCGGCCCATGGTCGCTCCAGGCCACACTTGCCAAGCAAGGAGCACTCGCCTGATGGCGCAGTACGACGCATCATACACCGCAGTGCCTGAGCAGCTGCCGCCGCGCAAGCGCTGGCCGCTGGCGGCAGTGATGCTGATCGATCTGGTCATCATCGTGATCGCCGTCTTAGTTCTCACGATCCTGATCGCAGGAGTTTTTATCGGTATCCGCGCCTACCAGCAGGGTGGCGTCCCACTCCAGCCAGGTGCGGCAGCCTCCGAAGATCAGGTATTGCGGCTGCTTGGTGCCGATGGCATCTTCATGCTGCTGCTCGCGCAGAACGCGATCTTCGTCGCCGTTCCGATCATACGAATAGGGCTGCTGCGGCGCGAACGGCTAACCGAGATTGGGCTGCAGATCCGGCAGCCGCTGCGATTGATCGGGCTGGGCCTCGGCCTGGGCGTCGTGGTGCTGATCGGCAATGTTATCCTTGGCTACCTCTTCAGCAAAATCGGCATCGAGCAGAACCAGGCGGCGCAATATCCCCTGTTCCAGGGTGATTATGCCGGCCAGGTGCTGTTCATGATCGGCGCGGCGGTTCTCGCCCCGATCGGCGAAGAGACGCTATTTCGCGGCTACGTATTCAACGCGATCCGGCAGACCTTCCAGACGCAGCGCTGGGGCGTGGCGCTGGCGTACCTGCTGAGCGCGTTCGGATTTATGATCGCGCACTCGCTCTCGGCCACCCAAGGGCTGATCGGACTGCTCATCCCGACCTTTCTTATGGGCCTCGTGCTCGCATGGGCCATCCATCGCACCGGCAGCCTGCTGCCCGGCATCATCGCCCACGCGCTAAACAACAGCATCGCCCTGGCCTTGCTGCTCGTCTGCGTGAATAATCCCGGCCTGACCGCCTGTCCAAAGTTGTAACTATGCTGCACATTCAGAATCGTGCATCAGAACTAATAAGGAGCCTCGCTTGACCAAACAGGACGAGAAGCTGCGCTTGCACCGCCGCCTACAAGATCAGGCGGTGGATCTGGCGGCCAAAAACCGCTGGGAAGAGGCAGCGGAAATCAACCGCCAGCTGATCAGCCTCGGAGAAGATGCCGATACGTATAACCGCCTCGGCAAAGCATACTTCGAGCTTGGTCGCCTTGGCGAGGCGCGGGATGCCTACCAGCATACCCTGCGCATCAATTCGGCTAACACGATCGCCCGCAAAAATCTCGAACGGCTTGAGGAACTGCTGTCGCGCTCCAGCGAGGCGACCGCGCCGATCAAAACCTCGCGCCAGCTCGTCGATCTGCGGCTCTTCATCACCGAGACTGGCAAAACCGCGCTCACAACGCTGGTCGATGTGCCGCGCACCCCGATCATCGACCTGATCGTCACTGGCGAAAAAGTCGATCTGCGGCTGGAGGGGCGCATTGTGTTGGGCTTCGATGCCGACGGCAATAGCATCGGGCGGCTGGAGCCCAAGCTGGCGCAGCGCCTGAGTGAACTGATGGCCGGTGGCAACCGCTACGTCGCCGCGATCGCGCAGACCAACAACCACCAGCTGCGCGTGCTCATCCGCGAGATCTACCAAGATCCCAGCCAGCGCGGTCGGGTCTCGTTCCCAGGCAAGCTCGGCGAAAGCGCGCTCCGCGGCGGCTATGTCGCTACCGCGCGCTACGACGAATATGGCGAGGACATGCTGGAGGATGAGGAGAGCGCCGACGAGCGCGAGGAAGTCGAGGAGGAGACCTTCGGCACCGAAGAAGAGGAGCTGGGCCTCGACGATATTGAGCAAGACATGGGCGAAGAAGAAGACGCGAACGAAGAGTAACCGCCGATAGCTGAAACGTGAAACGTGACGCGCAGGCTGCGTGTACGTTTCACGTTTCACACTTCACAACTGCTAACTACAACGAAGTAGCCCCGCTGTACTATTGCCTTCTCATGCAAGAACGTCTATACTGAAAGCTGGGCAGCACGCATGCCGCGCAACCTGTATTCGTGCTGTCATCCGCCGACATCCGCGCTTTCTCAGCAAAAGCAGCTCGACCATCGAGGAGCCGACATGGATATGCGCATCGACGAAAAAGGCAAATACTACACGCCGCGCGTTGCAAAAGACACACTAACCGCGTTCGTGCGCACCGCCGACCAAATCATCATCGGTCATGTCTACGTGCGGCCAGATAAACGCCTCAAAGACGACCTCAACGAGGATACGTCGCGATTTCTGCCGATCACCGATGCCCGGATCTACGACGCGGCTACAGAAAAGCTCCTGTACCAAAGCAGCTTCCTACTGCTCGCCTATAGCCACATCATCATGCTCAGCCCGCTCGACGCGCTCGCCGACATCCGTCCGACGCCCTGGATCGAGGCACACACCACAGAGGAGCCAGCATGAGCATTCCATTGCGTGAGTTCACCTCGCTCCCCACGCCAGGCGCGCCGAACGCCGCAGCCGCAGCGGTCGCGATCCCGATCGAACCGACGACGATCGCCGAAACCGGCCTTGGCATGGGCTTTCTCACCGACCTGATACTGAAGGTCGTCTATTTTCACGGGAACATCACCGGCCAGCAGCTTTCCGAGGTGATCAAGCTGCCGTTCATGGGCGTGATCGATAAGGTGCTGGAATTTCTCAAGCTCGAAGAATATGTCGATATTATCGGCTCGCAGGGCGGTTTTAGCGAGCGATCATTTCAGTATGTGCTCGCCGGAAAAGGTCGGCTCAAGATCCACGAGGTGCTCGACCGCTCGCAATACGCCGGCCCGGCACCCGTGCCACTCGACGAATATATCGCCATGGTCAATCGCCAGGCGGTCGGCGAGATGGTTGTCGACTCGCGCACCGTCCGCGCCGCCTTCTCAAACTTGGTGATCAACGACCATATGCTCGATAAGATCGGGCCCGCCGCAAACTCGGCGCGCTCGCTGTTTCTCTATGGTCCGCCCGGCAACGGCAAAACGACGATCGCCGAGGGCATCGCCAATATGCTCGGCGGCTATGTGCTCATCCCCTACACCGTCGAAATCGATGGCCAGATTATCAAGATGTTTGACCCGCTGAATCACCGGCCGGTCGAACTGCCTGCACCCGCCGCGCCGCCGACCAACCCAGCTTTTGGTGGCGCGCCCGCGCAGGCACTGCGCCTACCTGATCGCCGCTGGGTGCTCTGCCAGCGTCCGCAGGTCGTCGTCGGCGGCGAGTTGATTATGGAACAGCTCGAACTGATCTTCGACCCGATCGCCAAAGTCTATGAGGCACCCTATCAGCTCAAGGCCAACGGAGGCCTCTTCTTGATCGACGACTTTGGCCGCCAGAAGTGCCGCCCACAAGACCTGCTGAACCGCTGGATCGTTCCGCTGGAGAAGAAAGTCGATTACCTGGCGCTCCAGACCGGCAAAAAGCTTCAGATGCCCTTCGATGTGCTGATCGTCTTCTCGACGAATCTCTCGCCGAAGGATCTGGTCGACGATGCCTTCCTGCGACGTATTCGCCATAAGCTCGAAGTGCCCAACCCCACGCCCGACGAGTTCCGCGAGATCTTCAAGATCGTCTGCAAGGCCAAAAAGATCCCCTACAGCGACGACGGGCTGCGCTATCTCATCCAGGAGCACTACCTGAAGGTGCGGCGCGATCTGCGCGCGTGCCACCCGCGCGATCTCTGCGACCAGATGCTCGACGAGGCCAAATATCGCGGAATCGCGCCGATCATGACCAGGGAATTGATCGACCGGGCCTGCGAAGCCTACTTCGTGAAATTCACCTAATCTTTCCGCCTGCTCAACTTCAGGGAAACTTGATCCAGGCGGAAATGTTCGAGATAATCCTGCACGATAACCTACCAAACTGATACGAGGAGAACCCCCCATGTCGCTCTTGAAACGTCTCGGCAGCGTGCCACAGCAGAACGATACCAGGCTGGACGGCGACACCAGCGTCCCGCCCACGCCATATCCGGCCGAGACGCGAACTCCGCTGGCGAGCACAACGATCAGCGCGCCGCCGCCGCCACCGGCTGAGACAGTCCGGCCAGCGAGTTCGCTCGAACAGCGGGTTATGACCACGCCGGCCAGCGCCGCTAACGGTGAGATCACGCAGCAGCGTATTCTGGAACTATCGCTGTGGATCGTCGATCGCGTCCAGAGCTCGCTCGGCAACCAGGACGACTTCAAGCGCACGCCTGAGTCCGAGCGGTTGCTCCAGGAACGCTTCACGACCTACTACCGTCAGAGCGGCGTAAATCTGAGAGAAGATCAAGTCAAACTGCTCTTTGAGATGGTCACTGACGAGCTGTTCGGCTTCGGACCAATCGAGCCGCTGCTGCGCGACGAATCGGTCACTGAGGTGATGGTCAACGGCCCTAATCTGGTCTACATCGAGCAGCGCGGCAAGCTTACCCTGACGCCGATCCACTTCGCCAACGACGAACATATCCTCAAGGTGATCGACCGCATCATCCGGCCACTCGGGCGCCGCATTGATCGCAAATGGCCGATGGTCGATGCGCGACTGCCCGACGGATCGCGCGTCAACGCGATCATCCCACCCTGCGCGATCGACGGCCCGACAGTCACCATCCGTAAGTTCTCCAAAAAGAAGCTGCAGGTGGATGATCTCATCCGTTTTGGCTCGATGACGACGGAGATGGCCGAGTTCCTGCGGGCGTGCGTGATCAGCCGGCTCAACATCGCCGTATCGGGCGGCACCGGCTCGGGCAAGACCACGCTGCTGAATGTGCTCTCGAATTTCATCCCCGAAGACGAGCGGATCGTCACCATCGAGGACAGCGCCGAACTCAAGCTGGGCCAGGATCATGTGGTGCGATTGGAGGCCAAGCCGGCTGAAATCGACGGCAGCGGGCGGGTCGCCATTCGCGATCTGGTGATCAACTCGCTGCGTATGCGCCCCGAGCGGATCGTGATCGGCGAGTGTCGCGGCGGCGAGGCTATGGACATGCTTCAGGCCATGAACACCGGTCACGACGGCTCGCTGACGACGCTGCATGCCAACACGCCGCGCGACGCAATCGCGCGTATGGAGACGATGGCGCTCATGGCCGGGATGGACATGCCGCTCAAGGTCATCCGCGAGCAGATCGCCTCGGCGATCGATCTGGTCGTTCAGCAGACGCGCCTCGACGATGGGCAGCGCAAAATCTCACATGTCACCGAGGTTCAGGGCATGGAGGGCGATGTCGTGGTCTTGCAAGACATCTTTGTGCTCGACATCAAAGGCAAAAATCCAGACGGCAAGGTGGTGGCCGAGATCAAGCCGACCGGCACCAGGCCGCGTTTCAGCACGCGGCTAGAGTCGCATGGCTTCAAGCTGCCGCCAAGCATTTTCGGAACGACGGTGCCCGGTCAGAACAACAAACGCTGGTGAGCGGGCGGCAATTGCCCACACACAAAGAGCTAGCTCCCCACTGGTGACGGCAACGCTGCCATCAGTGGGGAGCTATATGTTCAGCGGACAACAAATCCGCGCTTTTGTTATGTTTAGAGCGAAAACCGACAGACAAAAAGTGAAGTATATCTAGATTATCGCTGCTGCCGGGCAGCCAGATCAGGTGCGCGCTGATCTTTCGCAGCACTAATCAGCCGGTTGGTGTCTGGAAGATCGCGGCGGCTGCGGGCTAATGCTAGACCGTACACAACTTCTGTACCAGCGCTTCGTAGCGCTTCGGCACATCCATTCAGCGTGGCACCGGTGGTCAGAATGTCGTCCACCAGCAGGACACGACGCGGCGGCGCAGCGGTGCCATGCCACTGGAAAGCGTTGCGCATATTCTCCTTGCGGCTGCGAGCATCCAGATGCGCTTGCTGCTCGGTCATGCGTACACGAACCAGTCCCTCGTTTATGAGCGGAAGGCATAATATGCGCGCCACTTCCGAGGCCAATGCTTCGGCTTGGTTAAATCCGCGCTCGGCCAGACGATCAGGATGGAGCGGTACTGGCAGCAGCGCGTCGACTTCGAGCGGGTGTGCGGTAAGATGGCTGGCCAGCAGCGCGCCGAGCGGCCGCGCCATGCGACGCACCTTTTGGTACTTGAATTGGTGGACGGCCTCGCGCAACGGGCTTTGGAAGAGGAATGCGATCCGTGTATCGTCCAGCGTTGGGGGCAGATGGTGTGGTTCTGCGGGGTATGGGACGAGTTCAGCACAGCAGTTCGGGCAGAGCAATGAGCCCAGGCGAGCGCAACCAGCGCAACGGGCGGGGAAAAGTAGCTCAATTAGCGAGTCGATCATGGACTTGCCAGACATGGAGACCTCGTTCTTTATATATATATTTCCTGTTTAGTATAGCTGGGATGAGCGCTTTGTTGGAATGACCCACTGGTCCTATTCGGCTGAACCGCAGGTACTGCCTTCGGATAGGCAATATATAACTCTTGTCGGGCACCTAGCGATACGCTATGATGTTCAGGGTTTATAAGAGAGGAGTACCTCTTGTCAAGGCGATCCACCTTCATTTTGCTGGTCTCGTTGTTGGCTAGCCTGCTTATCGCCGGACTGTCGACAGCAGACGGTCGCAGCGCAACCGCGATCACGATCCATCTGCGGCGCGCGCCCATCGATCCGCTGCGCACTGCCGCAACCAGGGCCAGCGATGCCCAGACGACCACGCCGACGCGCTTGTTGCTTGTGCAATTCAGCGCAGCGCCCAATATGAACACGCGCGCCGCGCTGGAGGCGACCGGGCTACATCCGCTGCTGTATATCCCCGATAATACCTTTCTCGTGCGCGCCAACCAGCCTGTGACACCCGCCGGTGTCGTGCTGCCTGGTTTGCGCTGGGCCGGGCCATTCCAGACGATGTATAAGCTGTCGGCCGAGCTGGATTCGCTGTTGAGCAGCGCCGACCCGCACCCGGCCAATCTGCGGCTGCTCGCTATGCCGGATGCCGATGTGGATATGCTGGCGCAGGCGCTGCGCGGGCTTGGCGGCACGGTGTTTGAACGTAGCAGCAGTCTGAACGGCACCTCGTTGCATGTCGCGCTGCCGGCAGCCGCGCTGCGCACCGTGATCCAGCGCGACGATGTGCTGTGGCTCGAATCATTCGTCGTGCCCGAGCTGTACAACGACAGAGCCGGCCAGATTTTGGGGGTGCCGGCCGCCCGCGCGCAGTTTGGGCTCACCGGTGCTGGGCAAATCGTGGCAGTCACCGACACTGGGCTGGATGTCCAATCGAACCTGAGCGCCGACTTCGCTGGACGGCTGGCCGTGGGCTTTTCGACCAACGCCATGTCCAGCGCGTGCAGCGGGACCACCTGGAGTGATCGCAACGGGCACGGCACCCACGTTTCGGGCACGGTGCTCGGCAGTGGCACGCTCTCGCCGAGTGGTTTCTCGTTCGCCGGCATGGCACCAGAGGCTCGGCTGGTCATCCAGGCGGTCTCGAGCGGTGGTCGTTCGCTCGATTGTTTGCCGTTTGACACCTCGTATCTATCGAAGGCGTACGATGCCGGCGCGCGCGTCCAGAACGCGAGTTGGGGCGGTCCAACGGGTGCGGGCGCGTGTGAATTTGGCTGCTACACCGATCAGGCGCGCGATGTCGATAGCTATCTCTGGGATCATAAAGATCATCTTTTCGTCGTCGCAGCCGGCAACAGCGGCGACGACATCGATCAGAACGGCGTGATCGACCCCGACTCGATCGGGTCGCCGGCGATCGCCAAGAATGTCCTGACGATCGGCGCGACCGAGAATGATCGCTCGCCCAGCAGCGGCGGCTGTTCCACGAGCTCACCGCCAAACCTATGCTGGTCGGCCTACGGCTATGGCACGCCCTTCGCCGGTGATTTTGTCAGCGATAAGATCGATGGCATGGCCGCTTTTTCGAGCCGCGGGCCAGCCGACGATGGGCGGATCAAGCCGGAGATCGTAGCGCCCGGTGTCAATATTATCTCAGCGCGCTCGCACGATCCTGTGGCTGCGTACGACAGCGATGATTTGTATGGCAACGACTACGCCTACAAATCGGGCACGTCGATGGCCACGCCAATGATCAGCGGGCTGGCGGCGCTGATGCGCCAGTGGCTGGCCGAGCAGCGCCATCTTGACACACCCAGCGCGGCGCTGGTTAAGGCGTTGCTGATCAATGGCGCGACGAATATCACGCCGGGGCAGTATAACAGTGGCCCTCAGCGCGAGATCCCGGCGGCATGGCCCAATAGTGTCGAGGGTTGGGGACGCGCCGCCATCAGCGATACGATCGGGCTGAGCGCCGACGACCAGGTTTGGATGCACGAGGGTGATGGACTACAGACTGGCGTGACCGTGGCCTACACGCTCGACATCAGCGCTGGTCAGGCGCTGCGCTTCACGCTGGCCTGGACGGATTATCCTGGCAATCCGGTAGTGGACAAGCAGCTGGTGAACGACCTCGATCTGGAAGTGCAAGCACCGAATAGCACGATCACGCGCGGCAATGCGGACGGCGATCTGCCTTCGGACTGTCGCGATGCCGGCGGGTATGATCGCTGCAATAATGTCGAGAGCGTGGAGCTGGCTGCGCCAGTCACTGGCCGATATACGGTTCGCGTTCGCGCCAACGTCGTGAATCCGCTGGGTGGGCCGCAGCCGTTCGCGCTCGTCGGTCGGGCAGAGCACATCTTCGATACGGGCGCGCCAGTCGCGCCGACGCTCCAGCCGATCACGAATGGGGGCCTGCCGACGCTGGAGCTGATCTGGAACAGTATAAGCGGCGCGACCTATTACCAGGTGCAGCAGAGCGCCACCAGCGGCTTCACAGCAATTCAGCCGAGCAGCTTTACGGTGGACCCAAATCTCACGCTGGTGGAGGATATTGGAGATTACTACTTCCGTGTGCGTAGCTGCAATGAGGGCGGGTGCGGTGCGTACGGCAACATTCAGTCGGCGACGGTGACGTCGTCGCCTGAGAAGCTGTTTTTGCCGCTGGTCGATCGCTAATCGCTTCAGAGTGGGAACAGCTCTTCGACTGGGACGAGCCGCAGAGCGCCGGTTGGGCAGGCGCTGACACAGGCCATGTCGTCGTAACCATGGCATAGGTCGCATTTATCGGCGCGCTGAGGCGACTGGGTGGCCGTGAGCGGAATTGTTGGATTCTGGAGACGCTTGAGCTGACGCCAGAGCGACCAGAGCGGCGAGGCGTCTGCCGCAGCGTGTTCGGTCAGTTGCACTGCGTCGTAGGGGCATGCCGGCACACAGTCGCCGCAGCCGGTGCAGTTGCTCGTGATCGTCAGCGCGCCTTGATCGTTCCACTGGATCGCGTCGGAGGGGCAGGCTTCGATGCACTCGGCACCGACGCGGCACTGCCTGCATGTATCGATGACATCGAGCTGGTTGACTGTCACGCCGTGAACCTGGAGGCGTGCGCGGCCATGGCGCGCTGCGCAGGCATCTTCGCAGATATGGCAGTCGTCGTCGCAGAGCTGCGGGTCGCGCACGAAGAGATGCGTGCCGCGTAGTAGCCCGTGATCGACCGCAGCGGTGATCTGGTTGAGCCGGGTGCTGTCGTGTTGGGTGGCGACCCGCGCAGCGCGGCGCCGCTCGACGACCTGGTGAAGCTGATCGGCCAACGCCGGCTGATCGAGCAGCAGCCGGTTGAAATCTGCGGCGGGCAGCGCCAGCACCTCGACGGGTGTGATCGCGTAGATGTCGGCGTTGTGCGGTTTCGCGGTGAGCAACGACATTTCCCCAAAGAAATCGCCTTCGTCGAGGTAGGCGATCACCTGCCCGGCATGCTCGACCACCACCTGCCCGGCTTCGATCAGGTAGAGCGCATCGCCGGCTTTGCCCTCGAAAATGATCGGCATCCCACGCGCGTATTGATGTGGCTGTAGCAGGCTCGCGATGCGGGCGCGTTCGAGTGGGGAAATTTGGCTGAAGAGCGGTACCCGGCCCAGCGTACTTTCGACCAGCCGGCGTCGATAGATCGTGCGCAGGGCGGCTGCCAGCTCGGGCCCGTCCGGTAGCACACCGCGCAGGCCGTCGAGCGGCAGCTGGAGCAGATAGCAGATCGTCTCGGCTTCGATGGTCGCGCCGTGGAACAGATCGCCAAAGAGCGGCCCTTCGCCAAAGCAGTCGCCGCGATTGAGCACGCCGATCAGCACTTTGTGGCCGGCCCGATCATGCAGCGTCAGGCTGACTGTCCCGCGCAGCACCAGATACAAGAACTCGGTCGGCGTGCGTTCGTTCAGGATGAGCGTGCCGGGCAGGAAGGCGCGTAGCGTACACAGGTGGGCCAGGCGCAGCAGATCGCGCGTGGGAACGCGCGCAAGGCAATCGATTTGGGCGAGCGCGACCGCCTGATAATGTCGCTGCTCGGCGTATTGCTGTGCAAGTGCATCGGCGCGCACCTTGGCAGGTGGATTCCGCCGGTGATTAGCGAGTGAGGTGCTCATCGAATCAGCCTCAGCTTGACACCGATCGCGTTATGGGACCGGATCGTAGCCGCCGCGCCCCCACGGATGGCAGCGCGCGAGTCGGCGTAGCGCGAGCATGCCGCCGCGTAGCACGCCGTACTTGCTGATCGCTTGGTAGGCATAGGTCGAGCAGGTCGGGCTGTAGATGCAGCTTGGCGGCGTCAGCGGCGAGATGAACCGTTGATAGAATCGGATTAGGTTGAGGAATAGCCAGCTCATAATGGTACTTTACGCTTTTTGTCGCAATAGCTCCCAGACCAGGTGCGCGATTTCCGGCAAGATCAGCTGCTCCAGCGCCAGCCGCACCGCGCCGGTCGAGCCGGGCAAGCAAAAGATCAGTGTATCGCCAAAGGTGCCGGCGGTCGCTCGCGAGAGCATCGCCGCCGGGCCGATCTCGGCGTAGGAGAGCATGCGGAAGAGTTCGCCGAAGCCGGAAAGCTGCTTTTCGAGCAAGCTAGTAATAGCCTCAAATGTGCTGTCGCGGCGCGAGATGCCGGTGCCGCCGTTCGTCAGGATCACCTGGCAGCCATCGGCCGCTAGCTCACGCACGAGCGCGACGATCTGGGAGGGCTCGTCGGGCACCACCGCGTAGCGCGCGATCACATGGCCGCGCTCTTCCAGCGCCACGCGAATAGCCGCCCCGCTGGTGTCGGTCTCGGGCGTGCGTGTGTCGCTGATTGTGATGATGCCGCAGCGGATCGACTTTGGTGCCTCGGCCTGCGCCCGCTGCTCGTGTTCCTGGTGCCCCACAAACATTCCCACTATCTTTAAGGCGGAATCAGAACATATGCTGTCGCAGGATATTATAGCAGGATTTAGCAAAGGTTCTTGGCTGCCGTTGGAGAACCCACGTAAGATTGTTTACTTCTCGTCTGTCGGTTTTCGCCCGGCCGGGCGAAAACCGACAGACAAACATGCTGGGGCGAAAGCTACCGTGCTATACTATCCAACGCCTGAAGCCACCCGCAAGATTGGCGCGTGGGCCACGCGCAATAAGAGCTACCGTTATGGAGCCGACTCAGCCGGCAACACCATTCTGGCGCTACAGCGCCGCCGTGCTTGTCACAGCGGCGATCACCGGCGGCATGTTTTTCGTCGAGCCGCCGCTGGAGGTCGCCAATATCGCGCTGTTCTACCTGCTCGGCGTGTTCATCGTCGCGACCTCTACCGGGCTGGGGCCGGGTATCCTGGCCTCGCTGCTTAGTTTCCTGGTGTTCAACTTCTTCTTTGTCCCGCCGCTGTACACGTTCCATGTGCAGGCTTCGCAGGATGTATTTCGTCTGGTCACTTTTCTGATCGTCGCAGTGATCGCCAGCAGCCTGGCGGCGCGCGCGCGCAACGAGGCCGAGGCGGCGCGCCGCCGTGCCACCGAGACGGCAGCGCTGTACGATCTGAGCCAGACGATCAGCGCCCAGCTCGACCTGGATCAGATCCTGCCGGCGATCGCGGAAACAACCCGCCAACTGCTGCACGTCGAAACATGCGTGGTGCTGCTCTACGACGAGTCTGGACGCCTGTATGAGCACACGGTTGTGGGCCAGGCGCGACCACAGCTCAAGACGATCAACGCCTTTATGCGCGACGGCCCAACCGTTCTGGGCGTGCTGCGGGTCGTGGAGCGCACGCCGGGCCGTGGTCTCAGCATACACGAGCGCCGTTTGCTCGACACGCTCGCGGCTCAGGCACGCTTGGCGGTTGATCGCGCGCACTTCGTTGAGCAGGCCGCGCACGCCCAGGCGCTGGCTGAATCCGATCGGCTGAAGTCGGCGCTGATCTCGTCGGTTTCGCACGATCTGCGCACACCGCTCGCGGTGATCAAAGGCGCGGTCTCGACGCTGCTCGCGGATGATGTCGATTGGGATCGCACGACCCGGCACACGCTGGCCACAACGATCGACAGCGAGGCCGATCGGCTCAATCGGATCGTCGGCAATCTCTTGGATATGTCGCGCATCGAGGCGGGTGCCCTGCCGGTCGCGCGCGACTGGCAGGATATCGCCGAGCTGATCGGCTCGGTGCTTCAGCGCATGGCAGGCCAACTCGATGGCCATCCCGTCGCCGTGGAGGTGGCACCCGAGCTGCCGCTGGTCTCGATCAACGCGACATTGATGGATCAGGTGCTCACGAATCTGGTCGAGAACGCGATCAAGCACACGCCGCCGCACACGCCGATCATGATTATGGCGCAACGGTCGGCCGCAGGCGCACCGCCGGGGATCACCGTGGCGGTGCGCGATCATGGGCCGGGCATCCCGCCCGACCAGTGGCTACGGATCTTCGATAAATTCTATCGTATGCGCACGGGCGATAACGAGGTTGGCGGTAGCGGGCTGGGGCTGGCGATCTGTAAAGGGATCGTCGAGGCGCACGGCGGGCAGATTTGGGCCCAGAATAGCCCGGATGGCGGCGCGCTGTTGAGCTTCACTCTACCAGAATAATGAAGGATCGTGTGACCAAATGAGCGGAGCGCGCATCCTCGTCGTCGACGACGAAGTTCAAATCCGTCGGCTGCTCCAAACCGGCCTCGGCGGCTATGGGTACGAGGTTGAAATGGCTGCTGACGGCATGGAAGCCGTCCAGAAAGCGATCGCCTGGCACCCGGATGTGATTGTGTTGGACCTGGGCTTGCCGAAGCTCGGCGGCCTGGACGTCTGCCGTGCTGTGCGCGGCTGGTCGTCTGTGCCGATCATCGTGCTCTCGGTGCGCGATAGCGAGCACGATAAGATCACCGCACTCGATCTGGGTGCCGACGATTATCTCACCAAGCCGTTCAGCCTGGGCGAGCTGCTGGCGCGCATCCGCGTCGCGCTGCGCCACGCGGCTGGGACGGCGGGTGCCGACGATCCGCTGCTCATATTCGCCGATCTCCAGATCGACATCGTGCGCCGCGTGGTCCAGCTTGGCGAGCAGGAGGTCCATCTCACACCAACGGAATATGATCTGCTGAAGCTGCTGGCGACCCACGCCGGCCGCGTCCTGACGCACACCATGATCCTCCGCCAGGTCTGGGGCAGCGCGTATGAGCGCGACACCCAGACGTTGCGCGTCTTCATCGGGCAGCTCCGCCGCAAGCTCAACGACGATCCGACCAATCCGCGCTTCATCCTCACCGAGCCAGGCGTCGGTTATCGCTTCCGCCAGGAATCCTAGCACATCGGTCATGAATCCGCGAAGATACGCGAAGTCACGCGAACTAGACGAAGGACGAAGGTCGGCTATTCCGACCTTCGTCCTTCGTTTTCCGTAGTTCGTCCCTTTCAGATCACAACCCTTATACATTCCTTATAGGCTCACCGTTTTTGCTCACAGGATGCATATGAGCAGAGTGCTAGAATCTTGGAGGATTACTTCACTTCCGGCGATCCTGTGCTAGGAGAGGAGCAGCACGATGATACTATCGCACAATACCCCTGAGCCGAACGCTCCAACGATCCAGCTCGTTCGGGGCGCGCGCTGGATCGCTCAGGCGATCAAGCGCCATCATATGGAGCCGGCGTTGAGCTGGCTCGTCTGGCTTGCGTGCGTGGCCGTGTTCGCCGGCTGGACATTGATTCGCTATCAAGCACCGGCCGCACCCGCCTGGATCGGCATGACGATTCACACGACCGTCTTCGCCATCTGGATGTTGGTTGTGCGCGAATGGTTCATACTACGCTGGTTGCGCCGCATTGGTGAGCGACCCGAACGGCATAAGGAGCAGCGATGATCGGCTCGCTCAAAGAACTGCTGATTGGACAGCCGCTCTCTACCGAGGAGCAGCAGCATCAGCGGCTCAGCAAGCGTATCGCGCTGGCGGTCTTTTCGTCGGATGCGCTTTCATCGGTCGCGTACGCAAGCGAGGCGATTCTGCTCGTGCTTGCGACGGCCGGCGCTGTTGCGCTGCCGCTGGTGATCCCGATCTCGGTTGGCATCGCCGTGCTACTGCTGATCGTTGGCTTCTCGTATCGGCAGACGATTCATGCCTATCCCAACGGCGGCGGTGCCTATATCGTCGCGCACGAGAATCTGGGCGAGGTGCCGGGGCTGGTCGCGGCGGC
>Ga0075423_10000319_pt1 | contig 37158 bp, 36 predicted proteins | sample SoiMethybrSBSTD2_FD_80114 | JGI IMG/M metagenome (GOLD analysis project Ga0075423, IMG submission 80114) | Bulk soil microbial communities from a Populus tree surrounding site in Tennessee, USA - Soil MetaG P. TD hybrid SBSTD2 | ecosystem: Environmental > Terrestrial > Soil > Tree plantation...
CATGAAGAGGAGGACGTCGATCTCCTCGAGGTACGGGAGCACCGCGTCGACCGGCGTCTCGGGGTTGTGGGTGAGCCCGACGCGCAGGCCGAGGTCGCGCATCACGGCGAAGAGCGGTCGCGGGTCGCCGAGCTCGATGTGCACGGTGCACCCGTCGGCCCCCGCGTCGGCGAAGTCCTCGAGGAGCTCACCGGGATTGTCGACCATGAGGTGACAGTCGAGGTGGAGGTCAGTGCGCTTGCGCAGCGACTTCACCACTGGTGGCCCGATGGTGAGGTTGGGCACGAAGTGCCCGTCCATCACGTCGACGTGCAGGAGGTCGGCCTCGGCGGCGACACGTTCGACATCGTCGGCCAGCTGGGCGAAGTCGGCCGACAGGATCGACGGCGCGATCTTGGCCCCGGTCATGGCATCACCCTATGTGCGGCGAAGCCGAAGGATATACATCCCGTCCGTGCCGGCGTCGTGCGGAAGCAGGACCGCGCCTCTCGCGCGCGGTCGCCACGGCGCGCCCGGCGGCGGATCGGCGACGAGCTGCGGGAGCTCGCGCTCCGCCCAGGCGTCGACCCCGGTGGTCTCTTCGGCGGTCAGTGTGCAGACGGAGTACACGACGACACCGCCCGGCCTGACCACAGCCACGGCTCCGCGCAACAGGTCGCGTTGGAGCTCCACGAGCCGTGGGAGGTCATCGGGCCGGATGCGCCACCGCAGCTCGGCGCGGCGGCGGAGCACACCGAGGCCGCTGCAGGGAGCGTCGACCAGCGCCCGGTCGGCGCACGCGGGCCGGACCGGCAACGCGCGGCCGTCGGCGACCATCGGGAGGACGCGATCGAGCCCGAGGCGCTCCCGCGCCGAAGCGATGAGGCGGATGCGCCCGGGATGGACGTCGCAGGCGACGACCAGGCCGTGGGCGCCCACTCGCTCGGCGATGGCCGTCGACTTGCCTCCGGGTGCGGCAGCGGCGTCGACGACCGCGTCGCCCGGTTGCGGATCGAGGATCTCCACCACGGCCTGGCTGGCCTCGTCCTGCGGCGTGGCCCGACCGTCGGCGACCGCGGGGAGCCGCGCCGGATCGCCGATCCCTCGGGCGAGCAGCGCGCCCGCGGCGAGGGTCCCCCGGGCCACCTCGACGCCGGCGTCGCGCAGCTCGTCAGCGACAGCTTGCACACCGGCGCCTTCCGGGTTGACGCGCAACGCGACCGGAGGCGGCTCGTTCGCGACTTCGAGGCTCGTGCGAGCATCGACGAGGCCGTACTGGTCCACGAGCGCCTCGACGATCCAGTCGGGATACGACAGCCGAACCCCGAGCGCGCCAACGCCCTCACCGCCCGGCCACGGCCAGTTCGGAGCGATGCCCGCCAAGGCGCGCAGCACCGCGTTCACATAGCCGCGTGCGCGACGGGGAGTGACGGCGACGGTCTCACCCACGGCGGCGTGGGCGGGGACATTCCGCGTGAGCTGGTATGCACCGAGCCGCAGCGCGACCCGGGTGGGGGTGTCGAGCTCGTGGAGCGGTCGGTCGGCCGAGAGCCCGAGGAGGTAGTCGAGCGCGCGTTGTTGCCGGAGCGTCCCGTACACGAGATCGGTCGCGAAAGCGCGGTCGCGCGGATCGAGGGCTGAGTCACGCAACATGGCCGGGAGCACCACGTTCGAGTACGCGCCGTCCTCGACGCGCAGCAGCGCCGCGAAAGCCGTCGCCCGGCTGCTCACGACCCTTCGACCGCCTCCACCGCGGTGGCGCGCCCGTGCAGTCCCGCCATCCACGCCTGTCCCGCCATGCGGGGCTTCCCTTCTGGTTGCACCGCGTCGAGTCGGAGGATGCCGTCCACGGTCACGAGCTCGCCCGGCCGGCGCACGACTCCCGGTGGGCCCTCGCCCCGCCCGGGCCGGGCACGCCAGACCTTGACGCGCTTCCCGTCGACGACCATCCACGCGCCCGGGCGCGGGTTCCCGGCGCGGACGACGCGCGCGGCCTCCACGGCCGGTCTCGACCCGTCGATCCGGAACTCGTCCACCGAGAGCTTCTCGGCGTACGTCGGCTCGCCCTCTTGCGGGACGGGCTCGGTCTCGGGAAGGCGCGGCAGGTGCTCGAGCAGCAGGCGCGTCCCGAGCGCGGTGAGCCGCTCGCGCAGCTCGCCCGCGGTCTCTTCCGGCTCGATCGGCGTCGACACCGACGCGTAGATACCTCCGGTGTCCAGACCCTCCTCGATGCGCATGAGACACACGCCGGTCTCGATGTCGCCGGCGAGGATGGCCCGCTCGACGGGGGCGGCACCCCGCCAACGCGGGAGCAGGGAGTAGTGCAGGTTCACGAACCCGTGTGGCAGCGCGTCGAGGAAGGCGGGCGGAAGGAGCTGACCGAACGCGACCACGACGCCGAGATCTGCGCCCGTCTCGGTGACGTCCGGGATCGCCTCGCGGGCGCGCGCCGGGGTGAGCACCGGGAGCCCGAGCTCGGACGCCGCCTGCTTCACGGGGCTCGGGTCGTGGCCGCCCCCGCGGCTGCGCCGCCGGTCGGGTTGGGTGATCACGAGGGCGACGTCGTGGCCCGCGTCCACGAGGCCCCGCAGCGGCACGACGGCGTCGGCGGGCGACCCGAGGAAGACGAGGCGCACCACGGGCGCGCCGCGATCAGAGAGCCGGACCCGCGCTCCGCGGGATGGTCGCGAGGTCCTGCTCGCGGAGGGCCCGCAGCGCGCGCTTGCGCTCGTCCGGCTCGAGGCGGTCGAGGAGCAGCACGCCATCCAGGTGATCGATCTCGTGCTGGAACACCCGCGCGAGGATCTCGTCGGCCTCGATCTCGAGGGCGTCGCCGTCGAGCCCGATTCCTCGGAGGGTCACGACCTTGGGGCGGACGATCTCGAAGTGCATGCCGGGCACCGACAGGCAACCTTCGTTGTAGACCCACTCCCCCGACGCTTCGACGATCTCGGGATTGACGATCGCGTGCGGACCTTCACCGGTGTCGTACGTGAAGATGCGCCGCTGCACGCCGATCTGGGGCGCGGCCAAACCGAGGCCGAGGGCCTCGTACATCGTCTCGTACATGCTCTCCGCCAGCGCCACCAGGCTCCCGTTGACGTCCTCGACCTCGCGAGAACGCTGCTTGAGCACGGGATCCCCGAAGAGGCGGACCGGGTGCGTCGCCATGATCTCCTCTTGTCGCCGTCGCAAGCTCCGGCTTTGGGACGAGTGTACCGGCCGCCTTCTTCAGCCCGTACGGCTGCTCACACCCGGAGTGGATCCACGTCGATGCGCAGCCGACCGCGTTCGCGGGCCGGGGTGAGGTCCACCTCGGCGAGCGCGTCGCAGAGTACGTCGACGGATTCCGCTTGCAGCAGCGCCCGGGACGACGTCCCGACGGCGACCGGACCGAGTACGTGCACCCCTTCTACGGCCCGCAGCGGTTCGCACGCGAGGTCGACCGCGTCGGGCGCGCCACTCAACTCGGCCAGTCCTCCGAAGGGCGGGAAGCCCAGGATGCGTCGGCGGGCGCGCTCGGCGTCGCCGACGATCGTCGGGTCGGCGGCGAGCGCGGCCTCGATCACGTCGTGCTCCGGCACCCTGGTCTGCACGAGCACCCGACCGTCGCCCCGTCGGCCTCCGACGACGCGAGCGGCGCGGACGAGCAGCCAGAGAGCCTGCTCGGCGGCTCGGTACCGCGTGGCGAGCAGCTCTTGATCGAACTCCAGGAACGCCACGAGCTCGATCCCGGCCGGGGCCGCGTCGGCGCGGTGGAGCACCGCCTCCGTCCCCACGAGCACCGCCGCCTGCGGCAGCGCGACCGTCGCGGCATCGACCTCCGCCACCGTCACCCGTGAGAGGAGGGCGGCCATCTCCTCGCGCACGCGCGTGACGCCGGGCCGGCGTCCGGAGAAACGGGTGCTGTGGCAGTGCAGGCAGACGCGGGGCCGCTCTGTCCCGCACCGGCGGCACACGAAGCCGGTTTCCGTCTCGGCGACTGCCGCGCCACAGACCTCGCACTGGGCGATGTGCCCGCACTGACGGCAGACGAGTAGCTGCGCGCGCCCCTTGCGATTCACGACACACACGGCCCGGGCGCCGCTGTCCACCGTCGCGTGGAGCGTGGCGGTGAGCGCATCGGTGAACAGGCCCCTCCCGGGCGGCTCGTCGCGCAGATCGACGACGTCGACGCGAGGCCAGCCGTCGCGTTCGAACGGGCGGGACGGCCGCGCCGGCGAACCGGCCGAGGCCTCCGCCTCGAGCGTCGGCGCCGGGCTCACGAGCGTGCACCGGGCGCCGGCGCGGCGGGCACGTTCGAGCGCGAGCTCCCGCGCGTTCCACGCCGGCGCGCGCTCCTCCTCGAGCGCTTCGTCGCCTTCGTCGAGGACGACGATCGCGCTGACGTCGGGAACGGGCGCGAGCACGGCCACCCTCCCACCGACGACGACGCACGCTCCTGATCGGGCCCGGTCCCAGCTCTCCGTGCGGCGCGCGTCGGGCTCGTTCCCGCGTGTCACGATCACTTCCCGCCCGTCTCGCCGTAGATCGTCGATCAGCGCGCGCACCCGGCTCGAATCGGGCGCGACGACGATCGTGGACCCCTCGTCCGCGACCAGCTCGCGGACGACCTCCCGCCCCTCCGCGGCCGGAGGCCACGCGAGCAGTCCGCGCTCGGCAGTGACGAGCGCGTCGACAACGGCGAAATCCATACCGTCCTGCGCGGCGCGCGGAGGAAAGACCGCGGTGTGGAGCTCCGGATCTACATCAGGCGGCACCAGGTTGGGCGGCGACGCCGATCGGAGCAGCAACGGGAGTGGGCCGGCATAGCGCCACGACGCCCACCGGCACAGCTCGAGCACCTCCGGCGGCGGACCCGCCGACACCACCTTGGCGAGCGGCCGCAGCTCCGACCGCTCGGCTTCGGGGTCGACGCCGTCGGCGACGACCCAACCGCGCACGCGCCGCCCGTGCAGCGGGACGCGCACGATCGTCCCGACGCGCACGATGCCGGCGACGCCCTCCGGGACGAGGTAGTCGAACGCGCGCGCGACGGCGGGGAGATCAGGTTGGACCCGGCAGACCCGCGGTTCGGCTATGCGAGCGCTTCCGCCGCCTTGCGGAGCACCTCGGCCTCGTCGGTGCGCTCCCACGTGAACGTGGGCTCGCGCCGACCGAAGTGCCCGTACGCGGCGGTCTTCTGGTAGATCGGACGCCGCAGGTCGAGCCGCTCGATGATCGCCGCCGGCCGCAGGTCGAAGTGCTCCTGGATCAGCGCGCCGAGCTTGAGCGGATCGACCTGGGAGGTCCCGAACGACTCGACCATCACCGACACGGGACGCGCCACGCCGATGGCGTACGCGACCTGCACCTCACACCGCTTGGCGATGCCGGCGGCGACCACGTTCTTGGCGACGTTCCGCACTGCGTAGGCCGCGGACCGGTCGACCTTCGTCGGGTCCTTGCCGCTGAACGCGCCGCCGCCGTGGCGGGCCATGCCCCCGTACGTGTCGACGATGATCTTGCGGCCGGTCAGCCCGCAGTCGGCGTGCGGGCCGCCTTTCTCGAAGCTTCCCGTCGGGTTGACGAGCATGTCGAAGTCGTCGCCGGCGAACTGCTCGGGCAGCAGCGGTCGGACCACGTGCTCGACCAACGCGGGCTTGAGCGTCCCGTCGATGCTGAGGCCCGGCTCGTGCTGGGTGGAGATCAGCACGTTGCAGAGCCGCTTCGGGACGCCGTCCTCGTACTCGATCGTCACCTGCGTCTTGCCGTCGGGGCGGACGAACGGCAGCGTGGCGTCCCGCCGGACCTCAGCGAGGCGTTGCGCGAGCCGGTGCGCGAGCCAGATAGGCATCGGCATGAGGTCGGCGGTCTCGTCGCACGCGTACCCGAACATCATGCCCTGGTCGCCCGCGCCGACCTCGTCGTAGTGGTCTCCGTCGCCGGTGCGGAGCTCGAAGGCCTTGTCGACGCCCTGGGCGATGTCGGACGACTGCTCGTCGATCGACGTGATCACCGCGCACGAGTTGCCGTCGAATCCGTACGAAGCGTCCGTGTAGCCGATCGCCCGGATCGTGTCCCGCACCAGCCGCGGGATGTCGAGGTGCGCGTTCGAGCTGATCTCACCGGCGACGATGGCCATGCCGGTCGTGCACATGCTCTCGCAGGCGACGCGGCTGTACGGGTCCTGCTCGAACATGCCGTCCAGGACGGCGTCGCTGATCTGGTCGCACATCTTGTCGGGGTGGCCTTCGGTGACCGACTCCGACGTGAACATGAACCTACTCATGTGGTCTGTTCGCTCCTGTGGGATCGTCGGCGAGGACCGCCGCGACTCGATCGAGCAGGAGGTCCGCCAGCTCGTGCTTGTCGAGCAGGGGCGTCTCCTCCCGAGAACCGGACGAGTACAGCAGGATTGCCCGGTTCGTGTCGACTTCGAAGCCCGAGTCGGCGGCCGACACGTCGTTCGCAACCATCATGTCGACGCGCTTGCCCGTCATCTTCTCGGCCGCGTGCGCTTCGACGTGCTCGGTCTCGGCCGCGAACCCGACGAGAAGCTGCCCGGGCTGCTTGCGCTCGCCGAGCTCGGCGAGCACGTCGGGCGTGGGCTCCAGCACGACCTCGGGCACCCCGTCGCGCTTCTTCAGCTTCTCGTCCGCGACCGCCTTCGGCCGGAAGTCGGCCACCGCCGCCGCCATGACCACCACGTCGGAGTCGGCGAAGCGGGACAGGACCGCCCGTGCCATGTCGTCGGCGGTGTCCACCCGTTCGACGGCGATCCCGGACGCATCCGTCGGTCGGCCGATCGTCGTCACCAGCGTGACGGAGGCGCCACGCCGGGCGGCGCGCTCGGCCACCGCGTACCCCATCTTCCCGGACGACCGGTTCCCGACGAACCGCACCGGGTCGATCGGCTCGCGCGTGCCTCCCGCCGTGACGAGCACACGCACTCCGGCGAGATCGCCCGCGGCTGCGAGCACGTCGGCTGCCGCGGCGACGATGCGCTCGGGCTCGGCCAGGCGGCCGGGGCCGGAGTCGCCGCCGGCGAGGCGGCCTTCCTCGGGATCGATCACGTGTACGCCCCGGGCGCGCAACACCGCGAGGTTCTCCTGGACGGCGGCGTGCTCCCACATCTCGGTGTGCATCGCCGGGGCGAGCAGGACCGGCGCCTTCGTCGCCAGCAACGTGGCGGTGAGGAGATCGTCGGAGATGCCGTGCGTGTACTTGCCGAGGACCCGGGCGGTGGCGGGCGCCACGACGATCAGGTCCGCGGCGCGGCCCAGCCGCGTGTGCGGGATCGGATCGGGTCCCTCGAAGAGGGAGGTGCGCGCCGGCTCGGACGCCAGGGCGGAGAACGTCAGGGCGCCGATGAAACGCTGCGCGTCGTCGGTGAGCACGGGGACGACGTGCGCGCCGGCATCCACGAGCCGGCGGCAGATCTCGACGGCCTTGTAGGCGGCGATCCCGCCGGTGACACCGAGCACGATGCGACGTCCGCGCAGAGCCACGAGCGGATCGGGAGCGTTCGACGCGGCCATCGGCGTCGCCTGCGGCTGCTAGGCCTTGTCGGGTTCCTCGGCGTCGGTGAGCAACGCGGCCTCGGCCTCAGCCTCAGCGTCTTCTTCGGGAGGCTTGGGGACGGCGCGGATCTTGCCCGCCTCGATCTCCTCGAGCGAGATCGACAGCGGCTTGCGCGACACCGACGTGACCTGCGGGGGCACGATCTTGCCGAGGCCCTCGCCCAGCTGGTTGTAGTAGTCGTTGATCTCCCGGGCCCGCATGGCGGCCAGCGTGACCAGCGTGAACTTCGAGTCGACGCGGTCCAGGAGGCTCTCGGTCCGAGGCTCCATCAGCGAGGCGCGTCGTTCGGCCATGGTCGTGACCTTCCGGCAGGGATCAGGGGGGCGGTCGGGCCTCCCGGTGGAACTCCAGGATAGCAGCGACCTCACGAGCAGCCCGATCAGCGTCGTCGTTCACGACCACGGCGTCGAACCGGTCGGCCGCCTGTTCCTCCTCTTCGGCTCGAGCGAGCCGTCGCTCGATCGTCTCGGGATCGTCCTGCCCCCGCTCGAGGAGCCGGCGCCGCTGCTCCTCTCGGGACGGGGCCTTCACGAACACGAACAACGCATCCGGATACTTCTCGCGCACCGCGAGCGCGCCCTGGACGTCCACCTCGAGCAGGACGTCGTCACCGGCCTCCAAGTGCTCGTCGACCGGCGCGCGGGGCGTGCCCTTCAGGTCGCCGTAGACGTCGAACCACTCGAGGAACCCGCCCTCGTCGCGGATCCGCTCGAACTCGCGTCCATCGAGGAACAGGTAGTCCTTGCCGTCGGTCTCTCCGGCGCGGCGCGGGCGCGTGGTCGCCGAGACCGAGAACCACAGGCGCGGCTCGAGCTCCAGGAGCTTGCGCACGATCGTGCCCTTGCCGACCCCGGACGGGCCCGCGAGGACCAGCAGGACGCCCAGGGCGTGCCGCCGATCAGCCGAAGCGCTTGAGCAGCGCTTCGCGCTGGTTGCGGCCGAGCCCGCGCAGGCGCCTGCTCTCGCTGATGTCGAGCTCCTGCATGAGCCGGCGCGCCCGCACCTTGCCGACGCCCGGCAGGGATTCGAGGACGCTCACGACCTTCAGCTTGGCGAGCGTCTCGTCGCTGTCTCCCTGCTCGAACAGCTCGGCCAGGGTCAGCGAGTTCGCCTTGAGCTTCTCCTTCACCTCGGCGCGCTGCCGCCGCGCGACGGCGGCCTTCTCGAGCGCAGCCTGGCGCTGCTCCGGGGTGAGCGAGGGCGGCAGGGGCATCGGGAACGGACCTCCAACTCAGCGACCAGTCGTGCCCGGTTGGTTCAGGCCGTCACGGACGTCCGCTCCCTGCAGTGCCGCACAGCCCGACGACGGCGTCAGTATAGGCAGCGACCTCGCGCGAGCAACCGCTCGCACCGACCGCGCGTTAGCGCGTGTGTGCTCGACGCGCAAGGGCTCCGGCGGCGTCGCGCGTCACCTCTTCCGCGGCGTTCTCGGGGTCGCCGGCCGCGGTGACCGCCCGACCGATGACGAGCCAGTCGGCGCCACGCCCGAATGCTTCCGCCGGCGTCGCCACCCGGGCCTGGTCGTGCCGAGCCGCGCCGGGGAGCCGGATGCCGGGCACCATCGTCGTGAGGCGCGCGGAGCGTGTCTTCACCGCCGCGATCTCGTGTGCCGAGCACACGACGCCGTCGCAGCCTGCGGTGGCGGCCGCTTCGAGCCGGGCATCGAAGGCGGAGACATCCGCCTCGCTGGTCAGCACGGTCACCGCCAACGCACGCGGCGGCTGATGCCCGCCGTCTCGCGCGCCCTCGGCGAGGCCGGTGACGCCCGCTTCGAGCATCGCCGTACCACCCGCGGCCGGGAAGTTCAGGAAGTCGACGCCGCGGCGACCGAGCACACGCGCGGCCCGCTCGACGGTGGTCGGGATGTCGTAGAGCTTCAGGTCGGCGAAGATCGCCAGCCCGAGCGCGCGTAACCGCTCGAAGATGTCGGGGCCGGCCTCGCCGTACAGCTCCAGCCCCACCTTGGCGATCCCGAACCAGGGGGTCAACCGGCGCGCGATCCTCTCGGCGTCCGCGGTCCCGCCGACGTCGAGGGCGAGCGCGAGCCGGTCGCGAGCGTTAGTCACGCGGGATCCTCCAGCGCGCCCGTGAGGTCGGCGACGCTCGTGACGCCGCGCGCCGCGCACCAGCCGACGAGCTCGTCGAGCACGCGTAGCGACGCGCGCGGGTCGTGGAACGTCGCCGTGCCCACACCGACGGCGCTCGCGCCCGCGAGGAGCATCTCGACCGCGTCGACGCCGGTCGTCACGCCACCCGTCCCGATGATCGGCACTTCGGGGTAGGCGCTCGCGACGTCGTGCACGGCCCGGAGCGCGACCGGCTTGATCGCCGGGCCCGACAGTCCTCCCCCGCCGGCGCCGAGCGCGGGGCGGCGGTGCTCGGCGTCGACGACCAGGCCGAGGAGCGTGTTGACGAGCGTGAGGCCCGTCGCGCCGACGGCCAGGGCGGAGCCGGCGATCTCGCGCAGATCGGTGACGTTGGGCGAGAGCTTCACGAAGACGGGGAGCTCCAAGTCCGCGTCGAGCACCGCGGTGGTTGCGCCGGCGGTGGCGGGCGCGGAGTGAGCGAACATCGTCGACCGGTCCTCGAGGTTCGGGCAGCTGACGTTGACCTCGACCGCGACGAGCTCGTCACGCGCCGCCGTGAGGAGTTTCGCTGCCCGGCCGAACTCCTCGGTGGACCGGCCCCACACGGATGCGATGACGCGTGCGCCGCGAACCCGCAGTGCGGGCAGGTCGTGGTCGACCCAGTGCTCGACGCCCGGGCCCTGCAGGCCAACGGCATTGAGCATGCCGGCCGCGGTCATGTGGAGCCGGGGCGCGGGGTTGCCGGGCCACTCGTAGGGCGCCAGCGACTTCGTCGTCACGGCGCCGAGACGCGCCGGGTCGCACTGGCGCGCCAGCTCGTCGCCGTGGCCGAACGTGCCCGAGGCGGCGACGATCGGGTTCGGGAGCTCGAGCGGGCCGAGGCGCACGCGTGTGTCCAGCCCGGCCCCGGCCTTGGAACGTCGACGGCGGCGCGCCATCACACCTCGAGCCGGAGCTGGTGGTCGCGGTGGTACTCCTGCAACGAGCGGACCTGGGGCGCGGTCGCGCTCCACTCGGCCAGGCCCGACGCGACGGCGAGCGCGGCGGCGACCGTGGTGACGCAGGAGACGCGGTGGGCGGTGGCGGCTCTGCGGATGTGGTCGCCGTCGCCGGGGCGCGCCGGACGTCCGCGCGGTGTGTTGATCACGAGGTCCACCTTGCCGGACGAGATGAGCTCGACCGCGTCCACGCCCGACGCGTCGCTCTCCCCCAGCTTCCCGACGATCGCGTCGACGCGAATGCCGTTCGCCTGCAGGGCGTCGGCGGTCCCCGCCGTCGCCACCAACGAGAATCCGAGCTCGGCGAGGCGGCGGGCGGCGACGAGCCCGGAAGGCTTGTCGCGGTCGGCGAGCGAGAAGAACACCGTGCCGCGCTCGGGCAACCGGTTGCCGGCCGCGGCCTGGCTCTTGGTGAACGCGAGCCCGAACGAGCGGTCGATGCCCATCACCTCGCCGGTCGAGCGCATCTCCGGGCCGAGCAGGGTATCGACCTCGGGGAAGCGCTCGAAGGGCAGCACGGCCTCTTTCACCGCGACGTGGGTGCCGTCGCTCCGACCGGGCTCCGGGAGGGGAACGCCTTCGCCCCGGAGCTCGTCGAGCGTCGTGCCGAGCATCACGCGGGCGGCGAGCTTCGCCAGCGGGGCGCCCGTGGCCTTGCTGACGAAGGGCACGGTGCGGCTGGCGCGCGGGTTGGCTTCGATGACCGACACCTCGCCACCCTTCACCGCGTACTGGACATTGAGGAGACCGCGCACGTCGAGCGCGTCCGCGAGGGCGCGGGTGTGAGCCTCGATCGTCGCGATGACGGGCGCTGCGAGCGTCGGGGGCGGGATCGCGCACGCCGAGTCCCCCGAGTGCACGCCGGCCTCCTCGATGTGCTCCATCACTCCGCCGATGACCACCTCCCCGACGCGGTCGCGGAGTGCATCGACGTCGACTTCGATCGCGTCTTCGAGGAACCGGTCGATGAGCGCGGGGCGCGTCGCGCTCAACCCGCCCTCCCGACCGAGGCTGCCGGTGCCGGCGAGCTCCGCCATGGCGGCGTCGAGCCCGTCGTCGTCGTACACGATCTGCATCGCGCGCCCGCCCAACACGTACGACGGGCGGACGAGGACCGGGTATCCGATGCCGTCGGCCACCGCGCGCGCGTCCGCCGGCGACGCCGCAGTGCCGCCTTCGGGTTGGGGGATGCCGAGCTGCGCGCACAGTGCATTGAAGCGCTGGCGGTCCTCGGCGAGGTCGATGGACGCCGGGCTCGTGCCCAGGATCGGGACCCCGACGTCGGCGAGCGTCCGGGCCAGCTTCAGCGGCGTCTGCCCCCCGAGGCTGACGATCACACCCGCGAGCTCGCCGCGCCCGGCGAGCGCGGTGCAGACCGCGAGGACGTCCTCGCCGGTGAGCGGCTCGAAGAAGAGCCGGTCGCTCGTGTCGTAATCGGTCGAGACCGTCTCGGGGTTGCAGTTGACCATGACGGTCTCGTAGCCGGCGTCCGAGAGCGCGAACGCCGCGTGCACGCAGCAGTAGTCGAACTCGACGCCCTGCCCGATGCGGTTCGGACCGCTCCCGAGGATCACGACCGCCGGCTTCTCGAGCGCCGGGACCTCGTCCTCGTCCTCGAACGTCCCGTAGTGGTACGGCGTCTTCGCCTCGAACTCGGCGGCGCAGGTGTCGACGGTCTTGTAGGTCACGTCGACTCCCGCTTCGAGCCGCGCCGCGCGGACGGTGCCCTCGTCGGACTGCCAGAGGTAGGCGAGCTGCGCATCCGAGAACCCGAGGCGCTTGGCCCGCCTCCAATCGCGGCGGGTGGCGTCGCCGAGCGGGACGGCAGCGAGGCGGTTGCGCTCCTCGACGATCTGGAGGATCCCGTCGAGGAACCAGGGGTCGATGCCAGTGGCCGCGGCGAGCCTGTCGACGGGCACGCCCCGCCGAAGTGCCGCTTCGAGCGCGAATGGCCGGTCGGGCGTGGGAACGGCGGCGCTGCGCACGAGATCGTCGTCGCTCGTGGCGACAAGCGGCTCCTCGCCCGGATCGCAGTTCAAGCCGAGGCGCCCGGTCTCGAGCGAACGGATCGCCTTCTGGAGCGACTCCGGGAAGGTGCGGCCGATGGCCATCGCCTCGCCGACCGACTGCATCATCGTCCCGAGCGTCGTCGGTGCACCGGGCAGCTTCTCGAACGCCCAGCGCGGGATCTTCGTGACGACGTAGTCGATGGTGGGCTCGAACGACGCCGGCGTCTCCCCTGTGATGTCGTTCATGACCTCGTCGAGCCGGTATCCGACGGCGAGGCGGGCGGCGATCTTGGCGATCGGGAATCCCGTCGCCTTGCTCGCAAGGGCGCTCGATCGCGAGACGCGCGGGTTCATCTCGATGATCTGCTGCCGTCCGTCGGCCGGGTTCACCGCGAACTGGATGTTCGAGCCGCCGGTGTCGACGCCGATGCGGCGGATGCACGCGAAGGCGGCGTCGCGCATCCGCTGGTACTCGGCGTCGGTGAGGGTCTGCGCCGGTGCGACCGTGATCGAGTCGCCCGTGTGCACGCCCATGGGATCGAAGTTCTCGATCGAGCACACGACCACGACGTTGTCGGCGTGGTCGCGCATCACCTCGAGCTCGAACTCCTTCCAGCCCACGACCGACTGCTCGATGAGGATCTCCGTGACCGGGCTCGCGGCCAGGCCTCGTTCGGCGATGTCGCGCATCCCGTCCGCCGAGTGGGCGACGCCGGTGCCGCCCCCGCCGAGGATGAACGACGGGCGCACGATGAGCGGGAAGCCAACCTGCTCGGCGATGTCCATGGCGTCGCCGAGCGTGGTCGCGAAGCCCGATCGCGGCACCGACAGCCCGATCTCCTCCATCGCCGCCTTGAACTCGTGGCGGTTCTCGGCGACGCGGATCGCGTCGACGCTGGCACCGATGAGCTCGACTCCGAAGCGTTCGAGCACGCCGGCGTCGTGGAGCTCGACGGCGAGGTTCAGCGCGGTTTGGCCGCCGAGGGTCGGGAGGAGCGCGTCGGGTCGCTCCCGCTCGATGACCCGCGTCAGGCTGGGCGCGTCGAGAGGCTCGACGTACGTCGCCGCTGCGAACTCGGGATCGGTCATGATCGTCGCCGGGTTCGAGTTCACGAGCACGACCCGGTAGCCCTCGGACTGCAGCACTTTGCACGCCTGCGTTCCCGAGTAGTCGAACTCGCACGCCTGGCCGATCACGATGGGCCCGCTGCCGACGATGAGGATCGTCTCGAGGTCGTCGCGGCGCGGCATGGCCTATCCCGCTTCCGTCATTGCTGCGCCCGCCATGAGGTTTGTGAACGAGTCGAAGAGGTACGAGGCGTCGTGCGGGCCGGGGCCGGCCTCGGGGTGGTACTGGACCCCGAACGCGGGCGCGTCGAGCACGCGGAAGCCCTCGACGACACCGTCGTTCAGGTTCACGTGGGTGACCGCCGCGCCGCGCAGCGTGTCGAGGTCGACGGCGTAGTTGTGGTTCTGACTCGTGATCTCCACCCGGCCCGTCGACTCGTGACGCACCGGATGATTGGCGCCGTGGTGCCCGAACCGAAGCTTGAAGGTCTGCGCGCCGAGCGCGAGCCCGAGGATCTGGTGACCGAGGCAGATGCCGAACACCGGCACCTCGCCGAGGAGGCCGGCGACGGTGTCGGCCGCGCCGGCGACCGCAGCCGGGTCGCCGGGCCCGTTGGACAGGAACACGCCGTCGGGCCCGCGGGCGAGCACGTCGGCGGCGGGGGTCGAGGCCGGCACGACCTCGACGAAGCAGCCCACGCCGGCGAGGTGGCGCAGGATCGTCGCCTTGATGCCGAAGTCGTACGCGACGACGTGGAACATTGCGTCGGGATCGCCGGCTGTGTACGGCTGCTCGGTGGTGACGCCGGCCACGAGGTCGCGGCCGTCGGTCGTCGCCGCCGCGGACGCCGCCGCCCGCACGACGGACTCGTCGGTCCCGAACGCGCCGGGTAGAGCGCCCGCTTGGCGGAGGTGACGAGTGAGCCGGCGCGTGTCGATCCCGGCGATGCCGGGCACACGGTGGCGGCGCAGGAACTCGTCCAGGCTCTCGGTCGCGCGCCAGTTGCTGGGGCGGCGCGCCAGGTCACGGACCAGGACGCCGGCGCAGAACGGCCGGCGACTCTCGAGGTCGTCGGGGTTCACGCCGTAGTTCCCGATGTGCGGATACGTGAAGGTGATCATCTGCCCCGCGTACGACGGGTCGGTGAGGATCTCCTGGTAACCGGAGAGCGCGGTGTTGAACACGACCTCGCCCGTGGCGGCACCCGATTCGGGAACGTGGCCGACGGCCTCGCCCTCGAAGGCCGCCCCGTCGGACAGCACGAGGAGAGCGTCCCGGCTCATCGCTGCGCGATGCCGTCGACGACGACCGGCTCGCCCCGCAGCACGGTGTGGCGCACGCGGCCCGTGAGCTTGCGACCGGTGTAGGGCGTGTTCCGCGACCGGCTGGCGAGCCGGGTCGGGTCGACCTCCCACCGCACGGCGGGGTCGACGACGCAGAGGTTGGCGGGCCGGCCGGGCTCGACCGGTCCTCCGTGCCCGTCGAGCCCCGCGATCGCGGCCGGCTGCCACGACAGGCAGGCCAGCGCGTCGACGAGGTCGAGCACACCCGGGTCGACGAGCTCGGTGAGTGTGAGCGCGAACGCGGTCTCGAGGCCGAGCATCCCCGGCGGCGCCTCCTCGAACGGGCGCTCCTTGGCCTCCGGCACGTGGGGGGCGTGGTCGGTGGCGATGGCGTCGATGGTGCCGTCGGCGAGCCCCGCCTTGACCGCCGCCACGTCGGCGTCGGTGCGCAGGGGCGGGTGGACCTTGAACGCGGGGTCGAACGTCTGGCACTCGGCGTCGGTGAGGCTGAAGTGGTGCGGTGCGACCTCGGCCGTGACGGGCAGCCCTCGGTCCTTCGCGTCCCGCACGAGGTCGACGGCCGCCGTCGTCGACAGGTGGAGAAAGTGGACAGGCGTGCCCGTGAGCTCGGCGAGCAGGATGTCCCGGGCGACGACGGCTGCTTCGGCCGCTGCCGGCCGGCCGGGGATCCCGAGGCGGCTGGACCACGCGCCTTCGTGCATGTGCCCGCCGGCGGCGAGCGACGGGTCTTCGGCGTGCTGGGCGACGACGGCGCCCGGCAGCGCACGCGCGTACTCGAGCGCCCGCCGCATGACGCCGGCGTCGGCGACACAGGCCCCGTCGTCGGTGAAGATGCGGACGCCGAGGGCGTGGAGCTCCCCCATCGGCGCGAGCTCCTCGCCGCGTCGACCCTTGGTGACGCAACCCGCCGACACGACGTCGCACGTCGCCTCGCGGCCGGCCGCGAGCACGGACGCGACGACGGCGGCGTCGTCCAGCGGCGGCTGCGTGTTGGGCATGGCGACGACGGCGGTGAAGCCTCCGAGGGCGGCGGCGCGGGCACCGGTTTCGATCGTCTCCGCCTCTTCGTCGCCGGGCTCGCGCAGGTGAGCGTGCAGGTCGACGAGGCCCGGCACGACGAGGCAGCCGGCGGCGTCCAGCACGGGCGCGCCTTCGACGCGTCGCCCCACGGCGGCGACCACGCCACCTTGGACGAGGACGTCCGCAACGCGGTCGCCGGTCGCGTCGACGACTCGTCCGCCCTTGATCACGAACTCGTCCGGACGGTCAGGCAACCGGACCTCCCGAGCCGAGCAGCGACCAGAGAACCGCCATCCGCACGGCGACACCGTTGGCGACCTGTTCGGTGATGATGGACGCCGGACCGTCGGCGACCTCGGCCGCGATCTCGACACCGCGGTTCATCGGGCCCGGGTGCATGACGACCGTGTCGGGCTTGAGGCGCGCGGCGCGCGCGGCGGTCAGCCCGTAGCGGCTCGTGTACTCGCGCAGCGACGGCAGGAGCGCCGAGCCGAGGCGTTCGCGCTGGATGCGCAGCAGGTACACGACGTCGAGCTCGGGGAGCACGTCGTCGAGGTCGGTGGCGGCGCGGGCGGGCCAACCCTCCAGCGACTCCGGGAGCAAGGTGGGCGGTCCGACCACGGTGACGTCGGCGCCGACGGCGGCGAACGCCTTCACGCCGCTGCGGGCGACGCGCGAGTGGCGCACGTCGCCGACGATGCCCACGCGCAGCCCGCGGAAGGAGTCCGATCCAAGTCGTCGGCGCAGTGTGAGGAGGTCGAGCAGGGCCTGGGTCGGGTGCTCGTGGCGGCCGTCGCCGGCGTTGACCACGGCGGCGTCGATCCACGACGCGATCCGGTGCGGCGCGCCGGCGCAGCGGTGGCGCACCACCATCGCGTCGACGCCCATCGCCTCGATCGTGCGTACGGTGTCGAGGAGGCTCTCGCCCTTCCCGACCGCGGAGCTCGCCGCGGTGAACGACATCGTGTCGGCCGTCAGCCGCTTGGCGGCGGTCTCGAACGACAAGCGTGTGCGCGTCGAGTCCTCGTAGAAGAGCGTCACAACGGTCTTCCCACGCAGTGCCGGGATCTTCGGGATGTCGCGCTGGGTCACCTCGACGAACGAGTCCGACAGGTCGAGCAGGTCGCCGATGCCGGCCGCGCCAAGGTCGTCGATCGACAGCAGGTCGTTCACGACTCGGGTCCCCAGATCTCGATCCCGTCGTCGCCGTCGTCGACCCCCTGGAGGCGAACCCGCACGTCCTCGGCGACCTTGGTCGGCAGGTTCTTGCCCACGTAGTCGGCCCGGATGGGGAGCTCGCGATGGCCGCGATCCACCAGGACCGCCAGCTGCACCGCCCGGGGACGGCCGAGCTCGGTGATCGCTTCGAGGGCAGCGCGCGCAGTCCGGCCGGTGAAGAGCACGTCGTCGACCAGCACCACCACGCGGCCGGCGACGTCGACGGGCACCTCGGTCGGGCCGAGGGGCTGGATCCGACGCAGGCCGATGTCGTCGCGGTAGAACGCCACGTCGATCGCGCCCACGGGGACCGCCACACCCTCGAACCGCTCGATCGCCTCGGCGAGGCGGTGGGCGACGGCGACGCCCCGGGTGTACAGGCCGATGAGCACGACGTCGGCCGCGCCATGATTCCGCTCGACGATCTCGTGCGCGATGCGGGTGTGGGCGCGGCGGAGGTCGTCGGCGTCGAAGACCTTCGCCCGCAGAGAAAACAAATGGCCCCCGGAGGGGGCCGCTGGGTTCGTGCCTCGGTTGTCGTCGTCGCCGGGGAGGTCTCCCCCGCCGGCGATGGGCGCGGTCATGCCGTCTCAATCCTCCGTGGGAACCTCGCGGGATCCCCTTCACGGTCTGTCTCACGATAGCAGCCGGCGCCCGGCGCGCCGTTCCTGAGCGCATCACCGACCCGCTCCCACCGGTGATCCAGATGTGCCGTTGCCCGCGCTACGTCGCGACCGGCTCCAAGATCATGGTCTCCGGGGTCCCGGCAAGTCCGGGTGAGTTCTCTCGGACCTTCCAGACCTGGTTCTCGAGAAACCCCAAGAACCCGCCTGCTTCCTCCGTGGTGTCAAAGTCGAGGTCGATCACCACGTAGCTCGGGTTGTCGACCGGACGCTTGACCCGCTCGGCACGGACGCCCGCCTCGCGCCGGGCCTCGGCGAAGCGATTGAAGGCTGCGACCCATGTCTCGAGATCGGTGATCGGGTGTTCTATGTGCAGCGTTCGCATCGCTGGCTCCTCCTTCGAAATTCCCGCGAGAAAGCGGTCGAGAGACCGGATTCCGCTCGGGGCGCGGTGAAACGGGTCGTTACTTCGTCGAAGGCGACGACGCCGTACCACCCAAGAGGTGATGATGTAGCTCTTCGGTCATCTGGTCGATCGCGCGCGTGATATTCGTGTTCTCGACGAGGAGCCTGTTGACATCACCGTAGTCACGGTCTGACTTCGCCTGCTGGAACGCCGCTTGACGGTTTTGTCCGATCATCACGAACGTCGAGAGGAAGATCGCTTCGAGTGACACGATGAGCGTGAGCGTCGGCCATGGGCTCTTCTCGAACACGAGCATCCACAACGCGAAGAGAATGACGTGCAGATAGACGAAGTTCATGGAGCCTGCGAACGCGGTGATCTTGTCAGCGAGGCGCAGCTGCACATCAGACGTCCGCTTTTCGACTTGTTCGACGACCGCTGGATGGTGCAGGACGTTGGGATCGAGTTTGGGCATGGGTAGGAGTCCTCCAGGTAGACGACCCGCGAGCCGCATTGGAGGCGCTTCGCGCACGCCTCCTTGCGTCACAATGCCCCGCAGCCCCTCGCCGGTCGAGCGCGGCCCGGGTCGCGCGACGCGCTGTGTGCTCGCGATCAACCGAGCAGGGTCTCCACGAGGTCGTTCTCGAACCACGTGAGCCAGCCGTACACGGCGTGCGTGGCGGCTTCGGGGTCGGACGGGTCGATGGCCTCGGACTCGGCGTCCTCGGTGACGCCGAGCCGGGTGCCGAGCGTGAGGCGGGCGTCGTTGACGACGCTCAGCCACGCCTCGACCTCTTCGGGCGCCAGCTCGACCTCGGCGCGACCGCGCTTGGTCGTGGCGCGGTCGAGCGTCGCCGAAACGAGCTCGAGGGCCGCGAGCCGCCCCTGCAGCAGCTCGGGGTGCACGAGCTCCTGCCACTCCTGCTCGGCGCTCTCCTCCGTCGGATCCAGGTACGCGGACGGGAAGAGCCGGTTGTGAACCGGGTCGTCCTTCGAGGAAGGCTCGGCGAGCGCGTCCCGGACCTCGTCGGGGATGGTGCGCAGCAGCTCCACCTCGTTCGACTCGAGCGTGAGCACGACCGCCTCGCCGCGCCGGTCGAAGCGCGGGCTCACGACGGGTGCTCCATGGTCGCCCACAGCCCGTGCGCGTGCAGTCGCGCCACGTCGGCTTCGGCCTTCTCGCGCGTCCCCTCCGACACGGCCGCTTTGCCCTCGTGGTGCACCTGCAGCATGAGCCGGGTGGCCTTCTCGCGTGAGTACCCGAAGAGCTTCTGGAACACATAGACGACGTAGCTCATGAGGTTCACGGGATCGTTCCAGACGATGACCAGCCACGGGCGGTCGGTCCCGATCGCCTCGTCGGTGAGCGGCTCCTCGACCTCGAGGGGCGCCGTGCTCATGGCGCCGGCTGCTCGGGCGGTTCCGGCTCCTGGCCCCGCAGATCCTCGGCGATGCGGCCCAGCATGCCGTTCACGAACCGACCGGAGTCTTTCGTCGAATACTGCTTCGCCAGCTCGACGGCCTCGCTGATGACGACGCCGGTCGGCAGGTCGCGCTGCCAACCGAGCTCGTAACAGCCGATGCGGAGCAGGGCCCGATCCACGAGCGGCATGCGCTCGAGCGCCCAGTGCTCGGAGACCTTGCGCAGGATGGCGTCGACCTCGTCCCGATGCGACTCCACCCCGCGCACGACCGCCTCCGCGTACTCGTCGGGCGGCGCCGGCAGCTCGCCGAGCAACTCGTTCGCGTCGAGGCCGCGCACGTCGGCCTCGTAGCAGAGGCTCAGGGCTCTCTCCCGGGCCTCGCGTCTGGTGGACATCGCCGATCTCGCCCGTCATGCGCGGGCGAGGTACTCCCCCGTCCGGGTGTCGACCTTGATCCGCCCGCCCGGCTCGACGAACAGAGGCACCTGCACGACGAGGCCCGTTTCCAGCGTGGCCGGCTTGCGGGCGCCCGAGACACGATCGCCCTGCACGCCCGGCTCGGTCTCGGTCACCGTGAGCTCGACGGCGGCCGGCAGCTCGATCCCGATGACGCGGTCCTGATACGTGGGGAGGACGGCCGTGTCACCCTCTTTCAGGTACCGCACGGCCTGGCCGAGCTCGCCGGCGTCGATGGGCAGCTGCTCGTAGCTGTCGCTGTCCATGAACACGTACGAGCTGCCCTCGCGGTAGAGGTACTGCATCTCACGCTTGTCGATGACCGCGAGCGGGACCTTCTCGTCGGCCCGGAACGTCTTGTCGACGACCGCGCCCGTGCGGAGGTTCTTGAGCTTGGTGCGGACGAACGCGCCGCCCTTGCCCGGCTTCACGTGCTGGAACTCGACCACGCTCACGAGGCCGTCGGGGAGATCGAGTGCCATGCCGTTCTTCAGGTCGTTGGTGGAGACGCTCACAGCAAGAAGTCCTTGGAGAATCGGGTGAGCACGTCCGCGCCATCGTCGGTGACGACCACGGTGTCTTCGATGCGGACTCCGCCCACTCCGGGGAGGTAGACGCCGGGCTCGACGGTCACGACGTAGCCGGAAGCCAACGTATCACGGGCCGTCGCGGCAACCCGCGGTGCCTCGTGGATCTCGAGGCCGACGCCGTGCCCGGTCCCGTGGACGAACGCGTCGCCCCAGCCGGCGGCGTCGATCACGTCGCGACACGCCTTGTCGACGCGCGAACAGTCGGCGCCGGCGCTCACCGCGTCCCGCCCGAGCTGCTGCGCGTCGCGCACGACCTCGTACACGTGCCGGGCCTCCGTTCCCGGGTCGCCGACACTCAGCGTGCGCGTCATGTCGGAGCAGTAGCCGTCGACGATGCAGCCGAAATCGATCACGACCGGCTCGCCCGCCTCGACCGAGCGGCCCGAGGGCCGGGCGTGCGGCTTGGCGCCGTTGGGCCCGGACGCGACGATCGGGTCGAAGCTCGTGCCGGCTGCGCCCCGATCCCGCATCTCGAGCTCGAGCCAGAGCGCGACGTCCCGTTCGGTCGGCCGGTCGGCGAGGCGGGGCGCGACTACGGCGAGGGCGTCGTCGGCGATTGCGCACGCGGCGTGGATGCGTGCGACCTCGGCCGGCTCCTTCACGCGCCGCAGGTCCTCCACGAGGTGCTCCGTCGCGACGAGCTCGGCGTCGGGGAACCATTCGCCGGCGAAGGCCCGCTGCTGCGCCCACGTGACCCCGTGCGCCTCCAGCCCGAGGCGTCGATAGCCGCCGGCGGCGTCGCTCATCACGTCGCGCTGCGCCGCCTGCGTCACCCGCACCTCGATGCGGGCTTCCACGCCCGCCGCCCCCAGCTGCTCGGCCGCCTGTTCGGCGTAGCGCCCGTCGGTGACGAAGACGAGTGCGTCGGGCCCCACGAGGACGATGCCGGCGCTGCCGGTGAACCCCGTGAGGTAGGTGACGTTCGGGAGCCGGGTGACGAGCAACGCGTCGACGCCGGCCTGCTCGAAGCGTCCGCGAAGCCGTTCTGCGCGCGCCGCGACGTCCATCGGGGGCAGCTGCGTGAGCGAGGCGGTCACCCGGCCTCTTTCAGCAACGCGACCGCCGCCTCGAGCGCGAGGCGGTACCCGTGGCGGCCGAATCCCGCCACCGTCCCGGTGACGACGGGACCGACGACCGAGGTTCGCCGCCACGCCTCGCGTGCGGACGGGTTCGAGAGGTGCAACTCGATCTTCGGCCCGTCGAACGTGGCGAGAGCGTCGGCGATTGCGTACGAGTAGTGCGTGAAGGCACCCGGGTTGATGACGATCGCCGCGTGCCGTTCGCGCGCCGCCTGGACGGCGTCGACGATGTCGCCCTCGTGATTGGACTGGACGTGGTCGAGCGAGTGGCCGTTCGCCTCGGCTACCGCTCGCGCGTCACCGACGACCTCTTCGAGCGTGTCGCGCCCGTAGATCTCGGGCTCGCGCGCGCCCAAGAGGTTCAGGTTCGGGCCCGAGACGAGGAGGATCGACGCCATCGCGCGCTCAGCCTTCCACGCCGACGGATTCGAGCGCGCGCTCGAGCGCGGCCGCGGGCGGGTCGTCGACCCGCTCGAAGCCGCTCGGACCGGGCAGGACGAAGGTGAGGCCGCCTTTCGCCTTCTTGTCGCGACGCATCAGCTCGAGCAGCTTCGACGCGTCGAGGCCTTCTGGCGCACGGCCGTGCAGCCCCAACGCGGACACGATCTGACGGTGCTGCTCGGCGGTCGAGGCATCGATGAGACCCAGCGCCGCCGCCAGCTGGCCGGCGAACACCAACCCGACGGCGACCGCCTCGCCGTGCAGCAGATCGTCGTACTCGCCCGACGCCTCGAGGGCGTGGGCGAGCGTGTGCCCGTAGTTCAGGACCGCGCGCACTCCGGTGCGCTCCTCCGGGTCACGGGCGACGACATCGGCCTTGAGCTCGACGCAGCGATACACGAGCTCGGTGAGCGCCGCGGGCTCGCGCCCGCGAATCGCCACTGCATTGGCTTCGACGAGCTCGGCCAGCCCGCCGGGCTCCCGGCTCAGGTGCGCGATCAGTGCGTACTTCGCCACCTCTCCGAGCCCGGCCCGGTACTCGCGTTCGGGCAGCGTTCGGAGCGTGTCGACGTCGGCCACGACGGCGATCGGCTGGTGGAAGGCCCCGACGAGGTTCTTGCCCTCGGGCAGGTTCACGCCCGTCTTGCCCCCGACGGCGGCGTCGATCTGCGCGAGCAAGGTCGTCGGCACCTGCACGACTGCAACGCCCCGGTGGTAGACGGCGCCGGTGAAGCCCGCCACGTCGCCGACGACACCGCCGCCGAGCGCGACGACCACGTCATCGCGCAGCAGGCCCCAGGTCGAGAGCTCCCGGGCGAGCCGTTCGACGGTGCTGAGTGTCTTGCCCGCCTCGCCGTCGCTAATGAGGAACAGCTCGGCATTGGCCGCGCCGGTGCGCACGGCGTCGGCATGGTGCTCGGCGACGGTCGCCTGGCTCACGACGGCCACGCGTCGGCGGCCGGCGAACAACGTGCCGAGCTCGCTCAGCGCGCCTGGGCCCACGATGACGTCGTAGGACGGGTCGACTCGGACCGTGACTCGCTTCATTGCCGGTACGCCTCGAGCACGGCGTCGACGACCTCGTGGACGGTGCGGCCGTCGGTGTCGACGAGCGCGTCGGCGGTGGCCTCGTAGGCGGCCGCGCGTACGACCGCGAGTCGCTCGAGCGTGGCGGTACCGCGCCCCTCGAGGAGCGGACGTCCGGACCCGGTCTTGACCCGCGCCATGAGCGTCGCCGGCGCGGCCTGGAGCCACACCACGAACCCCGCTCGGTGGAGACGTCGGCGGTTGTCGGCGTCGACGACGGCGCCGCCGCCGCACGCGATCACCGCCGGGGCGGGAGTCGCGCAGGCGTCGACGACCGCCTGGCGCTCGAGCTCGCGGAAACGAGCTTCACCTTCGTGCGCGAACAACTCGGCGACCGTCATTCCTGTGTTCGCCTCGACCACGTCGTCAGTGTCGACGAACGGTCGGGCGAGCCGGGTCGCGCACGCCGCGCCGACCGTGGTCTTCCCTGCTCCCATCAGCCCGACGAGGACGAGGTGCCGACGGGCCCCGTCGTTGCTCATGTCGATCGCAGCGAAGCGAGGTACCCGGCGTGATTACGGAGAAGCTCGTCGAGGGAGTCGCCGCCGAACTTCCGGAGGGCCTCGGACGCGAGGACCAGCGCGACCATCGTTTCGGCGACGACACCGGACGCCGGGAGGGCCGTCACGTCGGTGCGCTCCTTGAACGAGACCGTCTCCTCTTTTGTCTCGACGTCGACGGTGCGCAGCACGGGTCGATTCAGCGTGGACAGCGGCTTCATGCCGACGCGCGCGACGAGCAGGCTCCCCGTCGTCATCCCGCCCTCGACGCCGCCGGCGCGGCTCGACCCGCGCTCGTAGCGCTCGTCGTCCTCGCTCCACAGGATCTCGTCGTGCGCCTCGCTCCCCCGACGGGCGACGCCGGCGAACCCGTCGCCGATCTCGACGCCTTTCATGGCCTGGATGCTCATGAGCGCCTGCGCGATCAGGCCGTCGACGCGGCGGTCCCAGTGCACGTGCGACCCGAGCCCGGGCGGCACGCCGTACCCGAGCACCTCGACCACGCCGCCCAGGGAGTCGCCGGCCTTGGCGGCCGCTTCGATCTCCGTGATCATCGCCGCCTCGGCGTCCGGATCGAAGCAGCGCACGGGCGACTCGTCGACGCGGGGCAGGTCGGTCGGGACGGGCCGCCGGTCCTCTGCCGCTCGCACCGGCCCCAGCTGGATCACGTGGCTGACGACCTCGGTGCCGAGGTGCGAAAGAAGCGCCTTGGCGAGGGACCCGGCGGCGACGCGGGCCGCGGTCTCGCGCGCGCTCGCCCGCTCGAGGACATTGCGGGCGTCGTCGAACCCGTACTTCTGCATGCCGACGAGGTCGGCGTGGCCGGGCCGGGGCTGGCGCAGCGGCTTCTCGGTGACGCCGGGCGCCGGCGACATCTCCTCCTGCCACTTCGGCCATTCCGTGTTGTGGATCACGAGCGACACGGGCGACCCGAGCGTGCGCCCGTGCCGAACCCCGCCGGTGAACTCGACGTCGTCGCGCTCGAACCGCATGCGGGGGCCGCGCCCGAAGCCGAGTCGGCGCCGAGCCAGCTCGGCCGCGATCTCGTCGATCGTGATGGGCAGGCCGGCGGGAAGTCCTTCGACCACGACCGCCAGGGCCGGGCCGTGCGACTCCCCCGCGGTCAGGTAGCGCAGCAATTTGCCTCCGTTTTCGCTGCTCAGCGTATCGGTCGGTGGTTCCGCGACCGGGGAAGTTGCGGCGCTCAGCCGCGGTACCAGCGCAGGATGACGTCGCCCCAGAGCAGCACGATCAGGGTCCCGAACGCGAGGAACGGCCCGAAGGGCAGGTGGTCCTTTCGGCCGCGGTGACGGAGGACGATAAGGGCGAGGCCGACCACCGCGCCGGCGAGGAACCCGCAGAACAGTCCGAGCACCAGCTCGCTCCAGCCGAGCCACCCGAGGACGAGCCCGAGCACGAACGCGAGCTTCACGTCGCCGAAGCCCATGCTGCGCGGCGAAACGAGGTGCAAGAGGCCGAGCGCCACCATGGCGACCACACCCCCGAGGAGCGCTCGACCGAAGGCGGTCCAGGCGTCGTCGCCCGCGGCGGCGAGTGCAAGGAGCACGATGGTGGCGACCGCGAGCGGGTACACGATCCGATTCGGCAACAGGAAGTGCTCGAGGTCGATGACCGACAGGGCGACGAGCCCAGCCGCGATCGCGAGGAACGCCGGCAGCACCCACGAATCGTGGTACCGGACTGCCAGCCCGACGAAGAGCGCGACCGTGACTCCGGCGAGCAGTGCCGCCCGGAGGGGCCGCAGGTCGCGGCGACTCCATCCGGTCAGCGGCTCCCGCTGTGGAACCCGCTCCACGACGACCTCGAGGCCGAGTGCCGCGAGGACGCCGGCGACGGCGCACGCCGCCACAACCGCCGTCACGCGACGGACGCGGCGGCCCGCATGAGCTCGAGCGGCGGCGCCACGCCGGTCCAGAGCGAGAACGACAGCGCGCCCTGGTGCACCAGCATGTCGAGACCCCCGGCGGCGCGCAGCCCGCGCGCTCGGGCCTCGCGCAGCAGCGGTGTTTCGACCGGATACACCGTGTCGAAGACGAACTGACCTGCGTGGAGCCGGTCGGTGTCGAACGGCGGCGGCTGACCTTCCATCCCGAGCGGCGTGGCGTTGACGACCACGTCGAAGCTTTCAACTGCCAGCTCGTCCACACCGACGGCGACACCACCGGGAGCCAGCGCCGCCGCGCTGCGGGCCGCCTCGTGACGGCGGGCCGCGACCGTGACGTGGGCTCCGACGCGCCCGAGCGCGTGCGTGATCGCCCTCCCTGCGCCGCCGGACCCGAGAACGACGGCGCGCCGTCCCGCGACCGTGATCCCCTCGTCGTCGAGCGCGCGCAGGAAGCCGTCACCATCGGTGGAGTGGCCGGCAAGCGTCCCGTCCATGTTCACGACCGTGTTGACGGCGCCGAGCGCGGCTGCCTCGGATGACAGGTCGTCGCACGCCGCGGCCGCATCCGCCTTGTGCGGCATGGTGACGTTGAGCCCGGCGAGGCCAAGCGTCGCCACCGCCTGCACCGCCGCCGCGCCTTGACCGCGCGGCACGGGGAACGCGACGTACACCCAGTCGAGCCCGAGTGCGTCGAAGGCGGCGTTGTGCATGGCCGGCGACCGCGAATGCCCGACGGGATCACCGATTATCCCGACGACGCGGGTGGCGCCCGTGATCATCCGGTCGCTGCTCAGAGCAAGCCCTTTTGCCGGGCCTCCTCGACGTTCCTGTCCTGCTCCTCCTGGGTGGTCGCGAACTTGTGTTTCCCGTTCTTGTCGCTGAGCACGTAATAGAGGTAGGGCACCGAGGCCGGATTCTGGGCCGCCTGCAAGGACTTCACGCTGACGGTCGAGATCGGCGTGGGAGGGAGACCCGCGATCTTGTACGTGTTGTACGGCGAATCGAGTGCGAGGTCGGCCGCGGTCGGTGACGCGTTGCAGCCGCCCTTCGCGAAGCACACGGTCGCATCGATCTGGAGCGGCTTCCCCGCCACCAGGCGGTTGTGGATCACGGCCGAGATCAAGGGGCGGTCCTCGTCGAGCTTCGCCTCCCGCTCGATGAGTGACGCGGCGACGACCGTTTGGTACGGGGTCAGCCCGCCCGCGTTCGGCCCCGAGAGCCCGATCTCGTCGGCCCTCTGGTCGAACGCGGACACGAGGCGGGTGAGGATCTGCTGGTCCGTCTCGCCCTTCGAGACGAAATACGTGTCCGGGTAGACCAGCCCTTCGAGCGACGTCACGTCGGCCGGCTGGTACCTCGAGCGCACGACACCCGACTGAGCGACCTGGAGGAACGTGTCGCGGTTGTGGCCCTGCAGCATGCCGACGCGGTCCGCGATCTCGGCCAGTGTGAGGCCAGGGGGCAGGACGAGCTTGAACTGCGGTCCCTTCGCCGGCCCCGACTTGAGGACGCCGACCGCGTCGCGGACGCCGAGGTTCTCCCGCATCGCGTAATGACCCGGATTGAACGGCCCGGCGCGCGTGACTCCGACGTAGATCTGGAAGGCCTGCGACGAACCAATGACACCCTTGTTCTCGAGCAGGTCGCCGATGGCGGCGTTGCCGGTGCGGCGCGGGATGTCGACGGTGACGCGCTTGCCCGTGCCTCCCGGCGGGTTCAGCTCGTAGAGGAACCAACCTCCCGCGCCCAGGACCAAGATGATCGGCAGCAGCACGATCCCCAGCGCGATGAACGTCCGGCGGCGACTACGGCGGTGGCGCCCCTGTTCGGTGTCTCCGGGCCCGGAGCCGTCCGTCGGCGCCGAGTCGCCGTCACCGACGTTCTCTCCCCAGAACTCGTCGTCCTCCTCGACCGGAGGGCGGAGCGGTGGGGTCGTCGTCGGGGAGTTCGCCCGCCCGCGCGCGGAAGGCTGGCGCGGCTCGGGGCCGTCGTCGTCGAAGGGGCTCACGAAGGCGTCTCGAGGTACGACTGCAACATCACGGCGGCGGCCGCGGAGTCTACGATCCGCCGGCGGGCGCGGCGGGGCGCGCGCGCTTCCCGCATGCCTTGTTCGGCGATCACCGTCGTGAGCCGTTCATCATGGGTTTCCACCGTGATTTCTTCGCCCGCCAGCGCCCGCAGCGCGTCGACTTCCTCGAGGACCGCTCTCGCGGCAGGACCGGTGTCGCCGGAGAGCGACAGCGGGAGCCCGACCACGACGCAGAAGGCGCCAGCTTCGCGCGCGTGGGCCAGGATCGTCCGATGGTCGACGGCAACGTCGCCGCTTCGCTCGATCACGGCGTGCGGGGTGGCCACGCGTCCACCGGGGTCGGAGAGCGCCAGTCCGATCCGGCGCGAGCCGAGATCGACGCCGAGGACGCGTCCCATGGGCTCCCGCTCCGCCGTCAGCGCGACGCGCTGGCGACGGCCTCGGTGGCCTGCTGGCGGACGAGGGTGAGCGCCTCGTCGACTTCGCCCACGTTGGGGCCGCCGCCCGAGACGACGTCGGCGTTCTTGGCCGTCCCCCCGCCGAGCGCCTTGGCCGCTTTCGCCGCGATCTCGGCGGCCGAGACGCCCCGGTCCACCAGCTCCTTCGTCACGGCGACGGCGATGCCGGCCTTCTTCTCGTCGGGCGCCAGGCCCACGAGCGCCACGATCCCGGAGCCGACAGCGTCACGCGTGGCGAGGGCCAGCCGCCGGAGCTCGCCGGGATCGAGCCCGTCGCGCCGGGCGGCGACGACGCCGTCGGACGCGCCCGCCGCCAGCGTGCTCGCCTCGACGACCGCCTCGCGGGCGCGGGCCGCCTCGGCCTCGTCCCTGAGCGCCTTCAGCTGCTGCTGGAGCTGCTCGATACGGGCCGGCAGCTCGGCCGGCGCGACCTTCAGCGTCTCGGCGGCCCGGCGCAGCTGCCGCTCGTCGTCGTGGATGCGATCGATGGCGACATCGCCCGTGACCGCTTCGATCCGGCGGAGGTTCGCGCCGATCGACTGCTCGTTGACGATCTTGATCGGCCCGATGAACCCGAGCGCATGCACATGGGTACCGCCGCACAGCTCGACTGAGTGATCGCCGGCTTCGAGCACGCGCACGAGGTCTCCGTACTTCTCACCGAAGAACGCGATCGCTCCGATCGCCTCGGCGTGCTCGCGGGTCGTCTCGTAGTGACGGACGGGCGCGTCGGTGATGATCTCGCGGTTCGCGAGCGCTTCGATGCGGTCCAGCTCGTCCGGCGTGACCGCCTGGAAGTGGCTGAAGTCGAACCGCAGCCGGTCGGGCGCCACGAGCGAGCCGGCCTGCTTCACGTGCGGGCCGAGCACTTCACGCAACGCCCAGTGAAGGATGTGCGTCGCGGTGTGGTTGCGGCGGATCCGGTCGCGTCGGTCGGAATCGATCGCGGCGGTGACGCTGTCACCCTCGGCCAGCTCCCCGCGCACGACCTCCGCGCGGTGCAGCACGAGCGAACCGGGAATGCCGTACTGCGTGTCGAGGACGCTGAGCTGCGTACGGCCGTCGCCGGTGGCGAGGGTGCCGGTGTCGCCAACCTGACCGCCCGCCTCGGCGTAGAAGGGCGTACGATCGAGAACGACGTCCACCTGCGCGCCCTCCCCCGCTTGGGCGAGCCGCTCCCCGCCGCCCACAAGGGCAAGCACCTTGGCGTCCGTCGTCTCGTACTCGTGCCGGCCGGTGAACTCGGTCTCGCCGAAATCGTCGACCAGCTCGCGATACAGCTCGACGGGCGCCGACCTCTTCCCGCCTTCCGCATGTATTGCCTCGCGCGCACGGCTTCGCTGCTCCTCCATGCGAGCACGGAATCCGTCGTAGTCGACCCGGCGCCCGCGTTCCTCGGCGATCTCGCGAGTGAGGTCGACGGGGAACCCGAGCGTGTCGTGCAGGAAGAACGCGCGCTCGCCCGACACGTCGCCTTCGGCGAGCACATCATCGAGCAGATCGAGGCCGCGCTCGAGGGTCTGGCGGAACCGCTCCTCTTCGCGTGCGACGACCTTGACGATCACGTCGTGATGCTTGACGAGATCCGGGTACGCCTCGCCCATCACCTCGACGGTCGCGTCGACGAGCGCCGGTGTCACTACGTTCTTTGCGCCGAGGCGGTACGCGTAGCGCACGGCGCGCCGGATGATGCGGCGCAAGACGTAACCCCGTTCCTCGTTCGACGGGACGACGCCGTCGCTGACGAGGAACGTCATCGTGCGCGCGTGCTCGGCCAGGATGCGCAACGCCAGGTCGTCCTCGCCGCCGGTGCCGTACCGGGTGTTCGTCGCCGTCTCGGCCGCTCGGATGAGGGGGCCGAAGACGTCGATGTCGAAGATGGAGTCGACACCCTGGAGGACCATGAGGTTCCGCTCGAGCCCGGCGCCGGTGTCGACGCTGGGCTTGGGGAGCGGGGTGAGCTCGCCGTCCGGCTGCGCGTCGAACTGCATGAACACGAGGTTCCAGATCTCGATGTAGCGGTCCTCGGAGCCGCGGGCGGGCCCGCCGCCGGCGCCGAACTGCTCGCCGAGATCCCAGAAGATCTCGGACGAGGGGCCGCACGGGCCGGTGTCGGCCATGCGCCAGAAGTTGGCGTCCCCCATGCGCTGGATCCGCTCTTCCGGGAGGCCGACGACGTCGCGCCAGATCCTCTCGGCCTCGTCGTCGGTTTCGTGGACGGTGACCCAGAGCCGATCGGTGTCGAGGTTCAACACGTCCCGGTAGAACTCCCATGCCCACGGGATGGCCTCGGCCTTGAAGTAGTCGCCGAAGCTGAAGTTCCCGAGCATCTCGAAGAAGCTGAAGTGCCGGTTCGTCCGCCCGATGTCGTCGAGGTCGTTGTGCTTGCCGCCGGCGCGTACGCACTTCTGCACCGACGTCGCTCGCGGGTACGGCGGCTTCTCGTCCCCCGTGAAGTAGGGCTTGAAGGGAACCATCCCCGCCACCGTGAACAGCAGCGACGGGTCGTGCGGAATCAGGCTGGCCGACTCGACCCGCGTGTGGCCGCGCTCGACGAAGAAGTCGAGGAAGGCGCGGCGGAGCTCGTCGGCTGTGGTCGGCGGCACGCGCCCAGCGTACCGCCCGGACCTTTCCTTTCAGCTGGCCCTTCGCGACACGCGGCGGGCCCTGATCATCGCCGCCCGGTCGTCGAGCGCGGTGTTCAGGTCACGCAGCCGGGCAGCGGCCGCCGGTGGGAGGTACCGCTCGACCGAGCGGCGCAGCGTCCGGGTCGCGTGGATGGTGACGCCGACACCGAGCCAGAAGCCGACCGTCAGCCAGAACAGGCGCTTGACCATGTCACGCCTCTCCGGACGGGTGTTCGACGTCCTCGCTGTCGTCGACGTGATCGGCGGAGTGCTCGCCCTCCGCTTCGCGGCGCGAGCGCCGTCGCTCGAGGAGCTCGCCCCACTCGGCCTCCCGGCCCTGCGCGCCCGGTCGGTAGTAGACGCGGGCCTCCACCTCGGTGGGCCGGTACTGCTGGGGAACCCACCCCGCCGGCGCGTCGTGCGGGTACACGTAACCCTCCCCGTGGCCGAGCTTGCGGGCGCCAGGGTAACTGGCGTCCCGCAGGTGCACCGGCACGGCTCCCGCGGGCCGGTCGCGCACGTCTTCGATCGCGGCGCCGATACCTGCGATCACGGAGTTCGACTTCGGCGCGAGGGCAAGGTGGATGACGGCCTGGGCGAGGTTGAGGCGCGCTTCGGGCATGCCGACGAACTCGACGGCGCGGGCGGCGGCGTCGGCCACGAGCAGCGCCTGTGGGTCGGCCATGCCGATGTCCTCGGACGCGAGGATCACGAGCCGGCGGGCGACGAGGCGCGGGTCCTCTCCCGCCTCCAGCATCCGCGCGAGCCAGTAGAGCCCCGCATCCGGATCAGACCCGCGGATGCTCTTGATGAACGCGGACAGGACGTCGTAGTGCTCGTCGTCGCCGTACCGGACGGCGCGCAGCGCCAGGGCCGCCTCGGCGTCGGTGAGCGTCACGTTCTTGCGGTCGTCCTCGGCAGCCAGCGCGCCGGCCACCTCGAGCGACGTGAGCGCGTGGCGTGCGTCGCCTTCCGACCGGTCGATGAGGTGATCGAGCGCGTCGGCGTCGACGGAGAGGTGGGCGTCGCCGAGGCCGCGCTCGCTGTCGGTCAGCGCCCGCTCGAGCAGGGTGCGGATGTCGTCGGGCTCGAGGGGGTCGAGCCGGAACAGCGTGGATCGCGACAGCAGTGGTCCAGTCAGGGAGAAGTACGGGTTCTCCGTCGTCGCGCCGATCAGGACGATGAGGCCCTCCTCGACGTGCGGGAGCAGCGCGTCCTGCTGGGTGCGGTTGAAGCGGTGCACCTCGTCGAGGAACAGGATCGTGCCCTGCCCGTGCTCGCCGAGGCGATCGCGGGCGCGATCGACGACCTCGCGCACGTCCTTGACGCCCGCGCTCACCGCCGACAGCGGTTCGAACGCTTTGGCGGTGACACCGGCGATGAGCCGGGCGATCGTCGTCTTCCCCGTGCCGGGCGGCCCCCACAGCACGACCGACGACAGGCGATCGCCCTCGATGAGCACCCGCAACGGACGCCCTGGTCCGAGCAGGTGCTCCTGCCCGACCACCTCGTCGAGCGAGCGCGGCCGCAGCCGCGCCGCCAAAGGCGCGCGCTCGTGCATCCGCTCGTCCCGCGCCGAAGCGAACAGATCGTCGGTCATGTGGCGATGCTACGGGTCAGGCGCGTTTCGGCCGCGGCCGTACCTGCAGACCCAACTCCGCGAGCTGGCCCGGGTCGAGCGGGGAGGGGGCGCCGGTGAGGGGGTCGGCGCCGGACTGGGTCTTCGGGAAGGCGGTGACCTCGCGGATGTTCTCCTCGCCGGCCAGGACGGCGGTGAACCGGTCGACGCCGATCGCGAACCCGGCGTGCGGCGGCGCGCCGTACCGGAACGCGTCGAGCAGGAACCCGAATCGGGCACGCGCCTGCTCGGGCGTGATCCCGAGCAGGGTGAACACCTGCTGCTGCACGTCGGAGGAATGGATCCGGACGCTGCCCGAGCCGAGCTCCCAGCCGTTCACGACGAGGTCGTACGACAGCGAGCGGGCGCGGAGCAGCTCGTCGCCGGTGGCGGTGGTCAGCAGCTCGAGATCGTCGGGGTGCGGCATCGTGAACGGATGGTGGGCAGGGATCGGACGCCCCTCGCCGTCGATCCCCTCGAACAGTGGGAAGTCGACGACCCAGACGAACTGGAGGCCACCCTCCGACACGGGCGGGCGGCCGAGGTCGAGGCGCAGCTGACCGAGCACGGCGTCGACACGCCGGCGGGCGCCGGCGACGAGCAACAACAGATCGCCCGGCGTAGCGGCGAGCGCGTCGACGACGCAGAGCTGCTCGGCCTCCGAGAGGAATTTCGCCACCGGCGAGTCGAGACCCCCGTGGTCCTGCACCCGCATCCATACGAGCCCGGCGGCACCGAGCTGCTGCGCACGCTCGGTCAGCGCGTCGAGTCGACCGCGCCCGATCGCACCCTCCCCCGGCACCCGGATGCCCTTCACCGCCTCGGCCTGGAAGGCACGGAACTCTGTCGCCTCGAAGCACTCGCTCACGTCGACGAGCTCGAGGCCGAAGCGCGTGTCGGGCTTGTCGACGCCGAAGCGGTCCATCGACTCCTGCCACGTCATGCGCCGGAACGGCAGTGCCCGCTCGCCCCGCACCGCCTCGACCGCGGCTTGCACCGCGTCCGTGACGACGGCGATCACGTCGTCGGCATCGGCGAAGCTCATCTCCATGTCGTATTGCATGAACTCGAACTGGCGGTCCGCGCGCGGGTCCTCGTCGCGCAGGCACCGGGCGATCTGGAAGTACCGGTCGAAGCCCCCGACCATCAGCAGCTGCTTGAACAACTGCGGGCTCTGCGGAAGGGCATAGAACGCACCCGGCTGCAACCGCGACGGCACGACGAAGTCGCGCGCCCCTTCCGGAGTCGAAGCAATGAGCGTCGGCGTCTCGATCTCCACGAACTGTTGCCCGATCATCGAGCGACGCATCGCGTCGTTCACCACCGCCCGCAGGCGCAGGTTCCGTTGCATGCGGTCGCGCCGCAGATCGAGGTACCGGTACTTGAGACGGAGCGCCTCGTCGGCCTCGACGCGCTCGAGCGGGATCGGCGGCGGCTCCGCTGGGTTCAGCACCTCGAGCCGCGTCGCGGCAACCTCGATCTCTCCCGTAGCCAGCTCGGGATTCACCGTGCCTTCCGGGCGGTGCCGCACGACGCCGTCCGCCCGGATCACGTACTCGGCGCGCAGCTGATGCGGGTCCGCTCCGTCCGCCGTGTCCGGGTCGACGACCACCTGCACGATGCCGGCCGCGTCGCGGACGTCGAGGAACACGACGCCGCCGTGGTCACGACGGCTCGCCACCCAGCCGCACACGCTGACCTTCTCGCCGATCTCACCGGTGCGCAGGTCACCGCACCGGTGCGTCCGCATCATCGCTCGAACTCACGGTGTTTGCGCAGCCACCCGACGACCTGCTCCCGCGGGACCTCGATCTGCTGTCCGCTGCCCAGATCCTTGATCGCGAGCTCGTCCCGACTGAACTCGTCGGGCATGAGCATCACGGCGAAGGCCGCCCGCGCCCGGTTGGCGGCGTTCATCTGCGCCTTGACCGACCGGTCGCCGTAGGCGCGATCGACCCGCAGGCCGGCCTCGCGCAGCTCCTGGACGAGCACGAGTGCCTCCCGCCCGCGGCTCAGCCCGTCGACGACGAACGCGTCGAGACGGGTCTCTGGCAGCGCGACCGCGCCCAGCGCGTCGGCCACGATGAGCAGGCGCTCGATGCCCATGCCGAACCCGATGCCCGGTGTGGGCCGGCCGCCCATCTCCTGTGCGAGGTCGTCGTACCGACCGCCGCCGAGGACCGCGTTCTGCGCGGCGTCGAGCGCTTTGCTCACGAATTCGAACGTCGTGCTCGTGTAGTAGTCGAAGCCGCGGACGAGCCGGGGAGCCAGCTCGTACTGGATGCCGAGCTCGTCGAGACCGCGTTGGACCTGCTCGAAGTGCTCACGCGACGCGTCGCTCAGGTGCTCGGTGAGCTGCGGGCCCCGTTCGATGACGTCCTGCCAGTCCTCCCGCTTCGAGTCGAGGACCCGGAGCGGGTTGGCGGTCACGCGGTCGCGGAACTCGGCACCGAGCTCCTCCCCGTGTGAGACCAGGTACTCGCGCAGCACCTCGACGTACTCGGCGCGGCTCGCGCGATCGCCCATGGAATTGAGCAGCAGCGTGACCCCGGTCGACAGCCCGAGCTCGCGCAAGAAGCCGTGCCCGAACGCGATGACCTCGACGTCGACATCGGGGTCGTCGAGGCCGAGCGTCTCGATACCGAGCTGCCAGTGCTGCCGGTAGCGGCCCTTCTGCGGACGCTCGTACCGGAACAACGGCGCCAGGTACCAGACCTTCCACGGCTCCGGGTTCCGGCGCTGGACGTACGCGCGCACGACGGGTGCCGTCCCCTCCGGGCGCAGCGCGAGGCGCCGATCACCCCGATCGGTGAACTCGTACATCTCCTTGCTCACGACGTCGGTCGACTCGCCGAGGCGCTTGAACACCTCGACGTGCTCGAACACAGGGGTGACGATCAGGTCGTAGCCGAACCGCCGCGCCCGGTCCGCGAAGGCGGCGACGACCTCGATCCAGCGCGCCGACTCGGGCGGAAGGATGTCGTGCGTGCCTACCGGCGAGCGATACGCGTCCGAGGCGTCTTGCGGCACTGCGGCATCGTACCGGTCCCCTTGCCGCTGTCCGTGGTCCTTATGCGCGCGCTTTCCCCGGCAGCACCCGGTACGCGTCGTACACCGAGTCGATCCGCTTCACTGCGCCGAGGATCGACTCGAGGTGGCTCGGGTCGGCGAGCTCGAAGTCGAACCGCAGCTTGGCGACCCGGTCGCTCGACGTCTGCGACGTACAAGAGAGGATGTTCACGTGGTGCTCGGCCAGTGCCTGGGCGACATCACGCAACAAGCGGGACCGGTCCAGCGCCTCGACCTCGACGGACACAACGTACGTAGCGGGTTGATCGTGGTCCCAGTCGACGTCGATGACGCGGTGCGCCTGGGCCGCCAGGCCGGCCGCGTTGGCGCAGTCGGTGCGGTGGACGGAGACGCCCCGACCGCGGGTGACGAAGCCCATGATCTCGTCGCCGGGCACGGGCGTGCAGCAACGCGAGAGCCGCACCATCACGTCGTCGAGACCCTCGACATGGACGCCCACCGTGCGTCTCCGCAGCGTGCGCGGTGGCCGGCGGACGGTGACGGGCAGCTGCTCCTCGCCCCCGCGAAGCTCGCGTTGGACGCGCTGCACCACCGTCCGCGGCGACACGTGCCCCTCGCCGACCGCGGCGTACAACGCGTCGAGGTCCGCGTAGCTCATCGCCTCGACGACGTGCGCAAGCGCCGACGAGCGCGCCAGCTTCTGCACCGGGAGTCCGTCCTTCCGGAGCGCCTTCACGAGCTCGTCGCGTCCCGTCTCGATCGCGTCCTCGCGTCGCTCCCGCGAGAACCATTGGCGGATCTTGGTGCGAGCTCTCGGCGTCTGCACGAACTGCAGCCAATCGCGGCTCGGGCCCGCGCCTTCGACCTTGCTCGTGAAGATCTCGACCGTGTCACCCGATGCGAGGGCGGAGTCGAGCGGGACCAGACGCCCGTTCACCTTGGCGCCGATGCAACGGTGACCCACCTCGGTGTGGATGGTGTACGCGAAGTCGACGGGCGTCGCGCCCGCGGCGAGCGTGATGACCTTGCCCTTGGGCGTGAAGACGAACACCTCGTCCTGCTCGAGGTCGATCTTCAGCGACTCCATGAACTCGCCGGGGTCGGACGTCTCCTGCTGCCAGTCGACCATCCGCTCGAGCCACACCATGTCCTGCGCGGGCGAGTCCTTCTCCTTGTAGCCCCAGTGGGCGGCGACGCCGTATTCGGCGCGACGGTGCATCTCCTCCGTCCGGATCTGCACCTCGACGAGCTTCCCCTGCGGTCCGACGACGGTGGTGTGCAAGGACTGGTACAGGTTGAACTTCGGCATCGCGATGTAGTCCTTGAACCGGCCCTGCACCGGCTTCCACATGGCGTGAATGGACCCGAGGGCGGCGTAACAGTCCTTGACTGAATCCACCACGACGCGCACACCGAGGAGATCCTGAACGTCGTCGAACTCCTTGCCCTGCACGACCATCTTCTCGTAGATGGACCAGTAGTTCTTCGGGCGCCCGCGCACGTCGGCATCGATGTGCAATCCGGCGAGGCGGTTGCGCAGCTCGGCCAGCACCTGCTCCAGGTACTCCTCGCGCTCGGGAGCGCGGAGCGTGACCATCTGCTCGATCTCGGCGTAGCGCTTCGGGTGCAGGACGTCGA
>Ga0075423_10000320_pt1 | contig 37133 bp, 32 predicted proteins | sample SoiMethybrSBSTD2_FD_80114 | JGI IMG/M metagenome (GOLD analysis project Ga0075423, IMG submission 80114) | Bulk soil microbial communities from a Populus tree surrounding site in Tennessee, USA - Soil MetaG P. TD hybrid SBSTD2 | ecosystem: Environmental > Terrestrial > Soil > Tree plantation...
CCGTGAACGGGCTGTAACGGTGGCCCGCCTTTCCGACACGGCTGCGCTCGAGGGGATCGAGTTCCTAGCCGGAGCTCGGGAGGACGAGCTCGAACAGCTCCCCCTCCACCGCGACGAAGCCGGAACGCCGGTAGAAGCTCCGAGCCGGCCCGTTGCTCTCCTCGACGACGATCCGGAGCGACAGGGCTCGCTCCGCGATCGCGTAGCCCTCCGCGTGGGCGAGAAGCCGACGTCCGATGCCGCGCCGCTCGTGACCGGGCGCGACGAACAGCTGCTCGATCACGATCGCGCCGTCGGTCGCGCGTCGAAGGGCGACGTAGCCGGCCGGCCGGCCCTGTTCACGGGCGACGAAGACGACATCGCGACTCAGGACTTCGAGCACGCGACGGTCGCTCCAACCGGGAAGACCACCGAACGCGCTCTTCGCGAGCCCGAATAGCTGCCGGAGGTCAGCCTCTGCCCGAGGAGCGATCTCGATCCGCGAATCCGCCACCGACCCCCTCCATTTCGAGATTACCACGGTGCCCGCCAGCTCGAGCGGACGGCCGATCGGCCAGCTCGCCGGTGGGGAGGGGCGACGACACGTCACCCCGAGTCGTCAGGGAGCAAGCGCTTCGGCCCTACGCGGGCCTCCATCCCCTGAGGTTGAAACTCCGGGCTCGACCCCCGTCGCTCCCGTAGAAATACCTGCAAATTGGCATGTTGTGTTGTCGGGATGGACGGTCGAGCGCTTCCTGGCTATTCAGGAACGCAACGGAGTGCAGGCTATGCCGTAGTCGCGACCGCAATCGCTATCGCTGGTCGCGAGTCGATGCAACGGCACGACACGGTCCAACCCGCCAAGCTGCGCCCCGTCGATCCGGCGTTGGATCAAGAGGTCGGCGCCGGCCGATGGAGCGCTGATGGACCCTGCAGCCGCAACCCGTGACAAGCCGTAGCAAGTGCGGCACGGCGCTAACGACCAGGGATGGCGGCCGGTGGCAATGGGAGTCGACGAAATTACACCCAGGAGGTCGCCGGTTCGAGTCCGGCTAGCTCACCAACGAAAGGGCCGCCCGAGCGCACAAACGATCGCGAACGGTGGGGGGTCGCACCGTCGCCGTTCTGCGATGTAGTCAGGGTTTCAACGCGCGGATCATCGGCGTACCATCGACGTATCGAGGGAGAGACTCGAGGGCTGGGGATACCCGGTTACCGACTCGATCGGCTGCTCGCCCGCGGCGGGATGGGCGAGGTCTATCTGGCGGAGGAGATCGAGCTCGGCCGGAAGGTTGCTCTCAAGCTGCTCGCCCGGAACCTTTCTGAGGATGAGCGGTTCCGCGAGCGATTCCTGAGGGAGTCGCGACTCGCTGCTTCGCTCAACCATCCGAACATCGTCCCGGTCTACCGCGCCGGCGACGCGGACGGCGTTCTCTTCATCGCCATGCACTACGTGGAAGGCACGGACCTTCGAGAGCTTATGGGCGAGAACCAGGGTGGACTGGAGACGGTTCGTGCCGTGTCGATCGTTGAGCAGGTTGCCGATGCGCTCGACGCCGCGCACGGGCACCAGCTGGTCCACCGCGACGTCAAGCCTGCCAACGTTCTCATCGCCGGCGGGCGCCGCGGGGACCACTGTTACCTCGCGGACTTCGGGCTGACGCGGCACGCGAGCTCGCAAAGCCGACTCACCGCGACGGGTGAGTTTCTCGGAACGGTCGACTACGTCGCTCCCGAGCAGATCCGCGCCCTGGCGCCGGTCGACCAGCGCGTCGACGTCTACTCGCTCGGCTGTGTGCTCTTCGAATCGCTCACTGGGATGCCGCCGTTCCGCGGAGACAGCGACTACTCGGTCATGTGGGCGCACGTCCATGATCCCCCTCCGACGATCTCGAACAGGAGGGAAGATCTACCGGTCGAGCTCGACGCGGTCATCGAGCACGCGCTCGCGAAGTCGCCCGCAGATCGCTACCCGACCGCCGGCGTCCTCGCGGAAGCCGCGCGAAGCGCGCTCGTTCAGACCGGCACGCGGCGGGCGGCACCGCCGGTGCGGGCTCGGCGGCCTGCCCCGGAGATCCAGTCGTCCGAAACGATCCGGTCCGACGGGGGCGCTCATGCCGACGGGAAGCGGCCGCGGACAGCAGGCGTCCCACCGAGCGCGATCGTCCTGGCGGCGGTCCTTGGTGGGCTCGGGCTGTTGGTCGCGATCGGCTTTGGCGCGTGGGCGCTGTGGCCTCGACATTCGGCGCCCGCGACGGGAACGATTGCTTTCAAGCGAACGGAGGACGCGTACACCACCCGCGCCGACTTCTACCGGCGGTTTGCCCACCACCGAGCGACGACTCGCGGGCGCGCCGGGATGGGGCTGGTCGTCCTGGTGCAGACGAGCGCACAGCATGCCGGCGCATGCTCGCTTCGGTGGACGGCGCTCAATGTGAAGGAGGACCAGCCGGTTTCCGACAACAGATTTGTCGACCAACGGGCGGAGGACGTGGTCGGCGCCTCGGCGTGCAACGGCGAGAAGCGCGTCTGGATGCCGTGGCCGTGTGTGCCCTCGGACTCGCGACTCAGGTATGAGCTCGACCTTTACGCCGATGCGACGCAGCTCAGCTCGACCACGACGAAGACCTTCCCGACCGGCGGGGGCTGTTGACGCGTTCGGCAATTAGCATCAGGAAGTGGTGCGCTTGTATTCCACGTCAGCCTTGACAACGTCCTTGCCAGGATCGTAGTAAGCCATATCTGAACCCGCGCCGCCCCAGATCGTGTCGCTGTCTCGGACGGTGCCGGCCCGGGCGTAGATGGTGTCGCTGCCGCCGTCGCCGAACAGCTTGTCGTTTCCGCCTCCGCCGTCGATCAAGTCGTTGCCGGCGTTTCCGTGGACGACGTCGTCGCCTGCCCGGCCACAAAGCCGGTTTGCTCCGCCGTCGCCCTGAACGGTTGGATGGGAGGAGCCGTCGTCGTTGCCGAGCGTACCGAGCGGCGAGCCGCATGGGAACGTAGCCGCGAGCGTGCGCGCCTGCCGCGCTCGTCCGGGAGCGGGTCCCGCCCAGTTCGGCGCAACATCGGCGACGATGTGATCTCGGCTCACGTTGCGCACGTTAGAGCCGTCGGCATTCATCTCGAAGATGTCGTAGTCGCCGGTGCGGGCGCTAACGAAGAGCAGCCGCGTACCGTCTGGCGACCACACGGGAGTCGAATCCTCGGCTCGGTTGCGGGTTAGCCGGATCGGCACATGTTTCCCCCGGTTGATCACGTAGATGTCGTAGTTGCCCTTCTTGTCGACGGCATCGAAGGCGAGCCGGCCGGTCTTCGAGAGGCTCGGGTCAAGCTCGTCTATCGAAGAACCTGGCGTCAAATTTGTCGGGCGCTTTTGCCTGCCGCTTTTCACGCTGACCGCCCAGATATCCGAGCGCCGCCCGACGATCCGGTCGAAGATCACGCGGCTGGAGTTCGGTGACCACGCCGCGTCCAATTCTGTAGCGCTGTCGTGGGTCAGGTTGCGGCGACCCTTACCGTTGGCGTTTACAACCCAGATGTCCCAATTGCCAGACGCATTGCTCGCGAACGCGATCTGCTGCCCGTTCGGCGACCATGCCGGGTTGACATCGGAGCCGCGACTCCTCGTCAGCAAACGCTGATCGCCTCCTTCTGGGTTCATGGTCCAGAGTGCAAAGTGGCCCGTGCGGTCGCTCGTGAAGACGATCCGCTTCCCAGTGGGCGAGAAGGATGGCGCCGAGTCGTTGGCTGCGTCGTTCGCCGTGAGGTCGCGCTGCGGCTTGCCCTGCTCGGTCGTGATGATGACATCGGCGTTGCCGGACGTCGTTTCACGCTCGAATACGACATTGAAATTCGTTGCCGCCGGTGCGATCTCAGCGCGCGGCTGCGCAGTCGAGGCGCCCGCCACCACCGCGGCCGCCGCGAGAGCTGCTCCGAGTGCTGCGCCGCGCCGCAGGCCAGCCCACGCCCGACCAGTGAGCTCCCGTCGGGTCATCCGGCCACAGGACGACCCTCCTCCGCAGCAACGATGAGCGGTGGGTACGCCGCTCAAAAGCGCTCTCCTTCGCCTTTGCTGCCTTGCACCGCACGATCTCACTACCTCCCGGCGAAGTCAAGGTGCTTCTGTTCGCCGAAATCGCACCTACAGGTCGCTCTGGCTGGCTCCACCACCTGAGGGCCGCTCGCGGCACTTCGGACGCTGCGTACGCTTGCCTTTTGCCGGTGGGTGCGACGAACGACTCACGAGCGCATAGGGTGAGACCCCTCGACCGGTGGATGTCGTCCTGATTCTCCTGCCGATTGTCTCCACACTCGTTGGAGCAGGCATCACCTACGTCATCAACGTGCGACAGCGCCGCCGCACCTACGTGGAGGACCGCTTCAACGAGGCCATCGCCGCGGTGGCTGCTGCCAGCGCCAGTCAGTTCTTCATCAATGCCGCCGATCCCACGCGGGCGGACTTGAGCGGAGAGGAGCTTCGGGATTTCAATAGGGAACTCCGAAGGCGGGGACTGGAGAATGAGGCGCAGAAAGCCGCGGAAGCCTGGGAGGCCCTCGCGAAGTTGAGCCCGTACCTGCCGGAGATGGCCGTCTACTACAAGAAGGACCAGGTGGCGGTCTTCGAGCGGGCCGACGAGATTATTGCTCTCATCCGCCAAGCTCATCCACCGAATAGTCGAAGTACTGGGCGGCGTTGGCGTCCCATGCGGCCCACGGCGTAGCGTGTGCGCCGTGTCCGTCATCATGAAGCGGGCGTGAGTAAGCCGCGCATCTTCCTCGGGTCGTCGGGCAAGCAGGCCAAGCTGCTCCAGGCGATCACTCGCGGGCTCAAGGACGTCGCCGACGTCGAGCCATGGACGACCACGTTCAACCCGGGGCGGAACACCCTCGACCGGCTCGTCGAGCTCTCCCAGGAGGTCGATTTCGCCGCGTTCGTGTTCGCCCAGGACGACTGGACGACGACCGAGGCGTCTCAGGCGGGACAGGCATCGCCGCGCGACAACGTGGTGTTCGAGGCCGGGCTGTTCGGCGGCGCGCTCGGGATCCGGCGCACGTTCATCCTCCACGCGGAAGGCTCGAAGCTGCCGAGCGACCTGCTCGGGCTGACCTCAGTGCGCTACGACCCGGCCGCCGGCGCAGCGGACGTTCGCGACATCAACCAGAAGCTCCGCAAGGCGATCGAGACGGAAGGCCGCCGCGGCCCCGTCGAGGGCCTGTGGTGGCAGCTCTCGCTGACCATGCGCACCGAGGAAGAGCCGTCGGCGGTCAGCCTCCTGCGCATCTCGCGAGACAGCGACGGCGACCTAAATGTGAACGGGCGGTCCTGGCAGGATGACGGGACCCTCTCGGCCCGCTACTGGAGCGAGGCCGCGAAGGAGCGGAGGGATCCGCCCGGCATTTTGTACTTCTGGAAGGGCGAGCGCCCACGGGACCCGAATGCACCGCAGCTCGAGGGCACCGGCGAGATCAGGGTGGAGAGCACCGACCGCGCCACCGGGTACTGGACGACACGATCGGATCGCGACCCCGGGCTGAATGCCCGAACCGCCGGCGTCTACCTTCGAGCCGACCCCTCGGACCTCCAGGTGCTGGACGGCGGGAGCGCGGAGGAGCGGGCCGGTCTCATCGCGGAACGCCTTCGCGAGTGGAAGTCGGCCGCGAACGCGTTCTGAGCGACGCAGCGGCGCTCCTCTCCCGGGGGCTGCGTCTACGCCGCCGCCCGCCAGCGCTGACGCCCCGAAACTGGGGGTTTGGCGTCACATTGCAGGTCGGCGCGCGTCTCCGTTGCGCGTAGCGCGCGAAGCTCGTATCGTCGCTCGTGGGGGCTGTGCGGCGCATCGACACGCCGACAACAAACGTTGACCAGTGATTCCAAGCCCAGAACGCCCCACGGCCGGCGCATCGGACGCACCTGGCGGTCGTACGACTTGGTCGACATCCCGCTCTTCGCCGGACTCGGCCGTCGCCACCTCAACAAAGTCGCGGCCCTCGGCAGAATCAGGCGCTTCCAGAAGGGGGCGACGATCGTGACGGCCGGCGAGCCGGGCGACGCGCTCTACGTCGTGCTCGAGGGCGAGGTCTCCGTCGAGCGGCGAAGGCTGCCCGGAATCACACGCGGCGTCGGGAGCTTCTTCGGGGAGATGGCGCTTCTGGACGGCGGTCCACGCTCGGCCACCGTCGTCGCGCGCGGATCGGTCGCATGCCTGACGATCAGCCGGTCTGGATTCCAGAAGCTGCTCCGCAAAGAGCCCGCGATGTCGGCCGCCCTCCTCAACGAGCTCGCTACCAGGCTTCGCGCGGTTGAAGCGGGCACGAAGAAATAACCGTAAGACGGCGCATCTCGCCTCTTCGGTTACAGCCAGCGGCCGGGCCATATCGCCGGTCTTCCGAAACCCTCGCCGGTGCGGACGTGTACACGCTCGAGAACGCCGGCGAGCGCCCCGGTGGCCCCGGTCTCGTGCAGCCCGGCGCGCGGCTTGCCAACGCGGACCGGGGCCGTTGGTGCGTTGCCAGGGCTATGAGCAATCTCGCTCGCCCGCGCGAGCCGGTCTCGGTCTTTCGTCGTCACCGAAGAAAGACTCGGTAGGTCAAGTTGGGGTGTGGTGTGAAATCGGGATCGAGTTCGATCGACCCCCTGCCTTGCAGGTAGCCGGTGGAGCCGGCGTAGGCGCCGGTGCCGCCCGCGACCGACCCGCGCGCGAAGTGACGTGCGTGCGAGAAGTCCTTGTTGAAGACATCCCTGAAGACGACGTTGATGAAGATCTGGCCGCCGGCGAATGTGTTCGTAAGCGCGCCGAACTGGCGCTGGACGCACACGGGCTCGCACGTGAAGTCAACGGCCTGGAGGCAGAGACGAGACGTGCCCAGCTCCAGTCCGGCCCCGGTGCGCATCGTCGCGACGCCGCCTCCCTCCGGGCATTCGTCGGTCGGATCGAAGAACTCGGGAGCCTCGGTGACCCGGTAGACGATCGGACCGGCATCGGCCGCCTGCGCGGCGGTCGTGGCGATCAAAACCGAGACCATCAAGATGAGCAAGACCGTTCTCATCGCACCCCTCTCGTCGGAATTTGGGTTGCCGTCGACGCTAGGCCGCGGCCGCGCGACCGGGAACGATGAAATCCCTAGTCTTTGCCGGCGAGCGCGCGGGCGAGCTCAGTGCGTGAGCGGACGCCGAGCTTGCGAAATGTGTTGCGCAGGTGGAACTCCACTGTTTTCTCGCTCACGTAGAGTCGGGACGCCACTTCGCGGTTGGTCAGGCCGTCGGCGACAAGCTCTGCCACTCGGCGTTCCGTCGCCGTCAGTTCCCAGCCCGCCGCGGCTCGACCTCCGATGTGGCCCAGCTCGACGCGCGCTCTCTCCACCCAGAGGGGCGCAGGCAGCGCCTCGAAGATCGCCAGCGCTCGCTCGAACTCCTCGCGGGCACGGCGCTTCTGTCGCATCCGGCGCTTGACGGAGCCGAGCAGCAGGACGGCGCGGCCGTACTCGAGCGGTTGAGGCAAGCGTTCGAGCGCAGCGGCGGCGCGCGCGAGACTGTTTTCGGCCGCGCCGAGCTCTCCTCCCGCCGCGGCGAGGAGCCCGCGCGAGCGCTCCGCGAAAGCGAGCGCCGACGGTCGTTCGAGTCGTGAGCCTCGCTCCGCGAGCTGCTCGGTCAGCTCCTCCGCCTTCTCGAGCCTGCCGAGCGCGACGAGCGACTCGATTTGATCGCCGTCAAGGCGGAAGAGACCCGGCTCGCCGTAGCCGACGACGGTGGCGCGTTCGTGCGCCCGACCAAGTCGCTGCTCGGCCGCGGCGAAGTCGCCGAGTGAGAGGTCGAGGAAGCCGAGCGTCTTCAGGTGGCGGATGGTCATGCGGGGATCGCCGGCTTCCTCAGCAAGGACGAGCCCTTCCTCCGCAGTCGAGCGGGCTGCGTCCGCAGGCCCTAGGTGAGCGACGACGAGCGCGACGGCGTAGAGGGCAAGCGCGCGCGTGCCCGGCTGGCCGGCACGGAGCGTGGCCTCCATGCACGCACGGGCGTGGCGCTCTGCCGCCTGAAGATTCCCCGCCCAGCATTCGAGCTCCGCGAGGTGGAAGAGAACGGGCACGAGCAGACCCTCCTCCTCGCGTTCCGTCAGGCGGGCCAACAGATTCTCGAATGTCCTGCGCGCCCCCTCGAAGTCGTCTGACCATTTGCAGATCGCTCCCCAGGTGAGCGTATGGAGCAGCATGGCCGGATGCCGGTCGACACGGTCCTCGTCGCCGGTCAGCTCGAACGCATCGCTCCGCGACTGGAGGTCCGTCGGCAGACCGCGTCCGAGCATGACCTCCACGGAGGCGGCCGTCGCCTCGGCGTCTGCGAGCAACTCACGGTCGGCGAGGCGGCGGGCCAGCTCCAGAGCGCGACGAGCGTGGGGAGCGGCTTGACGGAGGTCGCCGGAGTGGGCGAGCGTGAGCGCGAGATCTCGCTCGATTGCGGCTCGCAACGGCACGTCGTCCTCTGCTTCCTCGAGCGCTTGGCCCAACTTCCCGGCCACGTCCCGGAAGCCCTCCTCGTATGCACCCAGTCGTGCCAAGCGGTGTAGCACTCGGGCGCGCCGGCGTCCGCCCTCGAGTGTCGGCAGCAGCTCCGCGAGCAGCTCGTGCGCGCGTGCCGTGGCGCCTGCGTCGGCGAGGTAGTCAGCAGCCTGGATCGTGCGGCGGACGACGTCCCGCCTTTCGTCGTCAGGAGTCAGCCGAAGCGCATGCTGGGAGAATGCTGCGGCCGCATCGGGGGCACCCCGGTTATCCGCTCGGCGAGCCGCTTCGTCGAGCGTCGCTGCGATGCTCGCGTCGGGGAACTCGGTGGCGAGGGCAAGGTGCCGTGCTCTCTCGTCTTGATCCGTAACGACGTCCGCCAGACGTCGATGGGCCGCGTGGATCCTTTCAAGGGTCGCGTCGCTGTAGAGCACGGAGCCGAGGAGGGGGTGGGTGAAGCGCACTCGGCCACGATCCACCTCGATCACGCCCGCCTCGACCGCTCTGAGCAAGAGGCTGAGGTCCTGGCCGTTCGGGCCGAGCGCCGACTCGAGCTGGCCGGCGGTAGGTCGCAGAGCGGCGGCCACGAAGAGCAGTCCGTCCTGGACGTCTCCGGGAAGGTCCGCGATCCGGTCGGCCACGAGCTCGCGCAGGGTGGCCGAAACGGGCAAGGGGTCGCCCTCGCTGATGGTCGCTCCGTCGCGCGCGAGCGCACGAGCGAGCTCCAGGACGAAGAGCGGATTACCGCCTGAAGCCCGCCGGAGTGCCCTCAACGTCGGCCCGCGGAAGGTGGCCCCGAGCCTCGCGCGGAGGAGGCGCTCCACGCCTTCCTCGTCCAGGGGCTCGATCCGCATCCACTGAAGCCGTTCCTCAGCGAACGCCGATTCGACTCCGGATGTCGTGCGCGGAGCGCGCGTCGTCACGAGGAAGCTGACGGGGTCGTCGATGAGCCGCCTGGCTGCAAACGCGAGGGCGCGGGCAGAAGCGTTGTCGAGCCACTGGGCATCGTCGACGGCAACAAGGACTGGACTCTCCGCGGCGAGCAGGCGGAGCGCCTCGAGGAGCCCGTTGCAGACGGCCCGGTGGTCGAAAGCGTCCCCAGTGCCCAACTCCACGAGCGCCCGCCTGAGCGCTCCGGCGGAGGACGGCGACAGCCCCCTCAGAAGGTCGTCCAGTCGGCTTTCGAGTAGGTCCGTGAGCGCGAGGTAAGGCAGCGCGGCCTCGAACTCGCCGGGACGGCTGACGAGCGAGACGAGTCGGTGTGTCGCCGCGCTCGCGAGAGCGGCTCCCCAAAGCGTCGTCTTTCCGATCCCCGGCTCGCCTTCGATGACGAAGGCCTCCGGACGGATGCTGGCGCGCTCGAGGAATGATTCGAGCTCGAAAAGCTCGGCTTCCCGTCCGACAATCTTGTCGACCGTCGAGGCAGCCATCAGGACACGGCGGCGCGGAAGCCGGCGCCAGATGTTTCGATCGGGAGGAACTCGCCGTGTGCAACGCCCGAGAACAAGACCCCGCGCGAGAGGCTCCCTGTCCCGTCCCGGAGTTGGTAGACCTCGATGTCGCCGAACCTCATCGCCGGGTCGGCCATCGTCGTCCGAGTCTAAAACGCGTCCGCGGTCGAATCGAATCGGTAGAGCTATCGGCCGTCCAGGGGGACTCGTCGCCGAGCGTGATAGCCGGTCATTCGGGTTCCCGATGAGCTGCGGCGTGCGGAGCCCTACCTATCTCTGACCGCCGCTCGGAAACCTCGGAAAGGTCGGCGAAAGGTTCAGGAAAGAGCCGGTTGCCACCCTCTCCGAAACGATCGAAAGGAGCAGCGATACCCATGGGAACGTTCGCCATCATCGCCGAGCACCCGCCCAACCTCTGCCCGACCTCGAACGCTCGCACGCGTCAGATGCTGAAAAACGGTGCGAGTCAGATTTCGCCGCTCGCCGAACAGCTCGGTGTGGAGATCGGCGCGCTGCGCATCTTCGGCCCCGACCACATCATCCTCGCGATCGTCGAGTCGGAGGACATTGATTCCATCAGGAATTTCGCGCTCCAGAGCGGCCTGATGCAGTGGAACACCGTAGGCATCCACGCCACCTACTCACTCGAGGAGGCGGTCGCCATGATCGACGACGTGGAGGCGATCTTCTAGGAACCCCAGGGCGTCATTCGAGCGGCATGAACACCGATGCCATGCAACGCCGACTGCATCTGGAACGCATCATGAGCGCTCCGCCCGCTCATGTCTTTCGAGCCTGCGTCGAGCCACAGAGGGTCTCCGAATGGTGGGGGCCAGCCGGCTTCACCGTTCCGCACATCGATCTAGACGTTCGCGAGGGAGGGCGATATCGCATCGTGATGCAGCCCCCCAAGGGCGACCGGTTCTGCCTGCGCGGCGAGTACAGAAGCGTTGAGCCGCCCGGTCGCCTCAGCTATACGTTCGAGTGGGACCCACCGACCCCCGACGATCAACAGACGCTGGTCACACTCACATTCCAGCCAGTTGACCGCGGGACCCGGCTGGTCCTTGATCACGGGCCGTTCACGACGGACGAGCGCCTCCAGCTGCACGAAGCGGGCTGGACCGAGACGCTCGACCGGCTGGAAGCGTGGCTCGCCGCGAGCACCGCGTAGTTTCCTCGCGGCGGGGAGTTCAGGGACTCGACCTACGGGAAGAGCGGAGCCGAGACGGAGTCCTTGGTAGTCGGAAACCCCGATCCGACGAAGGAGGATCTGCTGATGTCTCGTCTCGTTCACCTCGCGGTCGCCGCGGCCGCAAGCGGCCTTGCGCTCGCGCTCACCGCCGCAGCTTTGGCCGCGCCCGCTCCGAAGACCGTGCAAGGCACGGTCGGCCCCGGCTTCACCATCAACCTCACGCTCGCCGGCAAGAAGGTGACCGTCCTGAAGCGAGGCATGCGCTATCGCTTCGCCATCAACGACCGCTCTTCGGAACACGACTTCCACCTGAGCGGGCCGGGAGTGAACCGGGTGCTGACCGGCGTCGACTTCATGGGAACGAAGAGCGTCGTCCTCACGCTCAAGAAAGGCACCTACCGCTTCTTCTGCGACCCGCACGCCTCCCTGATGCACGGGAGCTTCCGCGTCGCCTGACTTGAACAGGCCGGCCCGCCGGCCGCGACGGGCCGGCTCACAGACTCCCGTATTCGTCGTGACGGTGCCACCAGGCGCCGGGATTCTGCGGGTCCTCGTTGCGGCCGCGCGGTGCGATGTCCAGGTACCGGAACGTGCCCATGAGCTGCTCGACGCCGCGCGCGTAGGTCGAGTAGGTGTGATGGACGATCCCATCTCGTAGGGCGAACGCGCTGATCCCTTCACGCTGCGGCTCGGGATGGTCGACGTGCCGGAAGTTGTAGTCGGCTCCCTCGCGCTGCTGCTCCTCGGTAAACGCCGCGCCGAAGTCGTAGCGGAAGTCGCTGCCGAGGGACGAGACCCAGGGGAACTTCCAGCCCATCCGCGCCGCATACGCCCGGAGAGCCTCGAGCGGGGCGATCGACTCGGCGACGAGCGTGACGTCGTGGCCGTTGAGGTGGGGGATGACGCCGTCGAAGTGGTCGGCGACGAAGGAGCAGCCCGTGCAGCCTGGGTTCTGCTCGTCGACGCGGAACCCGAAGCCGAACATGAAGTGGTAGACGAGCAGCTGTGAGCGACCGGCGAAGAGGTCGGCAAGCGTCTTCGCGCCCGCATCGGTCTCGAAGGTGTATCGCTCTTGCACGGGTACCCACGGCAGCTCCTGGCGCCGGCGGGCGAGGTCGTCGCCCTGAAGCATGTGCTCCTTCTCGGCAGTGAGGAGCTGCCTGCGGGCTGACAGCCATTGCTCTCGCGTCGCGACGGCGTGGTCGGTCATCTGGCTCCTCCTTCGTCGTCTGCCGGTCAAAACAATATAGTTAGCATAATGGCTAACGATCCCTTCAGCGCGCTCGCGCACCCGATCCGCCGCGAGATCGTCGAACGGCTTAGCGGTGGGGTTGCCACCGTCGGCGAGGCGAGCAAGGATCTCGGCGTCTCGAAGCCGACCATCTCCCGCCACCTGAAGCTCCTCGAGGACGCCGGTGTTGTCACGCGCGTGATCGACGGGCGCACGCACCGCCTGAGGCTGCGGCCGGAAACGCTGGCCGATACCGCTCAGTGGATCGAGAATCAGCGCCGGCGCTGGGAGCGCCTCTTCGACGCGGTCGGTGACTATCTCGAGGAGCGGGGATGACCCGCCACCGCGAGCGCGTGCTCCTGATCGAGCGGATGTTCGACGCGCCCGTCGAGCGGGTGTTCGAGGCCTGGACGAGCGAGGAGGTGCTGCGCCGCTGGCTCAACGGCATGCCCGGCTGGGAGACGCCGACCGCCGAGGTCGACCTTCGGGTCGGTGGCCGGATCCGCATCGTCATGCGCAACCCCATCGACGGGGCCGAATCCGGTGCCACCGGTGAGTACACGGTGGTGGAGCCGCTGCGCAGGCTGGTCTTCACCTGGATCTGGGATCACGATCCCGAACGGCCGCAGTTGATCGAACTGGAGTTCGACGAGCGAGACGGCCAGACGCGGGTACGCATGACCAACAGCGCGATCCCCACGGATGGACGCCTCCTCGACCAGGAGCGCGGCTGGCGCGTGTGCTACGACAACCTCGACTCCGTGCTGGCCGCCGAGTGACGAGCCCAACCGGCTCAGTCGGACTACTTGTCTGACGTCGGAGGAGCGGTGCTCGAACGGTCGGCGTCAGTCAGCGCGCCGGTCAGCGACCGGATCTCCTTGGTAAGTGCCGTGAGCTCGGTGCGATCGACGAACGACTCCGCACGGGTCCGAACTTCCTGCGTAAGCGCCAGGATCTGCCTGGATAGCGTGAGCAGCTCCACATTCTGCTTGTCCTCCTCCTGAACCATCTTCCAATGCTCGTCCGCGATCACCTGACGCCTCGCGTCGGCCCGGTTCTGGCTGATCAAGACGAACGTCGAGAGGAAGATGGCCTCGAGCGAGACGATCATCGTCAGCAGTCCGTAGGGGTACTTCTCGACCCCGAAGCCGATCCAGCAGGCGAACCAAACGATGTGCACGTAGACGAACAACATCGACCCCGAGAAGGCGGTGATCTTGTCGGCGAGCCGGTTCTGCCAGGTCTCCGCACGCTCTTCCTCGCGTTTCAGAAGGGCCGGACTGATCGGGGGTTCGAGCTTCGGGACGGGATACAGGAAGTGGTGGACACGTTGGCGCATGGTGTTTTTGTCATGCCCTCCGTTGGCCGTCTGACCGGTTCCCGGCTGTGACCCCTCTGGCGTCGCGATCGGATCTCCTTTCGGCAGAAGTGCGGAGCCGATGCCGAGTCTCTCAGGTGGAGCCGCAGTGAATCCCCGTCCGCTCGGTTCGCCGATGAGTTCGCCGATAAGGCGCGGTCTTACTCCTGATCGCTAGCGTCTGACCAGGCGAGAGGGAGGTCACGATGACTGAACACAGGATTGGAACGCGCGAGGACTGGCAGGCTGCCCGCGACGAGCTGGCGAAGCTCGAGAGCGAGCAGGCGAAGCAAAACGAGGAGATCCGGCGGAAGCGGCTCGAGCTGCCCTGGGTGCCGGTCGAGAAGGAGTACGTCTTCGACACCGAGGACGGCAAGAAGACGCTCGCGGAGTTGTTCGAGGGGCGATCGCAGCTGCTCGCCTACAACATCATGTACGGCCCCGACTACGAGAACGGCGCGTGCCCCGGTTGCACCAACCTCGCGGACGGCCTGGACGGTGGGCTCATTCACCTCAACCACCGCGACATCACCCTGATGTGCTTCTCGCGGGCGCCGATCGACCGCCTTACCGCCTACAAGAAGCGGATGGGCTGGCAGTTCCCCTACGTGTCTACGTACGGGACCGACTTCGCGTTCGACTTCGGCCTCGCGCTGACCCCGGAGCAGGCGGACGAGGTGCCCGAGGTGAAGGCGATGGTCGATGACCCGCCCGACTGGCTCGACGACTGGTCGCACCAGATCGGCGCCGAGCTCAGGGACGGGCTGCGAGAGGCCCCGACCTGGATCGCCTTTGCGCGCGAAAACGGCACTGTCTACCACACGTACACGGTCACGGCCCCAGACCCGTTCGTGGCCCCCTACTACTTCTTCTTGCTGGAACGGGCGCCAAACGGGCCGCCCGAGGAGCCCCGCGCCTGGCGAAAGGACGAGTACCCGGACTGACGTCCGCCGGGCTAGCCGTCAGACACCCGGCGCAGGAGCTGCCGTTCGACAACGAGCGGGACGAGCAGGTCCCGGTAGCCGTGGTCGTCGAACAGAATCGTGACCTGGTCGCCGTCGTAGCGCTGGACGGTGCCCTCTCCCCAGCGTCCGCTGGCGACGCGCTCGCCGACCGCGAACGGCCGCGCTTCGTACTGCTCCGCTCCGCCGACCCGGCGGTCGTTGTCGCAGTTGCCGCACGGCCCCGGGTAGTCCTGCCCGAAGTACGAGAGGAGGAACGAGCGCCGGCACCCGGTGTGCTCGGCGTAGCGCCGCATCATCTCGAGCCGTGTCCGCTCGATCTCGATCTCGCGCTTCGTCTCCGCTTCGGACGCGGCCACGGCGGCGGCGGCGCTGGACGCGCCCGTCCAGCGCACCTCGCCGTCCGCGTCCCACACGGCGGCGCCGAGATCGACGAGGCGAACGAGCGCCGCCGCGACCTGCCGCGTCGCGGGTACGACCTCTCCGGACGCCAACTGACCGGCGACGCGCTGTAGAGCAGCGGTAGAAACGGGCCGTGACGTGAGGTGCACGGCGGCGCCGAAGTCTTCCTGCCGGTGGAGAAGACGGGCGTGCGCAGGCTCCTCGTCGCGGCCGGCGCGACCGATCTCCTGGTAGTAGGAGTCCAGCGACGGCGGCGGATCCATGTGCAGCACCCAGCGCACGTCCGGCTTGTCGATGCCCATTCCGAACGCGACCGTCGCCGCCACGATCCGGGCCGACCCGTCGAGGTACGCGCCCATCGCCTCGTGCCGCACATGTGCCGGTAATCCGGCGTGGTAGAGCGTCGCCCGGTGGCCCTCGACGGCGAGCGTGTTGCGCGCCTCCTCCGCGTGCGCGTGCGTCGCCGCGTACACGATGCCCGGCCCGTCGAGCTCGGCTGCCGCCTCGGCGAGTGCGCGACCTTTTTCTTCTTCCGACCGGACCCGACGGGCCGATAGCTCGATGTGTGGACGGTCGAAGTCGCCCACGACGACCTCCGGATCGCGCAGACCGAGCCGGCGACAGATCTCGAGACGCACCGGCTCGGCCGCGGTCGCCGTCAATGCCATGCGCGCCGGAACGTCCAGGGCGTCCGCCTGCGCGCCCAGCCGCATGTAGTCGGTGCGGAAGTCGTGTCCCCACTGGCTGATGAGGTGCGCCTCGTCGACGACGAACAGCCCCGGCCTTGCGCGCTGGAGCGCCTCGCGCGCCCGCGCGTTGCTCAGCTGCTCCGGCGAGAGAAAGACGAAGGCGTCCGGGTCAGACGACTCGGCGAGTGCGGCGGCGTGCGCACGCGCGCCCTGCTGCGAGTTGAGGACGACCGCGGTCAGGCCGGCAGAGTGGAGATGCGCGAGCTGGTCGTCCTGCAGCGCAATCAGCGGGGAGACGACAACCGTGGGCCCGTCTCGCATGAGACCCGCGAGCTCGTAGATGGCGGACTTGCCACCCCCCGTCGGCAGCACTGCGAGCACATCGCGTCCGGCGACCGCCGCCGCGACCGCTTCCAGCTGGCCCGCCCGCAATCGGCGGAACCCGAGCCGCGTGCGTGCGAGATCGCGGATCGCCTCGTCATGCATCGGTTTCCGTGTTGCGTTAACCGTTGAGCGGGTTGAAGTTGGCGTGCGCGACGAGCTGCCACCGGTTCGCGTTCCGCGTGAAGACGGAGAGTCGCGGCGCTGGGCCCGGGGTGTACGGCCTACCGTTCACGACGCCTTCGACGTCGGCGAGGTAGCGGACCACGAGCGTGTTGCGCGCGCGCGTCGCGTGAACCTGCGTGATGCCGAACTTCTGGATCGTTGCCAGGTTCGCGAGGTACGCCTGCTTTCCGGCCCCGCTGCCGTCGGCGCGCTGTACCTGGAACGCGGGCGAGAGGAAACGTTGCAGCCCGGCGCGGTTCTTGTCGACGAGCAGGACGAAGAAACGATCGATGAGCTGTTTCCCGATACCGGTCGGATTCCCAAGCTGCGGTGCCGCTGCTCGTTCCATACTTTGGCGAGGGGTGCTCGAGGCTCCCGGCGCCAGCACGAGCCCGAGAATCACGAGAGCGACGGCCAAAAACCGTCCGCGTCCACCACGAGTTTTCTGAGCCGTTGGTGCCATCGCGCCTCCTTTCTGCCGATGTGTCGCCGCGGGTCCCATCACGGATGCCCGTTGCGGATGAGTGCGTGGTACCGCTCGAGAGCGGTGAGGTGCTCGGCGTCCGCGCGGAGGCCGATGTAGCCGTCGGGGCGCACCGCGAGGAGCGTCGTGCCTCGGATGCCGAGGACGCCTGCCGCGGCCGGATCCAGCCATCCGATCTGGACGAACGCCTCGAAGAGGGGCGAGCCGTTCGCGCGCTCCTCCGTTGCGGAAACGAGGTCCGCCGTGGGGCTGCCGAGGAGCACGAGCGTGTGGCCGGCGCGGTGGGTGAGCTCGTGCAGCCGACAGGGCCCTGCCCCCGCCGGTTGGACATCGATCACCTGAGGAAGCCGTTGTCCTGGAGCGAGCTGATCGTCCGCGTCCCCGGACACGATGGGCGACTCGGAGTAGTCGACGTTCAGCTCGGCCTCCGCGGCGGCTTCATGGTGTCGGGACGCCGGGTCGGCAAGCCGCGCTCGAATGGCCTCGTCGCGCGTCTCGCGTTCCCCGGGGTCGGTTAACGTCATGGCGCGCTCGATGTCGTCGCCGGATCGCGCGACCGCTTCCGCAATCGGACGTCGCTCGGCCTCGTAGCTATCGAGCAGTGCAGCCTCGGCGGCGCCCTCGTAGACGAGGGCGAGCTTCCAGGCGAGGTTGCCGGCGTCCTGCAGCCCCGTGTTCATGCCATGCCCCTGGGCCGGCGAGCAGAGGTGCCCCGCATCGCCGGCCAGGAGGACCGGTCCGGATCGGAACCGCGTGGCCACCATGCTGTGGCAGTGAAATCGCCTCGGGTTCTCGACTTCGACGAACGACGCCGCGGGGTAGTAGCGCCGGATGGTCGACGCGGCGTCGTCAACGAGATCCGAGTCGGCCGATGTCGGCCGCAAGTAGACGCGCCAGCGTCGGCCGGGAAGCGGCGTCAGGATGACCGGGATCGCGTCGAAGTAGACGAAGATGGCGTCGAACGCCTCGGTCCAGCCTTTTGCCGTGGCATCGAACACCGCCCAGGGCTCGGCGATGTCGTGGCCCTCGAGGCCGATGCCGACGGCATCGCGCGTCGCGCTGTGGAGGCCGTCGCAGCCCACCACCCACCCGGCCTCTACCTGGTCGCGGTCGCCGTTGCGCTCGACGTCGGCCAGGACGCCGTCGGAATGGGGCGTGAGCCCGACGAGCCGCGACGATCGGGACACCTCACCTCCCTGCTCGTGAAGGTAGTCGGTGAGGATCGACTCGGTGACCTCCTCGGACATCCCGAGGTTGAACGGGTAGCTACTTCCTGAACACGAGAGGTCGACGGCGCCGAGGAGACTGCCATCGGAATGGATCTTCGCGGCGCGTTGTGGCGTGCCGGCGTCGAGGAACCTGCCGATGAGTCCCAGCGACTCCAAGACCTCGAGCGAGCGCGGATGCACGACGGTCGCGCGGTCCCAGTGAAGTGGGGCGGGCCGGGCATCGATCAGCTCGCACGGCACTCTGCGCCGTTGCAGCTCCGAAGCGAGGAGCAGGCCGGTCGGTCCTGCACCGACAACGAGCACGAACGGACGGTCGGACGTGTTCCGATCCTACCCCTGACGTGATTGGTTTGAGGGGGCGTGGGACGATTACCGAGTGCGCCGGGGGTTGGTTGCTCTCGTGGTCGCCGGCAGTGGTGTAGCTGTCGGCATCCTCTCGCTTCGCGTCGCCGCACGCGATCCGACGTTCTCCTTCGCGGGCAGCTCCTTGTCGGGACGGCTCGCGCTCGCGTGCGCGGGCTGGGCGTGCACGCGCATTTGCTCTGGCGACCTGGCGGACTGGAAGCCGAGTTGGAAGGCGTCGATCTCCCACGGGAGTCACGGCGTGCCGCCGGTCCCTCCCGCGTGGTGGAACCCGGGCTACGTGAGCTTGACCGTCACGCTGCCGACGTTCGCTCCCTGCGGATCGACGACGATCGTGTAAGTCCCGTTCTGGGCGACCGTCACGGTGAACGTCCTGCCCGGCGCGAACACTGACGCCGGCGCGAGTGCCGTCGAGCCGTCCGGGGCCGTGATCGAGACCTGCGAAGCGGAGATCGTCACGCCGGTGAGCTGCAGCGTCAACGATTGTCCCGCGGTGGCGTCGAAGCGAACGGCGGCGTTCTGACCCGGGACGGTAGTGCTCACCGTGGCGGCGGCCCCGCCGGGGCTGACGGTGGCGGTGGCGTCGGGTGGGACGTCGTAGAGGGTGAGGGTCATGCTGCCGGTGGCCGCGTTCTGCGGGTCGACGGTGATCGTGTACGTGCCCGTGACGGGGAGCGCCCGGGTGTCGAAGAAGCCGCCGGCGGTGCCGATGTAGGCGCTGGATCCAAGCGTCGTGCCATCGGGCTTCAGGAAGGCGACGATGGCGAGGTTCGTCGTCACGCCCGAGAGCTTCAGGCTGACGCGTTCACCCGCGGTGCCCTGGAAGGTGAGCAGCGCATTCTGGCCGGGCACGGCCATGTTGACCGTGACAGGCGCTCCGCCGGGGACGATCGTGCCGCCGGCATCGGGTGGCACGTCGTAGAGAGTGAGGGTCATGCCGCCCGTGACGGTGGTCTGGGGGTCGATCGCGAGCGTGTACTTGCCCGTGACGGGGAGGGAGCGCGTGTCGAGAAAGCCGCCGGCGGTGCTGATGTAGGCGGTCGCGCCGAGCGCGGTGCCGTCCGGCTTGAGCAGCGCGACGGTCGCCAGGTTCATCGTTACCGCCGAGACGTTGAGGCTCACCCGCTGGCCGGCGGTTCCCTGGAAGGTGAGCTGCGCGTTCTGGCCGGGCACGATCGTGTTGACCGTGACGGCGGCTCCGCTTGGGACGATCGTGCCGCCGGCGTCGGGCGGGACGTCGTAGAGGGTGAGGGTCACGCCGCCTGCGGCGGTGCCCTGCGGGTCGACCATGATGGTGTACGTGCCGCTCACCGGGAGCGTGCGGGTGTCCACGAAGCCGCCGGCGGTGCCGATGTAGGTGGTAGAGCCGAGCGCCGTCCCGTCGGGCTTCAGCAGCGCGACGATCGCCAGATTCATTGTCACTCCCGAGAGCTTCAGGCTGACGCGCTGACCGGCGGAGCCCTGGAAGGTGAGCTGCGCGTTCTGCCCAGGGACGGTGGTGTTGGCGGTGACGGGCGCCCCGCCGGGGGTTATCGCGCCGCCGGCGTCGGGCGGGACGTCGTAGAGCGTGAGCGTCATGTTCCCGGTCGCGGTTCCCTGCGGTGTGACGACCAGCGTGTACGTGCCGGTGACCGGGAGCGTGCGCGTGTCGACGAAGGCGCCGGACGTCCCGACGTACACGCTCGACCCGAGCGCCGAACCGTCCGGCTTCAGCAACGCGACGGTCGCCAGGTTCATCGTCACTCCGGACAGCTGCAGGCTCACCCGCTGGCCGGCGCTGCCATGGAAGGCGAGGAGGGCGGTGTCGCCGGGGCTCGTGACCGAGACGGTCACCGGCTGGCCGCCGGGAACGATGGGCATGGGCACCTGACCTGCGACTGTGCGCGAGTCAGAGCCGCCCGATGAAGCGGCGGAGACGGTGACGCGGATCGGCCCAGGGCTGGTCGCCGTATAGCTCCCCGTGTACAGACCGTCGCCGCGAGCAGTCAGCGCGACGGTCCCGCCGTTCACCGTCGCCGTGACGGTTGCCCCGGCGGGGGCGCCGCACGCGGCGCCGATCGCCGCGATCGGCACGGTGTCTCCGACCGCAACGACGAACCCAGGAGCCGGCGCCTCGATCCATGCCTGCGCCCCGGTGCACCGGACGGCCGCGTTGGCGTTCAGCCTCCCACCGCTCGTCGTGCGGCCGGCAAGCGACGAGTTGGCGTCGACCGTACGTAGGAGGAGCGCCTTCAAGCCGACCGCCGTCGCCGCAGGGAAGGCCGCCTTCGCGAGCGCCGCGACGCCGGCTACATGAGGCGTCGCCATGGACGTCCCGCTCTCGAGCGCGTAGCCGCCGCCGGGCCAGGTGGAGTAGATGGAGTCGCCCGGAGCCCCCAGGTCGACCGACGTCCGCCCGTAGTTCGAGAACCAGGCGCGCTGATCCTGGTTGTTCGTCGCCGCCACAGACACGACATTCGGGTGCGGGTCCGAGCCGGGGTATGTGGGCGTCTTGTCGTTGTCCCCGGCGTCATTTCCCGCGGCTGCGACGAAGAGAGCGTTGTGCGCCTCGGCAAACCCAATCGCATCGGAGAGCGCCTGCGAGAACTCCGTGCCGCCGTACGAGTTGTTGAGCACGACCGCACCGTTCTGGACGGCATAGAGAATGGCGCGCACGGCGTCGTCCGTCGTGCCACTGCCGTCGGCGCCGAGGAACTTGAGCGCCATGAGCTTCACGTTCCAGTCGACGCCGGTGACGCCGATGCCGTTGTTGCCGACGGCGCCGATCGTCCCGGAGACGTGCGTGCCGTGCCCGTTGTCGTCGGTCGGGTTGTTGTCGTTGTCGAAGAAATCCCAGCCGCGCCAGTCGTCGACGTAGCCGTCGTGGTCGTTGTCGATGCCGTCGTTCCGGCAGCCGGAGCAGTTCTCGCCGGGGTTGATCCAGGCGTTGGGAGCGAGATCCGGATGGGAGAAGTCGAGCCCGGTGTCGAGTACAGCGACCGTCACCGACGCGCTACCCGTGGTGACGTCCCACGCAGCCTTCGCGTGGATGTCCGCACCCGGCACGCCGGCGAGGAAGCCGACCGTCTGCCCGACATTGTTGAGACCCCACTCCTGCGGGAACGAGGGGTCGTTGGGCGTGACGGCGCTGGCCCTGAGGATGAAGTTCGGCTCCGCGTAGCGGACGTTCGGATCGCGCTCGAGGCGGGCGATCGCCGCGCGCGTCCGGCCGGCCCGTGCAACGACGGCGTTCAGCCCGCGGAACGCCGTCTGCGCCGTGGCGCCCGCGCCGGCGAGGACGTTGGCGCGAGCCGTCGCCGAGACGCCGGCGCGGAAGCCGACGATGATCTGGCCGGGAACGGCAGGCCGGCCGCCGGCTGCCTTGCGGGTCGCTGCGTGCGGGCCCGCGGCGGTGGCGCTGAGGACTGCGGCCGCCAGGAGGAGCGCACCGCCGAACCAGAGCGGACGCTTCCCCCCGATGCGTGGCCGACGCACAGTGGAGTTAGCGTAAGAAAGGATCGATAAATTTGCAACTTATTTATCAAGCCGCTGCATCTACGACGAGATAGGCAAACGGATGGCGCCTGGTCGGCCGGCACCGGAAAGCCAATCGTCTCGCCGGTTTCCTGGTGGTAGATCTCGACGCTCGTGCTGTTGTCGTAGGCGTTCCAGTAGAGGGTGATCTCGAGGCCGCCGTTGACGCGCTGGTCGAGCTCGCGCCGGGCAATGCTGGTGATCGTTTCGATGGTCATTGTCGGAACCTCCTCGGTCGGGTGCCGGCGGAGCCGATCGGATCGGCTCCGCCGGTCTGTGAGGTCAGCCCGCGATGGTGAAGTGCTCGCGGACGACGTTGGAGATGGGCTTCTCGTCGCCGGTGACGACCTCCGCCTACGAGAGATGAAGACCGTGATCGAACGCGGCATCGCCCGGGGCGACCTCCGGCCGGACACCGACGTCCGGATCGCCCACGAGCTCCTCCTCGGCCCGCTGTATTACCGCCTCCTGTTCAGCGGCGCGCCGCTCGATAACCGGCATGCGAACGCGATCGTCGGCGCGATGATGCGTGCCTTCGCGCCCGTCGACTGACGTCTAGAGCCCGGGGCGACCCCTGTCGCCGAACGGTCGTCCCCGCAGGTTCACGAACACGTTGTCGAGCGCAGCGCGGCGACCGTGGGCGAGCGCGCCGGTCAGGACCGCCGCCTCGCCGAGGCTCGAGACCTCGACGCGCGGGGCGTAGGGGAGCGATTCCGCGAGCAGTGATCGCACCGGCCCCAGCAGGAGATCGGCGTTCGCTCCGATGCCTCCGCCGAGCACGACGAGCGCCACGTCCGCGACGGCGGCGACCGGCGTGATGTGAAGCGCGATCCGCCGCGCTTCCTCTGCGACGATCGACCGTGCGACCGGGTCGCCGCGCCGCGCGGCGGCGAAGACCGAAGGGGCGTCGTAGGGCGGCGCGAGCGATGTCTCCGGCAGACGCTCCGCGACCACCTGGTCGGCCAGCGACGAGAGCGCGAGGGCGCAGGGATCGAAATCCTCGTGCCCGACCCGCGCGTAGTCGAGCTCGCCGGCGGCGCCGTTGTGCCCGCGGTGGATCTCCCCGCGGAGGACGAGGCCCGAGCCGAGCCCGGTTCCGATCGAGATGAACGCGAAATCGTCGATGCCTCGGGCTATGCCGGCCGAGTGCTCACCGATCGCCGCCAGGTTGATGTCGTTCTCGAGCATGACGCGATGAGCGAGCCGCTCGGCTGCCCGCCCGCGGAAGTCCTGCCCTTCCACACCCGGCGCGTTCTCCGCGAGCGTGACGGCGCCCGTCGCGGTCTCGACGACGCCCGGGACGCCGATGACGACGTTGTCGATGAGCTCCGTGGGGAGATCGCTCGCCGCGGTAAGGCTCGTCCGGAGCTCGGCGATCGAATCCAGGAGCGCGGTCGCGTCCGAGCCGGCGACCTCGACGTCCTGTCGGGCGCGGACGTCGCCGTTCAGGTCGCAGAGGGCGCCGCGGAGAAAACGCGCGCCCAGGTCGAGCCCGAGGACGAGCGCAGCCTCGGGGACGGGCTCGAAGAACACGGCGCCGTAGCTCGGGCCGGCGGGATCGTGAGCGGACTCACGGACGAGGCCGGCCGAGAGCAGCGATTCGAGAGCCAGCGAGACCGTCGGCTTCGAGATCCCCGCGCGACGCGAGATCTGCGCCCGCGAAATCGGCCCTGCCGCGCGAATCGTGTCGAGCACCGTTCGCTCGTTCAGGTCCTTCAGCAGCGGCGGCGTTGCCCGTCGTGTCGACGGCATCTCGTCAGAGACACTAACGAAAGTAGCGCGGAATGACCACGCTTGACGGCGGTGTCCGACGCATGTAAGAGTCCCCTCGTCTGTGTTCCTAACGAGATGCCGATGACCGGCTCGCCCTCTTCGGCCCGCGTTTCACGACCGTGAAGCTCGCCGTCGTCGGAGGAGGTTCCACCTATACCCCCGAGCTGGTGGCGGGCCTCGCCCGGGAACGCGATCGACTCGATCTCCGCGAGCTGGTGTTGCAGGACATCGATCCGGAGCGCCGGGAGGTGGTCGGCGGGTTGGCCGGGCGGATGCTGTCGGCAGCCGGGTACGACGGGCGGCTGTCGGTCACGGACGACCTCGAGCGAGCGGTGGACGGCGCGTCCTTCGTGCTGATTCAGCTGCGCGTCGGCGGTCAGGCCGCGCGGCTCTCGGACGAGACGATTCCGCTTGCGTGCGGCTGCATCGGACAGGAGACGACAGGCGCCGGAGGGCTCGGGAAGGCGCTGCGGACGGTCCCGGTCGTCCTCGATGTCGCCGCGCACGTGCGCGAGTTGGCGGCCGATGACGCCTGGATCGTCGACTTCACGAACCCCGTCGGCATCGTCGTGCGCGCGCTCCTCGACGCCGGCCACCGGGCCGTCGGTCTCTGCAACGTCGCGATCGGCTTCCAGCGTTCGATCGCGCGCCTGCTCGGCGTCGACCCCGCGCTGGTGCTCGTCGACCAGGTCGGCCTCAACCACCTCACGTGGGTGCGGGCGGTCCACTTCGACGGGAGGGACGTCCTCCCGGAGCTGCTGGCGGAGCACGCCGCCGACCTGGCCCGGGGCACGAGCCTCCCCCCTGAGATCCTCGAGCGCCTCGGCGCCATCCCGTCCTACTACCTCCGCTACTTCTACCTCCACGACGCGGTGCTCGAGGAACAGCGCGCCGGGACTTCGCGGGCACAGGAGGTGGCCGAGATCGAGCGTGAGCTGCTCGAGCTCTACCGCGATCCAGAGCTGATGACGAAGCCGGCGCTCCTCGAGCGCCGCGGCGGCGCGTACTACAGCGAGGCGGCGACCCACCTGATCGCGGCGCTGGCCACGGCGGACGGCTCGGTTCACGAGGTCGACATCCGCAACGAGGGGACGATCGACGGTCTCGCCGACGACGACGTCGTCGAGGTCCCGGCGCGCCTCGGCGCGCTGGGCCCGGAGCCGCTCCCGCAGGCTGCGCTCGCGCCGGAGTTGCTCGGGCTCGTCCAGCACGTCGCCGCCTACGAGCGACTCGCCGCATCCGCCGCGGTGACCGGCGATCGCGCGCTCGTGTACAAGGCGCTGCTCGCGCACCCGCTGGTCGGCCAGCTGGAGCCGATCGAGGAGCTCACCGAGCGGCTCCTCTTCGAGGGCCGCGAGCACCTGCCCCAGTTCGCCCGCTCCGAGGCGATCGCGTGAGGCCGCCGCTCGTCCTCGCGATCGACGGCGGGAACTCGAAGACCGACCTCGCCCTCGTCCGCGAGAACGGGGAGGCCCTTGCGCTCGTTCGAGGCCCGATGAGCTCGCCGCACCACCTCGGCATCGACGGCTGCTTCTCCGTGCTCGGCGACCTGCTCGGACGGGCGCTTGCCGACGCGGGGTTGCCGGCCCGGAAGAACGGCCGCGGGCCGGCGGCGGAGGTCGCGCAGCTGTCGCTCGCGGGCGTCGACTTTCCGTCGGAGGAGCGGGAGGTCACCGATGCGGCAAGCAAGCGCCGGCTCGCGTCGAAGATCTTCGTCGGCAACGACACGCTCGCCCTGCTCCGCGCCGGCACCGAATGCGGCTGGGGAGTGGCAGTCGTCTGCGGCGCCGGTATCAACTGCGTCGGGGTTGCACCCGACGGCAGGCAGGCACGCTTTCCCGCCCTCGGCTGGATCACTGGCGACTGGGGCGGCGGCGACGACGTCGGCCCGGAGGCCGTGTCCGCGGCGGCGCGCAGCGAGGACGGGCGCGGCGAGAAGACGACCCTCGAGCAGGCGGTCCCGGCGTACTTCGGCTTCGGCACGCCGACCGAGCTCGCCGAGGCGTTTCACCGGAAGCTCGTCTCCGAACGCAGAACCGTCGAGCTGGCGCCCGTCGTCTTCTCCGAAGCGAGGCGCGACCGGGTGGCCGCGGGGATCGTAGACCGCCTGGCCGAGGAGATCGTCGTGATGATCCGCGTCACGCTCGAGCGGCTCGGGATGACCGAAGCCCCAATGGAGGTCGTCCTCGGCGGCGGGTTGTTGCAGGCGGGCGATGCCCGGCTGATCGGGGGCATCGAATCCGGGCTCGCCGAGGTTGCGCCTGCGGCCACGGCACACGTGACGAGCTCGCCGCCGGTCGTCGGCGCGGCACTGCTCGGCCTCGACGAGCTCGAGGCGCCCGCCGATGCGCAGGCGCGGGCGCGCAGCGAGCTCGGCGATGCATTTCGGCGCATGGACGGTGTCGGACTAGGGTCGCGGGCATCCGCTTCGCGATCGGGAAGGAGTGGGTGATGAAACGAGTGATCCTCCTGGCGCTGGTGGTCGGCCTGGCTGCGACCGCCTGCGGAGGCAGCAAGTCGAGCAGTTCAGGTGGCGGGAACTCCGTGACGATCTCGAACGAGCAGGGAACGACGTGGACCTGCGGGTTCAACCCGTTCAACTCCGACGTGAACTTCCTCTCGTTCGGCCCGGTCTACGAGGAGCTCATCTTCGTCAACGGCCTCAAGAGCGGCGCGACGACGAACTGGCTCGCCTCGTCGTACGCGTGGAGCAACGGCAACAAGACGCTGGCCTTCACGATCCGGCCCGGGGTGAAGTGGAGCGACGGCAAGCCGCTCACGGCCAAGGACGTCCTGTTCACGTTCCAGCTCCTGAAGAAAAACCCGGCGCTCGATCTCAACGCCGCCTGGGCCGTGCTGAAGAGCGTCAGCCAGAGCGGCAACAAGGTCACCTTCAACTTCAAGGGCTCGGCCGTGCCGTACTTCTACTACATCGCCGCCCAGACGCCGATCGTGCCGCAGCACGTCTGGGCGTCGATCAAGGACCCGGTCACATACAAGGACACAAGCCCGGTCGGCTCGGGCCCGTTCAAGATGAAGTCCTGCTCGCCGCAGGTGATCAAGTACGAGAAGAACTCCGGCTACTGGCAGAAGGGCAAGCCCACGATCAGCAATGTCTACTACCCCGCGTTCACCTCGAACGAGCCCGCGAACCAGCAGCTGGCGAGCGGGAAGGCGCAGTGGGGCAGCCAGTTCATCCCGAACATCAACTCGTACTACCTGAACAAGAGCGCGGACAACCACTACTGGTTCCCGCCGCTCACTAACGTGTCGATCTTCACGAACCTCAAGGACCCGATCCTTTCGAACGTCGCGGTGCGCAAGGCGATCGCATACGCGATCGACCGCTCGAAGGTCTCGGAAATCGGCGAGTACGGGTACGAGCCCGCGTCGAACCAGACCGGCATCGTCACGCCGACATTCGCCGACTGGCTCGATCAGGGGCTCGCGAACAAGGTCACGTACAACCCGTCGAAGGCGGAATCGACGCTGAAGGCGGCCGGGTTCAAGAAGTCCGGCGGCGTCTATCAGACACCCGACGGGAAACCGCTGTCGTTCACGATCCTCAACATCGGCGGCTACTCGGATTGGGTCGCGTCGGTGCAGGTGATCCAGAACGAGCTGAAGGCGGTCGGGATCAAGATCACGCCCGAAAACCTGTCCAGCACGACGTACCACAACGACCTCTACAACGGCAAGTTTCAGCTGGTCTACAACGGCGAGGAGAGCGGTGGCCCCTCGCCGTACTACGAGCTCCGGCAGCTCCTGTACTCGAAGAACTCGGCGCCGATAGGAAAGCCGGCCGCCTCCAACTGGGAGCGGTACTCGAATCCGCAGACCGACGCGCTCATCGAGCAGTATGCGGCGACCACCGACCCGGCGACCCAGAAGGCGATCGTGAAGAAGCTCCAGGCCGTGATGGTGAACGAGATCCCCGTGATCCCGGTCACCGAGGGCGTGGACTGGTACCAGTACAACACCAAGAGCCTGGACGGCTGGGTGCTGAAGGGCAATCCGTATGCCAGGCCGGCCGCGTACGAGACGCCGGACTGGGGCGTGATGCTCCTCCACCTGAAAGCAAAGGGGTAGTACTGGACGAGAGACACTGGAGCAGGAGGCGCGGAACGTGAGGTTCGTGCTGCGCAGGCTCGGGTTCTTCGTGGTGACGCTCTGGGCCGCCGTCACGCTGAACTTCCTGATTCCGCGCCTCATGCCCGGCAACGCCGCGATCGCCATGATGTCCCGCTACAAGGGGCACGTGAACCCGCAGTCGCTGCACGCGCTCGAGATCGCCTTCGGCGTCAACCAGCACCAGAGCCTGCTCAGCGCCTACTTCACGTATCTCGGCAACATCGCGCGCGGCCACTTCGGCATCTCGCTGACGTTCTTCCCGGACACGGTTGCGCACCAGGTCCTGCAGGCACTGCCGTGGACGCTCTGCCTGGTCGGTATCACCACGGTCCTCGCGTTCCTGCTCGGCACGCTGATCGGCCTGATCTCGGGCTGGCGGCGCGGGGGCATGCTCGACGGGGCGCTGCCGCCGCTCTTCGTGATCACGTCCGCGTTTCCGTACTTCTGGCTGGCGCTGCTCGCGATCTGGCTGTTCGCGATCAAGCTCGGCTGGTTCCCGGAGAGCGGCGGCTACGAGGTCACCAGCACGATCGGCTGGAACTGGACGTTCGCAAACGACGTCGTCGTTCACTCGATCCTGCCGGCGCTGACGATCCTTGTCACCGCCATCGGCGGCTGGATCCTCACGATGAGAAACAACATGATCACCGTCCTCGCCGAGGACTACGTGCGCATGGCGCGGGCCAAGGGCCTCAAGCCCTGGCGGATCATGTGGACCTACGCGGGGCGGAACGCGATCCTCCCGAACCTCGTCGGGTTCGCGATGTCGCTCGGCTTCGTAGTCGGCGGCGCGATTCTCGTCGAGTTCGTCTTCAACTACCCCGGCGTCGGCTGGATGTTCCTGCAGTCCGTCGAGAACCAGGACTACGCGCTCATGCAGGCGCTGTTCCTGATGATCACCGTGACGGTGCTCCTGGCGATCCTCGCGGCAGACGTGGCGACGGCGCTCCTCGACCCGCGGACGCGAGACCGGGCATGACGCTGCCGTCGGTCGCGGACTCGGCGCCGGCGAGTCCTCAGACGGTCGGGTCCGGGCCCGCTGACGAGGCCACGCGGCGGCGCGTCGGCGCCGACCTGTGGCGCGCCGTTTCGCGCAACCGGAAGGCAGTCGTGGGCGCGCTCCTCCTGCTGTTCTTCATCGTGCTGGCCGTCTTTCCGGGGCAGATCGCGCCGTACAGCGGGACGGCCGAGATCTTTCCGCGCGGCCTGGGGCCTTCGAGCGCGCACTGGTTCGGGACGACTGCATACGGCCAGGACGTCCTCTCTCAGCTGATCTGGAGCACCCGTGAGTCGGTCATCATCGCCTTCGCCGTCGGCGGCCTGGCCACGGCAATCGCCGTGCTCGTCGGCGTGTCGGCCGGATATCTCGGCGGGACGTCGGACGGGATTCTGTCGCTGATCACCGACGTAGTGCTGGTGATCCCGATCTTCCCGCTGATCATCGTCATCGCTGCCTACGAACGGAACTCGGGGCTGTTCACGCTCGTGATCGTGCTCGGCGCGCTCGGCTGGTCGTACGGGGCGCGACAGCTTCGCTCGCAGACGCTCTCGCTGCGCACACGCGACTTCCTGGAAGCGGCCCGCGTGCGCGGCGAGCGGAAGCTGTACGTGATCCTCTTCGAGATCCTGCCGACGATGACCTCGCTGATCGTGGCGAGCTTCCTCGGCGCCGCCCTCTACGCCGTGCTCTTCGCCGCGGGGCTGCAGTTCATCGGGCTCGGCAACCCGAACAGCCAGAGCTGGGGGACGATGCTCTACTGGGCAGAGAACAACGAGGCGCTCGGGGCGGGCATGGTCTACTGGGCGATCATGCCGGGCGTATGCGTCGCGCTGCTCGGCGCGGCGTTCGCGCTGCTCAACTACGCGTTCGACGAGATCAGCAACCCGGCGCTCCGGCTGCGCAAGCTCGAGCGGAAGGGAGTTCGCACCCTGCCGGAGCCGGCCCCTGCGCCGGTCGAGCGCTCGGATCAGCTCCTCGAGGTCCGGGAGCTCTCGGTCGCCTACGCGTCCGATGCCGGACCGGTGGTCGCGGTCGACAACGTCAGCTTCGACGTCGCGCGCGGAGAGTTCCTCGGCATCGTCGGGGAGTCGGGCTGCGGGAAGTCGACCCTCCTCTATGCGATCGCCCGGCTCCTCGGCGCTCCGCTCGCGGGCGAGATCACCGACGGTCAGGTGATCTTCAAGGGCCGCGACATGGTCACCCTCGCCGAGAAGGAGCTCCGGCACATCCGCTGGCGCGACTACTCGGTGGTGATGCAGAGCGCCATGAACGCGCTGAACCCCGTGCTCACCGTGGCCGCGCAGATGCGCGACGCCTGCGAGGCCCACTCCGACATGACGAAGCGGGAGATCGAGGCTCGCTCGCGAGAGGTGCTTCGTCTCGTCTCCATCGACCCGGTGCACCTCCACAGCTACCCACATCAGCTCTCCGGCGGAATGCGGCAGCGCGCGATGATCGCGATGGCGCTCCTGTTCACCCCGGACCTGGTGATCATGGACGAGCCCACCTCGGCCCTCGACGTCGTCGGCCAGCGGTCGCTGATGGTGCAGATCAAGGAGCTCCAGGAGCGGCTCGGCTTCGCGGTTGTCTTCGTCACGCACGACATCTCGCTGGTGCGGCACTTCTCGGACCGGCTGCTCGTCATGTACGCCGCGCAGGTGTCCGAGCTCGGCAGGACGGACCAGGTCTTCCGGAAGCCCCTGCACCCGTACACGCGCGGGCTGCTCGAAGCCTTCCCGTCGATTCACGGGCCGAAGGTGCGCCTGGTCGGCATCCCGGGATCGCCCCCCGATCTGCGCCGTCCGCCGGCCGGTTGCCGGTTCTCGCCCCGCTGCCCGCACGTGACCGACCGGTGCCTGACGCGCCCGCCGGCGCTCCGGGATGTCGAGGGTGAACTCGTGCGCTGTGTCCTCTACGACAACGGCGCCGCGCCGGAGATCGGCCGCGAGGTCGCGACCGCGGCGGAGCGAGTGCAATGAGCGAGCCGCTGCTGCGCACGGAACAGCTGAGCCGCCATTTCCGGGTGGGCAAGCTCTTCTCGCGCGACGTGCTGCACGCCGTCGACGACGTCAACCTGACGATCGGCAGGGGCGAGATCGTCGCGCTCGTGGGCGAAAGCGGAAGCGGCAAGAGCACGATCGCCCGGCTGCTCGCACGCGTCTACAAGCCCACCGGCGGCGAGATCTACTTCGAGGGCGTCTCGGTGAGCCGCCTCCGCACGCGCAAGCAACGGCTCGCCTACGCGAGCGACGTGCCCATGGTCTTCCAGGATCCGTACAGCTCGATCAACCCGGCCTACCGCATCTCTCACGGCATCCGACGGGGCCTCAACCTGCACCGGAAGGATCTCGCCAGGAAGCAGCGGGGCGTGGAGGTCGAGCGCGTGCTCGGGGCCGTCGGCCTCGTGCCGCCCCGGGCGATGAGCGGGAAGTTCCCGCACGAGCTGAGCGGCGGGCAGCGGCAGCGCGTCGGCTTTGCCCAGGCGCTCGCCTTCCGGCCGAAGCTGATCATTGCCGACGAGCCGGTCTCGATGCTCGACGTCTCGATCCGCATCGGCGTGCTCAACCTGATGAGCGAGCTTCGCCAGCGCGAAGGCGTGTCGTTCCTCTACATCACGCACGACATCGCCGGCGCCCGCTACATCGCCGACCGCGTGCTCGTCATGTACGCAGGCCACCTCGTCGAGGAAGGGCCGACGGAGGAGGTCATCCGGCGGCCCAGGCACCCGTACACGCAGCTCCTCCTGTCGGCGGTGCCCGACCCGCGTGCGCCGCTCGGCATCTCCGACGCCGCGGACGTCGGCGAGCCGCCCAAGGTCGTCAACCCGAGCGAGGGGTGCCGGTTCCGGTTCCGCTGCCCGCTCGCGGTCGACGTGTGCCAGACGGTCACGCCGCCGATGCGCCAGGTCGGCGCCGGCCGCTTCGTCGCCTGCCACGTTGCCGAGGCCGACGCGGAGGAGCAAGCGCCCCGCCTCGCCGGCGTCGAGAGCTAGGAAGCGTGCCGGCCCTCTCGGAGCGCCGGCACGCTTCGTGTGCGGTACTAGCTGCGAATCGCCTTGCTGAAGGCCACGGCGTAGCAGTCCGTCACGACCTGCTGCGGCAGGAACAGCCGCACGCTCCGGTGGCGCCGCACGTTCGAGCGGAACGTCTTCCCGGAGATGATCGTATTCACGGTCGACGCGACCACTCGCAGCTGCACGCGCCTGATCGTTCGCCATCCGGTCGCGTTCCGCTTCTGGAACAGCGCGCGCTTGCCCGCGAACGACCTCGCGGCCGAAACGCGCGTGCGGAACTTGTGCGCGGCCACCTTCACCAGCGTCACGCGCGGCCGGACGTTCACCATCACCGTGTCGCTCTGCTTATCACCGGCGGTGGCCTGGTAGAAGGTGCGCACCTGCGGCGTAACCGAGGTGGCCCAAGTCGCCCGTGCCCGTCGACGTCACCGTGAGCGGTGGCCCAAGTCGCCCGTGCCCGTCGACGTCACCGTGAGCGGTCGGCTTCTGCGCCGCAATCGTGATCGCCGTCCGTTGCGGTGCTGCCGCTGTCGCTGTCGCCGCTGCGATCGGCGCCGTAAGGATGATTGCTTTCTTGATCATGGGAACCCGCGAGCCCGCCTTGAATACATGGACACACGATCTTTTACAAAGGGCTAACCACTGACGGTGAAGTTCGCGGTCAGCGAGCCGACCTGAACCTGGTACTGACCGGGTTCCACGGCGCGGCGTCCGGCCCCGTCCATGTCCCCCTGCGTGACGGCGAGCTCGGACACAGGGAACGAGACGGGGACCTGCTGTGAAGCGCCGGCGTCGAGATGGACGCGGGCGAAGCCGACCAACCGCTGCGGAGGCACGACGATCGCGCTCACCGGCTGGTGGACGTAGACGGGGACGACGTCCGCCCCGGCCCGACTGCCGGTATTGGCCACCGTGAAGGTCACGGTCATCGTCCCGAACCGCGAGACGGAGCTCGGCGCGGACAGGTTGCTCAGGGCGAAGGTGGTGTATGAGAGGCCGAACGCGAAGGCGTACAGCGGGTTGTACGCGGAGCCCGGGCCGAAGTTGGTGCCCGGAAGCTGGTCGAAGACCTTCGGCTGGTCTCCGAGAGGGGACGGGCAGGTGGTGCAGAAGTCGCCGCCGACCCCCTCGGCGTCGGAGGGCCAGGTCACCGGCAAGTGCCCGCTTGGGTTGACCTTGCCGAAGATCACGTCGGCGACGCCCAGCCCGCCCTCGGTGCCGGGCAGGTAAGCCATCAGCAGCGCGTTCGCGTTCTCCGCCGGGCCGAGGCCGAGCGGCCGGCCGGCGATGACGACGACGATCACCGGCTTGCCCGTTGCCTCGAGCGCCGTGATCAGCGCCTTCTGGTCGGGCGGGAGCGCCGGGCTCGGGTTGTCGCCGAGCCCCTCGGCGTACGCGCGCTCGCCGACGGCCACAACCACCGCGTCGGCCGATGCCGCTGCCGCGACTGCCGACGCCTGATCCGGTGCGTAGACGACATTCGGGTCCGCATCCTGCAAGCCCTTGAGGACCGTCGTTCCCGGCGGGATCTGGTCGGGCGGGCCCATGCAGCAGACGTGGCCGGCGCCGAAGACGCCCTGCCAGCTGACGCTCCAGCCGCCGAGCTGGTTCGTCATCGAGTCGGCGCTCGGCCCGGTCACGACCAGCTTCGCCGTCGGCGCCAGCGGCAGGACGTTGTTCTGGTTGCGCAGGAGCGTGATCGACTCGTCGGCAGCCTTCCGGGTGAGGTCTCGGTTTGCTTCGAGCGCCGCGTCGGCCGCGCTCGGGTCGACGAAGGGGTGGTCGAAGAGGCCGAGTTCGAACTTCAGCGTCAGGATCCGCCGCACCGACTCGTCGATGCGCTTCACCGATACACGCCCGGTCTGGACGTCCTGGATCAGGCCGTTGTTCCAGCCGACGTAGTCGGCCGGGGTCATGCTCATGTCGATGCCGGCGTTGACGGCCTTCGCGATCGCCCCCGGGAAGTCTGCGGCGATGTGGTAGGCGGTCTGCAGCGCCGAGACGTCGCCGAAGTCGCTGATGACGACGCCCTTGAAGCCGAGCCGGCTGCGCAGCTCGTCGGTGAGCAGGAAGTGGGAGGCGGTCGCGGGGATGTTGTTGATCGACCCCGAGTCGACCATGACGGTGGCGGCACCGGCGTCGATTCCCGCCGCGTAGGACGGAAGGAAGATGTCCTGCAGGTAGCGGATCGGCAGCTGGGCCTCGACCCGGTCGTGCCCGTTGATCGACTCCGAGTAGCCGGCGAAGTGCTTGACCGTCGCCGCAAGCTGCGGGGCGTCGAACCCGCCGCCCTGCAGGCCCTCGATGTTGGCGGCTCCCATCGCGCCGGCGAGCTCGGGCTCCTCCGCCCACGTCTCGTAGTAGCGGCCCCAGCGGTTGTCACGGGCCAGGTCCTGGACCGGGGCGAAACCCCAGTTCACGCCGGTCGCGAGCAGCTGCTGGCGCGTGGCCGCGCCGGCCTCCCGCGCCAGTTCCGTGTCCCAGGTCGCGCCCATCCCGATCGAGTGCGGGAAGAGCGCCGCGATGTACGGATGGCCGAAGCCGTGCACGGCATCCGCGGCGTAGATGATCGGGATGTGGAGACGCGAGTGCTCGATCGCGTAGTGCTGGATCGCGTTGTACTGCTCGGCCCAGCCCTTGCCCGTGTTGTCGGCCGGGTTGTCGGTCGCGCCGGACAGGATCGACCCGGTCTGGAAGTCGACGAGAACGCGCTGGAGGCAGGGCGTTTGGAGCGGGTCGCTGTTGCCGCCGGCGTTGGTGCAGTTGCCATCCGCCGGCGACGCCGTGTCGCGCAGCTTCGCGACGTCGACCTGGTCCATCTGGCCGACCTTCTCCGCCAGGGTCATCCGCTTGAGCAGGTCGTTCACGCGAGCCGGGATCGGTGCATTTGCGTCCAGGTACTGCGGCGGGCCCGCACCGGGCGCGGATGCGGTCACGCCGACGGTCGCGATCGCGAGCGCGGTGAGCAGCCCGACGGTCGCCAAGACAGTGCGACTCATCGTTCCTCCTCTCTCCTTTGGCCAGACCCTCCGGCCAGTCGCCGCGCAACATATCGGCTGCGCTAGGTCGCTTCGGAGTCGGCCGTCTCGAGGTCGCCGACGGGGTGCCGCGCGAAGGCCGCCGCCGGCCGTCGCTGCGGAATCGCGAAGCCGACGACCACCCCGGCGAGGAGCGCGACGGCACAGAGGACGAACGCCTCGACGTACGCGTGCTCGGTCGGGAACCCGCCACCGGAGGGGACAGTGCGCGCCAGAACCGAGGCGACGGCCGCGCCGCCGAAGGCACCGCCGACCGTTCGCGTAACCGCGTTCATGCCGGTCGCCACTCCGGTCTCGGCCGGCCCGACGTTCTCGATGATCAGGTTCGCCATCGCTGCGAAGGCGAGCCCGATTCCACTCCCGAGGAGGAACATGGCCACGTAGATCTGCCATTGCGCGCTATGCGCGATCGCGAGTAACGCGAAGGCGGCGAAGCTGCACAGGCCGCCTGCCAGCAGCGGCGGCTTCGACCCGAAGCGTTTCTCGAGCCGCCCCGTCAGCGAGCCGAGGACCAGCATCGCGACGGTCGCCGGCAGGAGGGAGAGTCCAGCTTCCGTCACCGTCGCTCCGAAGCCGTATCCGTGACCATCCGGCGTCTCGACGAACTGCGGCACGAGGATGAACGACGCGTACATGCCAAAGCCCAGGAGGAAGGCGACCACGTTCGTCGTCCAGACGCCGCGAATGCGCATCATCCGCATGTCGACGAGCGGCTGGTCCGAGCGCGACTCGCTGCGGACCCAGAGCGCCAGCAGGACGAACCCCGCGAGCATGCAGATCACCGTCTTCGCCGAGAGCCAGTGCCAGGTCGCGGTCTCGCTGACCGCGACGAGCACGAGCACGAGCCCGGCGCTCATCAGGCACGCCGCGACCCAGTTGATGCGGCCCGGAACGCGGATCGGCGACTCCGGCACGACGAGGTAGGTCGCCGCCGTTGCAACCAGGATCGGGATCAGCGGCAACCAGAAGAGGTAGTGGTAGGAGAGGTTGTCGACGATCGGGCCCGCAAGGACGACGCCCAGGCCGCCGCCCACGCCGAGCAGAGCAGACATGAGCCCGATCCCGCCTGCGATCCGCTCGCGCGGGAACTCGTCGCGGATGATTCCGAACGCGAGGGGGAAGATTCCGCCGGCCGCGCCCTGGATGACGCGTCCGACGAGCATCACCGTGAGCGTGCTCGACAGCGCCGATATCAGCGCGCCCACCGAGAGGAGCGCGAGCACGACCACGAGCAACCGCTGCTTCCCGTGCATGTCGCCGAGCCTCCCGAGGAGGGGGGTGGCGACGGATGCGCTCAGCAGATAGGCCGTCAGCACCCAGCTGACGGAGTTCTCGGACGTGTGCAGCGCGTGCTGGATGTTCGGGAGCGCGGGTGCGACGAGCGACTGGAGCAGCGCGTAGGAGACGCCGCCGAGCGCGAGCACGGTGAAAGTGGCGTTGTAATGCCGGCGGTGCTCGTCAACCATCGCACCGCATTTTGCTGGCCGGCGCGCCGTCGCGGCGCGCCGGCCGTAGCGCCTGGCTCAGACCTCGGCCAGCTCCCGCACCTGGGTGAGCCGGATGTGGTTGCCGGAGGGATCGCGGAACGACGAGTCGATGCCGTACGGCCGCTCCTCGGGCTGCTCGACGAAGTCGACGCCACGGGACTTGAGCTCCTCGTACGAGGCCTGGCAGTCGTCGGTCGTCAGGAAGATCGTTCCTGCGTATCCCTTGGACATCAGGCTCCGGACCTGCTCTGCCGTCTCGGCATCCATCACGGGCGGGCCGGGGATGGCCATGAGCACGATCGCGATGTCGGGCTGATCGGACGGTCCGACGGTGAGCCAGCGGAAATTGCCGAGCTCCGGAACGGTCACGTCCGAGCGCACCTCGAACCCGAGCTTCTTCGTGTAGAAGGCGAGCGCCTCGTCCTGGTCGTTCACCCACACCTGTGCAGTGGAGATCCTGATCATCACTACCTCCTCGTCATCGAGTTGAACTCGCGGCGATGTTAGGTGCGTGCCTGTCCGCTGTCTTCTCGAAACGTGCGGTGTTGCGGGCGACCGTAGGCGCGGAGGACGCAGGTCGGGATGAGCGCGCGGTCGGCTGCCGGCGGGAACGCCGCGCGGTAGGTGGTCGGCGACATCCCATAGACGCGCGTGAACGTGGTCGTGAAGGAGCCGACGCTCTGGAAGCCGACCGAGAAGCAGACCTCGGCCACCGAGTGGTCGGTCGTCCGCAGCAGCGCCGCCGCACGCTCGAGGCGCCTGGTCAGCAGGTAGGCGTGGGGCGACTCGCCGAACGTGCG
>Ga0075423_10000321_pt1 | contig 36974 bp, 39 predicted proteins | sample SoiMethybrSBSTD2_FD_80114 | JGI IMG/M metagenome (GOLD analysis project Ga0075423, IMG submission 80114) | Bulk soil microbial communities from a Populus tree surrounding site in Tennessee, USA - Soil MetaG P. TD hybrid SBSTD2 | ecosystem: Environmental > Terrestrial > Soil > Tree plantation...
ACGGTCGCGTCGCGACCGGCGACGCTCGCCACCGCGAAGTAGAAGCCGGGCGCCTGGTCGTAGATCAGCCCCCCGTACTCGTTCGCCGAAACGAATGCCGTCGTCGGACGGTCGGCGCAGTCCTCGGCCACCCCGCCACGCGGGACACCGAGCCCACCGAGCCTGCCGCACGCGCCACCCACGTCGCTCTGCGGCGTGGCGACGAGGCACATCGAGTACTGCGCCAATGGCTCGTCCACGACCGGGGCCCGGATCGAGTCGTTGCCGACGAGCGCGTGCCACCACTGGTGGGCGAGCTCGTGGTCGACGGTGAGGCTCCCGGCGCCCCCGGTCCCGTTCTCGAGGCCCGCGATCCACACCGCGCCCGGCCACTCCATGCCGCCGGCGTCGGGGCCGAGCGAAACCGCGACGATGTCGAGCTCCGACCACGGATACGGCCCGTACAGGCCCGCCAGCGTCTGGAGGTCGGCGGCGCCGTCGCGGGCGGCGGTATCGACGTCGATGCGCGCGGGGCCGGTGGCGCGCACGGTCACGTCGCCGGACTGGGCCGACGCGCTGTGGAGCCCCCGGCCGATCGCGAGCGAGAGGTCACGCAGCCCGACACCCGACTCGGTCACGGTCGTGTGGCGGGCGGACTCCCGGCGGTCGACCGTGAGACCGCCGCTCACGACGTCGTACCCGGTGGGCACGCGCACACGGGCGGTGATGGCGCCGGCGGCAAAGTTGCCGATGTCGCCGAAGCCGGAGAGCGCAGGATCGGCGTCGGCCCCCGGAGGCAGCCAGACGGGGAACCAGTGGCCGAACTCGCTGACGTCCGGGTGCCGGGAGAGAAGCCCGATCGTCGCCTGGGTGAGCTGACGGCCGTGCGTCGTCCCAGCACGCGGCACCCGGTACGAGAACCGCATCCCGACGACGACGTTCCCGGAGGCCTTCGGTGGCACCCGCACCGTCAAGAGCGCGCGGTCTCGCTCGGCGCGCGCGGTCTTGCCGCCGACGGTGACGTTCTTCAGCTCGACGCCCGTGTGCAGCGCGGGCAGTCCCGCGAGCATCCGGAATTGCAGGTCCCCGTGTTCAGGGCGCGGCACTTCGGCGCGCATGCGGCCGTCGACCGTGCCCGTCGCAGGGTCGATCGTGGCGCTCAGCGCGTACCGGGGCGCGTCGGTGAGCGAAGCGCCTTCCAGGAACGCGCGACCACCCGGAGACAGCGACGGCGAGGCGGGATCGAGCGTCGGGAGCGACGGGAGCGACGGCAGGTCCGCCGGCTTGTCGGCGCGCGCTGCGCCGGCCGTGGAAACCGGCGTGACGGCAAGGAAGACGGCCGCCGCGAGCACAAGACACGCACCGCGCCAGCGGCAATCCCCACCCATCGATCGAGTCTCGCAGACGTGCGCCTTGCGAGAGCGTCAGGAAGTTTGCGCCTCGGGCCCCGCCGCGCGCGCCTCGTCGACGTGGGCGAGCGCGTCGCGCAGCTGCTTGATCCAGTCGCCTTCGTGCTCGCGCACGAGTTGCACGCACCACGCCAGCGCCTCGCTGCGGCTGCGGGCGACGTTGGCCTCGACGAGCGTGTCGAGCACGGCCCGCTCCTTCATCCGCAGCCGGGTCATGACCGGGATGCTGAGCGTCGTGAAGACGACCCGCTCGTCGCCGCATTGCGCGCCCCACGCCACCTTGCGGCCGAACTTGTCTTCGGCGGCGGCGGCGATGCGAATGCGCTGCTGGCGCGTGTCCTCGCGGAAGGACTCGATCCGGGCCAGCCGGGCGGCGGCCCGGGTCTCGGCGTCCTCCCCGGCGCCCTCGGGTTCCGGGAGGCTTCCGACGACGAGGATCTCGTCGCGGTCATAGGTGATCTCGGGGGGTCCGCTGAACCAGCCGTCGGGCAGCCGGCCCACGAACCAGCCCTGCGTAGTACTGGAGACTGGTTTCATGATTACAAGATTACACCATACGCTCGGCGATGCGAGCCGCCACCGCCGCCATCTCGCCGTCGCTCGCATATCTCGTTCGGGGCCAGAAGAAGCCCCGGAGGCCGTCCTTCCGCCGCCGGGGGACGACGTGCACGTGCAGGTGGGGGACGCTCTGGCTGACGACGTTGTTCTCGGCCACGAAGCTCCCCTGGGCCTCCATCGCCGTCCGGACGGCGCCTTCCACCCGTTGGACCTGGCGGAAGAACGGCCCCACCCGGTCTTCCGGGAGGTCGGCCAGGGTCTCGACGTGGGCGCGGGGCAGGACCAGGGTGTGGCCGGGGAAGAGCGGCCGGTGGTCGAGGAACGCCACGACGTCGTCGGTGTCGAGCACGAAGTGGGCGGGGATCTCGCCCGCGATGATCTGGCAGAACTTGCAGGCGGCCGTCACTCCGCCGACGTGTACGGACGCTCCCGGGGCTTCGCCGCCTCGCGCTTGGGCACCATCACCTTGCGGCGGAAGTAACAGACCTCTTCGCCGCGCTGGTTGAACCCACGCGTCTCGACCGCGACCACGCCGCGGTCGGGCTTGCTCCCGGATTCCTTCTTGTCCAGGACCGTCGTCTCGGCGTAGATGGTGTCGCCGTGGAACGTCGGCATCTTGTGCTTGAGCTCCTCGACCTCGAGGTTGGCGATGGCGACGCCGCTCACGTCGGGCACGCTCATCCCGAGCACCAGCGAGTACACGAGGTTCCCGACGACGACGTTCTTGCCGAACTGGGTCTGCGTCTCCGCGAACCACGCGTCCGTGTGGAGCGGATGGTGGTTCATCGTGATCATGCAGAAGAGATGGTCGTCGTACTCGGTGATCGTCTTCCCGGGCCAGTGCTTGTACACGTCGCCGGGCTCGAAGTCCTCGAAGTACCGACCGAAGGGCCGTTCGTGCACGGTCATCCGATGGAGCTTACGATCTCCTGCTCCCGCCCAAGAAGGAGTGCTCATGTCGCAGGTCTCGTTGCTCGCCCGGTTCACGGCCAAGGAGGGAAAGGGTGATGAGATCGTCGCCGCGTTCGAGCCGATCATCGACCAGGTCCGCAACGAGCCGGGCACGCTCCTGTACGTCATGAACCGGGCGAAGGACAACCCCGATGTGTTCTGGTTCGCGGAGCTCTACGCCGACGACGACGCGTTCGCCGCCCACGGCGCCAGCGAAGCGATGGCCGACGCCATGCCGACACTCGGCCCTCTCATCGCCGAGAGCGAGCTCGTCATCGGCGAGCCGGTTCTCGCCAAGGACCTGCCCGGACTCGCGCTCTAGGGCAGCACGAGCCCTCACCCCGACGGGTACAGCACCATCTGGGTGCAGCGCTGCAGCGCGATCTTGCGGCCGGTGGTCTCGTTCGTCACGGTGACGTCCCACACGTGGGTGGTCCGCCCGATGTGCGCGGGGACGGCTTCGCCCTCCACGACCTCACCCGGCCGCGCGCTCCCGAGGAAGTTCGTCTTGAGCTCCACGGTCGTGAACGTCGCGCCCTCGGGGATGTTGATTCCGGTCCCTGCCGCACACAGCGCGTCGGCAAGACCGACGACGACCGGCGCCCACAGGTACCCCGTGCCCGCGATCAGAAGCTCCGTCGTCTCGAGCCGGCCCCGGATTCGGTCGCGCTCGACCTCGAGAACCTCCAGACCGATCATCGACGGGAAGTGCCCCCAGCCGGGCTCTTCGTTGAACCGCCGGACCGCGTCCGGCCCCGTCCGCTCGTCCACCGCGCTCAGATCCGGTAGCGATCGAGCAGGCCGCGCGCGATGACGAGGCGCTGGATCTCGTTCGTGCCCTCGCCGATGATCATCAGCGGCGCGTCGCGGTAATAGCGCTCGACGGGAAGCTCGGTCGTGTACCCGACCCCACCGTGGATGCGCATCGACTCGGTCGCGATCTCGAACGCGGCTTCACTCGCGAACAGCTTCGCCATCCCGGCTTCGACGTCCGTCCGCTCCCCCGCCTCCTTGCGGGCGGCGGCGTCCTCCGTCATGAGGCGCGCCGCGTGCAGTTGCGTCCCCATGTCGGCGAGCTTCATCTGGATGGCCTGATGCTGGGCGATCGGCTTGCCGAAGGTCTCGCGCTGCTGCGCGTACGCGACTGCGGCCTCGAAGGCAGCCCGGGCGACGCCCACCGCCCGCGCCGCGATGTTGATGCGACCGACCTCGAGCGCCGACAGGATGAAGTGCTGGCCCCGGCCCAGTCCCTCGTCCCCACCGAGGACGCTGTCGGCGTCGACGCGGTGGTCGTCATAGGTCATCTCGACCGTCTCGATGCCCTTGTAGCCGAGCTTCCCGATGTTGCGGCTCACGCTGATGCCGCCAGATCGCTCGGCGCCCGGCTCCTTCTCGACCATGAAGCACGTGATGCCCTCGTCGGTGCGGGCCGCCAGCGCGACCAGCCCGGCGCGCTGCCCGTTCGTCACCCACATCTTCGTGCCCGTGATCCGGTACTCGTCGCCGTCGCGCACGGCCCGGCAAGTGATCGCGCTGGTATCGCTGCCGGCGTCCGGCTCCGAGAGGGACAGCGCGCCGCGGATCTCGCCGCTCGCAAGCCTCGGGAGCCAACGCTTGCGCTGCTCGTCGGTGCCGCTCGCCTTCAGCAGGTTCGCCGCCATGACGTGGGTGTTGAGCACGCCCGAGAGCGACATCCACCCCGCCGCCAGCTCCTCGATCACGCCGCAGTACGTCGGGAGGTCGAGGCCGAGCCCGCCGTGCTCCTCGGGAATGGTGACGCCGAACAACCCGAGGTCGCGCATCCCGTCGACGATCGCAGCCGGGTACTCGTCGGCGTGCTCGAGCTCGGACGCGACCGGCAGCACCTCTCGCTCGACGAAGCGCCGCACCGTGCCGACGAGCTCGGCGCGCACGTCCGGATCGGTCGCCATGGCCCGAGCCTACAAACGTGCGTGCGTCAATCGCCCAGCGCCTCGGCGAGCTCGGCGCGGCCACGAACGCCGAGCTTCTCGTAGGCGCGCTGGAGGTGATTCTCGACCGTGCGCGTCGACACCACGATGGTCTCGGCGATCTCCCGGCTGGTCAGCCCGCGGGCGGCGAGCGTCGCGACCTCCCGCTCGCGCTTGGTGAGCGCGACGGGCTGCGGAGCGGTCTCGAGGGCGGGACTGCGCGCACCTTCGCAGCGTTCGGCGAGCGCTCGGGCGCGTTGCGCCGCCGCCGACGCGCGGCGACGAAGCCCTTCGCGGTCGTACAAAGTCGATGCCTGCGTCGCGGCCTCGGCCGCGTAAAGCCAGCCGCCGATGTCCTCGAACGCCTCGGACGCGTCGTCGAGGCCGGGGGCGTCGCTCTTGGTCAGCGCGGTCGCGTGCGCGAGTCGGGCCGGCATGAGCCTGCCGTCGACGTGCTCGGCGATCCGCTCGAGGTGCTCGGCGGCTTCGGCCGGCTCACCGAGGCGGGCCAGGTCGTGGAACGCGCCGGCCGCGAGCGCGAACTGCCCGCCCTCGACGCCGGCGTCGGCGGCGGTGCGGAGCATCTCGAGGGCGCGGCCGTGCTCGCCGCGCAGCCACGTGTACCAAGCGCGGCCGCGCTCGATGTCGACGTCCATCATGCGAATCGGCGTCGGCGGTTCGGCGTCGAGGTCCTCGAGCGCGGCCTCGGCGTCGTCGAGGTTGCCGCTCAGCGCGAGCGCATGCGCGAGGCCGCCGAATCCCCAGCGCGCGCTGGCGTGCGACAGTTCGCCCCAGAGGACGGCGGCCTCTCGCAACCACCGGGTCGCGGTGACCACGCGACCCTGCAGCAGGCACGTGCGGCCGAGCATGACGGTGAACCATCCCTGGCCTTCGAGGACCTGGGACTCGACGGCGCCGTCGTAACCGGCCTGAGCGGTCGCCTCCGCCTCTTCGAGCCGACCGGCCTCCGCCAGAGCCAGTGCCCGCGCCACGAGATAGACACCCGGGCCCGCCATCTGCACCTGGTTGCCGAGCTCGATGCGCAGCTCGAAGGCGCGGTCCGCGACCCGGATGGCATCGGACGTCCGGCCCGCGAGCGCGAGCGCGGTCCCGACGGCGAGCGCCGCCTTCACGACGACTCGGCCGGGATACTGCGTCTCGTCGACGAGCGGCTCGCCCAGAGCGAGTGCCTCGCCCATGTCCGCGGCGAACAGAGCGTGGATGGCGCGCTGCGCGGTGAGCTCGGCGCGCAGGTTCGGGTCCTTGATCGCGCGCTCGGCGGCGATCGTCACAGTCTCGGCGTCGGCCGTACGCCCGAGCCCGCGGAACAGGTTCGCCACCCGTGCCTCGGAGACCCGCGCGCGGTCCTCGTCGGAGTGGGCTTCCGCTTCTACGACGCGCAGGACTTCCTCCGCCGCCTCGTGCTCGCCGAGCGTGTCGAGCATCTGGCCCAGAAGATGGCCGGCCTCGACGCCGGCGCCTGCGTCCCACGCGGCGCGGGCGAGCCGCCGCGCCAGCGGGAAGTCGAACGAGAAGGCCGCCTGGTGTGCCGCGATCGTCAAGAGGCCGGCGTGCTCGGTGTCGCCGCTCTCGAGCCGCCACACCGCTACCCGCAGCGCGTCCTCGGCCGACAGCTCGCTCCCGTCCTCGATCGCGTCGGCGAGGAGGCGGCAGATCCGCTCGTAGCGACCGGACGTCAGGTCGGCGCGCAGGACTTCGCCGTAGAGCGGATGGGCCATGCGCACCTGCCGACCGTCGCGCTGGGCTTCGATGTCGATGAGGGCGCGGGCTTCGAGGCGATCGATGCACGCGCGGTCGGCGAGCGCGCCGATGGTCTCGAGGGCGACGGGCTCGCCGACGCTGACGACCTCGAGAGCGTCGCGCTCGGCGTCGTCGAGCTTGCCGAGCCGCATGCCGACCAGCTCGGTCAAGCGCGGTGACGCGGCCAGCGAGCCCTGCAACCGCCAGATCCCGCGCTCGTCGGTGAGCGACCCCGACGCGACCGCCGAGATGACGAGCTCCCGCAGGAACAGGACGTTCCCCTCGCTCGTGGTGCGCAACGCGTGGACGGTGGTGCCGTCGACGGGACCGCCCAGCACGTCGATGGCCAGCATCGCGATGTCGGCGACCGTCAGGGGCGACACCTCGACGCGCTCGAGCAGCTCGTCCTTCCAGAGAAGGACGACGGACTCCGGGGGCGGCTCGCCCGTGCGCAGCGTGACGACCGGGAACACGCCTCCTTGCAGCGCGAGGTGCAGGAGCAGCGCCGCCGAGGCGTCGTCGAGGTCCTGGGCGTCGTCGACGACGAGCAACAGGGGTCGGCCGTCGGGATCCTCGAGGATCGCCTCGGCGAAGTAGCGCAGCAGGTCGCCGCGACTCTCGGACTCCCGGCTGGTAGCGGGCGGCAGCAGCGCCGCGAACGCGCCGTAGGGGATGGTCGCCGAGGTTCGGTTGGCCCGTACGTGCGCCGTCCGGTAGCCGCGTCCGGCCGCCATACCCAGGCACTCGAGGGCGAGGCGGGTCTTGCCGACGCCGGCGGGGCCCGCGAACAGCACGCCGCCGGATTCGCCGTCCATGGCCGCCGCCACGTGCGTGAGCTCGGCGACGCGCCCGACCAACGGCCACGTCGCGGTATTCACCGTTCGCGTGCCTTCCTGCCCTGGAATCACGGCCGCATTCTCGCACGAACCCGCGGCGCGGCAGACGGGGCGGGGAATCCCCAGGTGCGCCGGTAGGTTTGAGCACTCGATGATGTATCAAGCGATGCGGAGCTTCCGCAGCGATCCCGATGCGGTGGCGGGCAAGCGCATCGAGCGGGCACTCGTGCGACGGGTCTTCCGCTTAGCCCGTCCCTACCGCCGGCAGCTGATCGGGTTCCTCGTCACAGCGGTCGCCGCTTCGATCGTGACCGCCATCCCCCCACTGCTGTTCCGGGCGCTGCTCGACACCGCCGTGCCCGAGAAGGACCGGCTCCTGGTCACATGGCTGGCGCTGGGCGCGGTCGGGCTGGCGATCGCCAACGCGGTGCTGAACCTCTGGCAGCGCTGGTACTCGGCCCGCATCGGTGAGGGCCTCATCTTCGACATGCGCACGAAGCTGTTCGACCACGTCCAGCGGATGCCGGTCTCGTTCTTCACCCGCACGCAGACGGGCGCCCTCATGTCGCGCATGAACAACGACGTGATCGGCGCCCAGCAGGCGATCACCAACACGCTGGGCACCGTGGTGGGCAACATCATCGGCCTCGCCGTCACGCTCACCGTCATGCTGGGGCTCGAGTGGCGGTTGACGATCCTGACCCTGATCGTCCTGCCGGCCTTCATCATCCCGGCCCGGCGCATCGGTCGGAAGCTCGTCGGCATCACCCGCGAGGGCATGCAGCTGAACGCGTCGATGAACAACACCGCCGCCGAGCGCTTCAACGTCGCCGGCGCGCTGGTCGTGAAGCTGTTCGGCAAGCAGGACCGCGAGCTCGAGCAGTTCTCGGATCGAGCCGAGCGCGTGCGCGACATCGGCGTCACGAGTGCCATGTACGCACGGGTGCTGTTCGTAGCGCTCGGTCTCGTCGCCTCGGTCGGCACCGCGATCGTCTATTACGTCGGCGGCAACCTGGTGATCTCCGGATCCTTGTCGATCGGAACAGTGGCGGCCTTCGCGGTGTACGTCACGCAGATCTACCAGCCGCTCACGCAGCTCACGAACGCCCGCGTCGACGTCCTGACCACGTTGGTGTCGTTCGAGCGCGTGTTCGAGGTGCTCGACTTCGCCCCGTTGGTCCACGACCGGCCCGGCGCCTTCGACCTGGTCGCGCCGAAGGGACACGTGGAGCTCGATCACGTGTGGTTCCGGCACCCACCCGCTGCCGTGACGTCCCTGCCCTCCCTCCAGGAGGGCGCCGTCCCGGACGACGAGGTGGAGAGCGGCTGGATCTTGCGCGACGTGTCGCTCGCCATCGAGCCCGGTGAGCTCGTCGCGCTGGTCGGACCGTCCGGAGCGGGCAAGACGACCACCGCGATGCTCGTCCCGAGAATCGCCGACGTGAGCGAGGGCCGCGTGCTCCTCGACGGGCACGACGTGCGCGACCTCACGCTCGACTCCGTGCGCGACGCGGTCGGGTTCGTCATGCAGGACCCGCACCTGTTCCACGACACGATCATCAACAACCTGCGGTACGCACGGTCTGATGCCACCGACGACGAGATCGTCGCCGCGTGCAAGGCGGCCCGGATCAACGACCTGATCATGAGCCTGCCCGAGGGCTACGGCACGATCGTGGGCGAGCGCGGCTACCGGATGTCGGGCGGCGAGAAGCAACGACTTGCGATCGCGAGGATGCTGTTGAAGGACCCGGCGATCGTGATCCTCGACGAGGCGACGTCGCACCTCGACTCCGAGTCGGAGCTCGCGATCCAACGCGCTCTCGCGGACGCGCTGCGCGGCCGCACCGCGCTGGTGATCGCGCACCGGTTGTCGACGATCGTGAACGCGGATCGAATCCTCGTGATGGACGAGGGTCGCATCGTCGAGCAGGGCCGTCACGCCGAGCTGCTGCGCGAGCGCGGGCTGTACGCCGACCTGTACCGCACCCAGCTCGACCAGGCGGCCGAGCCGGCGTAGACGCGAGCAAGACGCCGCGGCGGCGCTCGCCGCCACTACGCTCACAACGGCTCCATCCACGGGAAGCCGTTCATCCATGCCGTCCGACGACGACACCGCGCCGAACGGGTCCCGCCGCCAACAGCGGTCCCGCCGACGGCGCATCTGGCGACGCAGCCTGATCCTTGGTGTCGCCGTCGCGCTGCTCGCGGTCGGGGCTGCGTACGCCGTGACCGGACCGTTGCGGGACGACGACCGCGGCCACGGCGCCGCCCCGCCGGCGCCCTCGACCAGCGCCTCCGCCGCCGGGACCGCGCCCGCGCAGACGTGCCGCGCCCCCCTGAATCCCGGCGACCCGTTGCGGCTCTGGATCGGCGGCGACTCGCTGGCGGGATCGCTCGGGCCGTCGCTCGGCCAGCGCGCCGGCAGCAGCGGAGTCGTCCAGCCCGTCTTCGACTCCCGCGTCTCGAGCGGGCTGTTGTCGCCGGACTTCGTGAACTGGCCCCAGCACGGCGCCGACGACATGGCGCTCTACAACCCCGAGGTCACCGTCTTCATCGTCGGCGCCAACGACGCGAAGAACCTCCCGGAGGGAGCGACGCGAGATCCGAAGTGGCGGGAGCAGTACTCGGCGCTCGTCGAGGGAATGTTGACGGTCATCGGCGGGAACGGCCGCCCCGTGTACTGGGTCGGCGCGCCCGTGATGGCCGACGCCTCTTACTCGGAACGCGTGAAAGGCGTCAATGACGTGTTCCGCGAGGTCGCGGCGAAGCACCCCGACGTCACCTACATCGACGCCTACTCCCTGTTCTCCGCGCCCGACGGGACGTACGCGTCGATGCTGCCGGTCCCCGGAGGCAACGTCGCGCGCGTGCGGGGCGCCGACGGCATCCACCTCACGCCCGAAGGCGGCGACCTGCTCGCCGAAACGGTGTTCGAACGCCTCGACCCCGCGTGCAGGATCACGCAACAGGCGGTGCCGGGTGAGGTCAAGACGACCATCGAGGCCCCGGGGAGCTCGTCCGTGCCCGGGTCGCGGCGGAGCCCCTCGCCGCCGACGAGGAAGTCGACGACCTCACCGGCGAGCAAGGGATCGGGCGGGTAGAGCCGTCCGTCGCGCCCGTCGGTAGTCTCCCCGCATGACGGTTCGGCTGGAAGCGGCCGCGGCGGCCGTCGACGCCGCTACCGAGCTCACCACGACTGCCGCCGAGCACCTGGCACGGGGCGCGGCGGAGGACGGGCGCATCTCCGTCGCCAAGCTCGATCGCCATCAGGTCCTCGCCTACGACCTCGCGCACGCCGCCAGCGCCCTCGAGGGGTGCCGCGTGATGCTCGATTACGGCGCGCACGGCGAGCTCGAAGGGATGCTGGCGGGCGCCTTCGCCGCCGACGTCGTCGCCGACGTCGCGAGCAGGATCGTGGCGCGCGACGAGATCTGGGGCGTCTCGGCCGACGCGCTCAAGCCCGCGCTCGACTTCGTCGCCGACCGCCGCTCGCCCGAGTTCCTCGAGTCGATCGCGGCACGCCTGCCCAAGGTCGGGACCGGCCCCCCGCACCTGTCCGACGACTTCGAGCTCGTCCGCGAGACGTTCCACCGTTTCGCCGCCGAGAAGGTGAGGCCGGTCGCCGAGCACGTCCACCGCGCGAACGCCGACATCCCCGAGGACGTCATCGCCGGCCTGGCCGAGATCGGCGGGTTCGGCCTGTCGGTGCCCGAGGAGTACGGCGGCTTCGCGGCGGGCGGCGAGCACGACTACCTCGGGATGGTCGTCGCCACCGAGGAGCTGTCGTGGGGCTCGCTCGGCGTCGGCGGCTCGCTCATCACGCGACCCGAGATCCTCACACGGGCCATCGTGCAGGGCGGCACCGACGAGCAGAAGCGGCGGTGGCTTCCTGGCATCGCCAGCGGCGAGCTGATGGTCGGCGTGATGGTCACCGAGCCCGACTACGGCTCCGACGTCGCCCACATCAAGGTGACGGCGACGCCGACCGAAGGCGGCTACCTCATCAGCGGCGTCAAGACGTGGGCGACGTTCGCGGGTCGCGCCAACGTCCTCATGCTCCTGGCCCGCACCGATGCCGACCGGACGTCCGGCCACCGGGGGCTCTCGCTGTTCGTGGTCGAGAAGGAGCCCGCCGCCGGGCACGCGTTCGCGTTCGAGCAGCCGGGCGGGGGCAAAGTCGAGGGCCGAGCCATCGACACGCTCGGGTACCGCGGCATGCACTCCTACGAGGTCGCCTTCGACGACTGGTTCGTGCCCGCCGAGAACCTCGTCGGCGGCGAGGCCGGGCTCGGGCGCGGCTTCTACCTCCAGATGGAAGGTTTCGAGAACGGCCGCCTGCAGACGGCGGCCCGCGCCGTCGGCCTCATGCAAGCCGCGTTCGAGGCGGGCTTGGTGTACGCCCAGGAACGGCGGGTCTTCGGCCAGTCGGTGTTCGACTACCAGCTGAGCCAGGCGAAGCTTGCCCGTATGGCGACGCTCATCCAGGCGGGCCGGCAGTTCGCCTACGACGTCGCCCGCCGGATGGCCAAGGGCGAAGGTGCGCTGCAGGCGTCGATGGTGAAGGCGTACGTCTGCCGCGCCGCCGAATGGGTGACGCGCGAGGCGATGCAGCTCCACGGCGGCATGGGTTACGCGGAGGAGTTCCCCGTGTCCCGCTACTTCGTCGACGCCCGGGTGCTGTCGATCTTCGAGGGCGCCGACGAGACGCTCTGCCTGCGGGTGATCGCCCGCCGCCTCGCCGAGCAGGCACTCGAGCGCGTAGGCGTCTGACTCCGCTCGGCTAGCGGGCGAAGAGCGCGAAGAAGTCGCGTTCGCCGGGCTGGAGGTATCGGTCCTCGGCACGCTGCATGTCGGGGAGGAGCTTGTGGCCCGCCACCGCGTTGGGGGCCGTCGGGTAGACCTGGTCGTACGTGAAGTACGAGACCCACTGCGAGTTGATGTCGAGCTCCATGGCTCGGACGGCGCCCGCCCGGACGAGCACGTCGCCGAGCGTCTTGGCGTTGAGGCCGTTGCCCGCGACGAAGATGAGACCTCCGTTGGCGTCCACCCCGACCGCCGACCGCCACACGAACACCTTGTTGCCGAGGGTGGCACCCCACTTGTTGTTCGAGTCGGAGTCGAGTCCGGGCACGGTCTGCCCACCGTCGACCATGAGGTCGAGGTTCTGGCGGACCGTCTTGATCCTGGGATCCATCGCGAAGTCGCGCCCCCAACTGCCGACGTTGGCAGTGCCGTCCTGGAGGATCACGAGTGATGCGGCACCGTCGCGCAAGGGCTTCACCATCTGGCCGTCCGTGTAGTAGCCACCGCGCGCGCCGTCCATCTTGAATCCCGAGTTGAACGCAGACACGAGGCCCGCGCGCTGGTCCTCCGGGATCTGGGACCCCCACGGGTTCGGGCCGCCTCCCGGCTCCTGCAGACCCGGGACGAACACGGTCCGCAAGAGCTTGGTGTCCATCCAAGCGAGACCGGTGACGAGACTGGTGTGGACCGGGTCGGGACGCATAAACGTCGTGTACACACTCGGCAGCCCCTGCACGGTGCGCCCCGTCGGATGCCAGATGCCCTCGTCCGGGAGCGGATCGGTGAACGGCTGCGCGTTCGGCGGCGGGTTGAGGTGCGCCGGCACGGGCGGGGCGCTGACGACCGGCGTCTTCGGCGCGTTCGCCTTCTTGCCGACCGCATCGGCCCCCGGCGCCGCCACCTTCGGGAGCCCGTGCGCGGGCCGGCCGCCGACGGGCGGCGGGTGATTCGTGTACCACCAGTTCTCGACCCGGTTCACGATGCCGCGGCCACCGTGATCACTGATCCACTCGACGCTGCGCACCGTCCACGGATCGGTGCCGGGGGCCGTCAGTGCGTGGATGTACGACCAGCCGGCGGCGACCATCAGCAAGCCCGTAGCCACGGCGATCGAGCGCAGGATGAACCCGTGGCGCGCCGAACGTCGGGCGCGCCGTACCTGGCGCCGTTCCCGACGGCTCGGCCCCGAAGAGCTGCGGTCAGGCGGTGAGGGCTCGGACGTGTCCGGGTCGCCCTTGCGAATGATGACGTCGGTCGCGCTCGTCGTTCCCGTCCTGGCCGAATCCCCGCCCCTGGAGGCGGACCTTAGGTGTCGCCGCGCTCGTGCTCGCGGATGGTGAGAGGACGCCCGATGTCGTACGCCTCGCAGCGTGCCTGCTCGAGCGCGTCCAGTTTGTCACGGATCCGACGGTTGCCGTCGTCTGCGTCTTCGACGTGCGGTTTTGCCGTGTCGACGGCGAGCTCACGCACCCGCACGGCGAGCTTCTCGGTTTCGATGACGCGGTACTTCAGCTCGAGAAGCGTCTTGTGGCGTGCCTTGCCGGGCAGCTGTGACGCCTTCACGAGCTTGCCGTCAATGGCGATCGCCTGCTGGTCGAGATCGTCGGTCAGCGACTCGAGCTGGTCGACGGACACGCCGCCGCCCGCCCGGGCGACGGCTCGGCGAGTCTCGTCGACGCCGCGATGGAGCCGCCGGTGGAGGATCGCGGCGTCGCTCTGCGAAACCCACCATCCGCGCGGCATGGCAGGGTGGCGGCGTCGCATCCAGAGCACGAGCACCACCGGCAGGAGCGGCAACCCGGCGAGGACCAAGGGGTCCATATCCCCACTTTGCCGCGCGGGTTGCCTCGGTGCGAGTCGCCCTAGGCGCCGGACGTCTCGTCGGTCTTGGCGCTGCGGGACATGCCGGCCCGCTCACCACGGCGCAGGAACTTCGTGGCCATCTTGCGGCTGGCCTCGTCGATCATCTCGTCTCCGAACATGACCGCGCCCTTGCGCTCGCCGGGGTCGCCTTCGGTGGTGGCCTTCTCGTACGCGTCGAGGAGGTCGATGGCGTGGTCGAACTGCTCCTGCGTCGGCGTGAAGACCTCGTTGATCACCTTCACCTGATCGGGGTGCAAGGCCCACTTGCCGTCGTAGCCGAGGATGCGCGTGCGCATCGCGTAGTCGCGCAACGCGTCGAGCTCCCGGATCTTGAGGTACGGGCCGTCGATCACCTGCAGGCCGTTGGCACGCCCGGCCATGAGGATCTTGGAGAACACGTAATGGAAGTGGTCGCCCGGGTACTCGGGGATCTGCACGCCGCCGGTGAGGACCGGCATCTCGGTCGACGCCGCGAAGTCGGCGGGCCCGAAGACGATGGTCTCCAGCCGGGGCGAGGCGGCGCAGATCTCCTCGACGTTGATGAGGCCGCGCGCCGTTTCGATCTGCGGCTCGATGCCGACCGGGCTCTTCCGGCCGGTGGTCTCCTCGATCTGGGTGAGGAGCATGTCGAGCGCCTGCACGTCGGCGGCCGACTGCACCTTCGGCAGCATGATCTCGTCGAGCCGCTCGGACGAGTTCTCGACGACGTGGATGACGTCGCGGTACGTCCACTTGGTGTCCCACGCGTTGACGCGCACGCAGAGCACGACGTCGCCCCAGTCGAGGTCGTTGATCGCCTTGACGACCTTGTCGCGGGCGGCTTCCTTCTCGAGCGGCGCGACGGCGTCCTCGAGGTCGAGGAAGACCATGTCGGCGCCGAGGTTGGGCGCCTTCCCCATCATCTTCTCGCTGGACCCGGGCACCGACAGGCAGGAACGGCGGGGCAGGTTGCGCGAGCGCTCGGACATGCGAATGGAGCGTAGCTATACGCTCGGCGCGTGGCGCAATCCGCTCCGGCCCGCACGCTGCACGAGCTCGCGGACGGCGTGTACGTCTGGCTCCAGCCCGGCGGCGAGTCGGGCGTGAGCAACGCGGGCGTGATCGTGGACGACGACGGCCTGACGATCGTCGACACGATGATGGTGCGCTCACAGTGGGAGCCGTTCGCAGAGGCGGTGAAGGCGCTCGACCTGCCGATGCGGCGGATCGTGCTGACGCACGGCCACATCGACCACGTCGGCGGGACGAAGGCCTTCCCGCACGCGGGGGTGTTCGCCTCGCCTCAGACGAGCGAAGTCCTGGACCAGCACATGCCGATCGACGCGTACAAGACGTTCATGAGCGCGTTCGAGGAGGAGTTCGACGACCTCGCCGAGCTCGGGACGAGGCCGGCGACGCACCTGATCGACGGGGCGGCGTCGCTGACCCCGCGCGTGGAGGTCCTACCGGCCAGCGGCCACACCGAGGGTGACGTCATCGTGCTCGTCGCCGACGTTGACGTGTGCTTCCCGGGCGACCTGTGCTTCTTCGGCGTGACCCCACTGGCGTTCCAGGGCGATCCCGCCAAGTGGGCCGACATGCTGGAGGCCGTCGTCGACCTCGCCGACACGATCGTCCCCGGTCACGGTCCGGTGGGCGGCGAGCACGAGGTGCGCGAGCTGCAGGCCTACCTGCGGGCGTGCGTCGACGCGAAGGGCGACCCGAGCGCGATCCCGGCCGGCCCGTGGGACGACTGGCTCGAGCGCGACCGCGATGCCATCAACGTCGAGCGCGCCGCGCTGCTCGCCGACGGCCGCGACGAGATGCCCCCGAGCATGCTGAAGGCCATCGGCTTCGGGTAGTCCTCACGTGAGGTGCTGGCGGAAGAACGCGACCGTGCGCTGCCACGCAGTGTCGGTGTGCTCTTCGTGGAAGACGTCCGGGCGGTGGTGGTTTGTGAACGCGTGCTCGACGCCGGGATAGGTGAAGAATTCGACGTCCTTCCCGAGATCTTTCAGCTCCTCCTCGAGCTTGCGCACGGTCTCGGGATCCGCGAAATCGTCGCTCTCGGCGTAGTGACCCTGCACGGCGGCCTGCAGCTTCGAGTAGTCGGGCTGCGCGTCGGGCCACGGGATGAGCCCGTAGTACGGCACGACGGCCTTCACCGCGTCGGGCCGCAGCGTCGCGAGCCAGAGGGCGAGCCCGCCACCTGCGCAGAAGCCGGTGACGCCGATGCCGCGACCCGTGACGGCGTGGTGCCCGCGCAGGTAGTCGACCGCGCCGGTCAGATCCTTTGCCGCCTGCTCGATGTTCAGGGCCATCATCATCTGCGCGGCTTCGTCGGGCTCGTCCATGGGTACTTCCCGGCCGTACACGTCGGGCGCGAGAGCGACGAATCCCTCGCTTGCGTACCTATCGCACACTTCTTTGATCTGCTGGTTGAGCCCCCACCACTCCTCGATCACGACGACCCCCGGGCCCTGCCCGTTGTCGGGCAGGGCGAGGTAGCCCCGCGCATCACCACCGTTGCTCGGGAACGTGACCATCTCGCCCATCAGTACGCACCCCCCAACTTGCTGTGGTCCCAGCTCAGGATCTTCACCGGCTTCACGACGATGACGACCCGCTTGGTGCTCATCGCCCGAACGCCTTCCATCACGGTGTCGTTGAGCGGGCCCCAGTAACGCTCGTAGACGGCCTCGCCGTAATCCAGCACCGCGTCGGGGTCGTCGACGATCTCGGCGCGGCCGATGATCGAGACGCCCTTGAGCTCCTCGTACTTGTCGCCTGTCGCGACGAGGACCGACAGGCGCGGATCACGCCGCAGGTTCAATACCTTCTGCGACTTGCCGTAAGTCCAGAAGGCGATCTCGCCGTCCTGCATCGCGTACCACATCGTCACGAGGTGCGGCGTGCCGTCGGCGTTGATCGACGCAACCTGGAGGTCGCGGCCCGCTTGGAGGAACGAACCGATCTCACCGTCGCTCATCTTGATGGCGTCGCGCCGGCCGGCCACCTGCGCACACTATCGCCGCGCTATACCTTTCGGCCGTGGCGAAGAACCCCGATCCGTCGCTGAAGCTCACGAGCCTGAAGGGCGTCACGAGGACGCTCGACGACTGGTCGACGATGTTCCACCTGACGCTCGTGATCCTGCCGGCGCGCCCCGAGGCGTCGGCGTGGCTTCCCGTCGCGCGGCGGATCTTCCGTACGTTCCGCGACGCCGACTGCCGGACGGCCTACTGCGTCCCGGGTCCGCCCGAGGTCGCGCGCCGCGTGCTCGCCGACGCCGCCGACGAGGCGCTCGTGTTCGTCGACCCGGACCGCACGCTCATCGAGAGTCTCGGCCTCGAGCGTCTACCGGCGTTCGTGCACTTGCGTCAGGACACGACGCTCGTGGCCGCGGCAGAAGGATGGGACCCGCGCGAGTGGCAGCGCGTCGCGCGCGAGGTCGGCAAGGCGATGGCATGGACCGTGCCCGAGGTCACCGGGGCGGGCGACCCGCCCGCCGCGCCGGGGTGGCCGGCCTGACCCGCGCCTGCCCGATCTCGGCCTGATCTCCTCAAAATCTCCTTTGACCAGCCCGTTCGCGCAGGGGTGGCATCGGGTTTTGGCATCGGTCTAGGGTGCCCCGAACCCGCACGTCCTGAGTGATCGGTGGCGTACGGGTTTGTTGTTTACGACCCGGTCTCGAAAACAACGCACGATCCCGGCTGCATGGCGGAAACAGCCAAGGAGATCTGTCTATGACATTCCGGCCTACCCGGATACTGGCCGTCCTCACCTTCGGCCTGGCGCTCACCCTCTTGCTCCCCGGATATGCCACCGGCCAACCCACCACCGACATCCGGGCCAAGGCCGCCCAGCTCGAAAAAGATCTCAACGCCGCCAACCAGAAGGTCGAGACGCTCGGGGAGCAGCTCCAAGCTGCCCAGGCGAAGGTCGACGAGGCCGAGGCGCGCGTCAAGGTCGCGCAGGACGGGATCAACCACATCAAGTCGATGATCAACGGACGGGCGGCGTCGATCTACAAGGTCGCCGGAGCGTCCGGCCCGTTCGATGCGCTGAACGCCCAGGACGCACAGGACCTCACCACTCGCTCGAAGTACAGCGCCGTGGCGAACGGTAACGACGAATCGCTCGTCGAGCAGCTCGCCGCCACGCGGGCGGAGCTCGACAAGTCCCGCGCCGACGCGGCGGCCGAGCGCGACTCCGTTGCCGCCGCCAAGGCCGACGCCGACTCCGCCGCGGCGGAGCAGCAGAAGCTGCTCGACCAGGTCAAGGGCGACATCGAGGCGGAGATGCGGAGCCAGACCGCGTCCCGCGCCGCGGCTTCGACGGGCGGGCCTCCGCCGATCGGCAACGGCGGCGCCGGCGCCGCGGTCGCCTTCGCGCAGGCGCAGGTGGGCAAGCCGTACTGCAACACCGGGGCTCGTTTCGGGCCCGATTGCTTCGACTGCTCAGGCCTGACGACGAGCTCCTGGCGAGCAGGTGGCCTCAGCATCCCGACGACGTCCGGCGCGCAAGGCAGCGCGTTCCCGCACGTCGACATCGGCTCACTCCAGCCCGGTGACCTGATCACCACGAGCAGCTGGGCCGCGCACGTCGGGATATGGGTCGGAGGCGGCTACGTGCACGCCACGAGCTACAGCAACAACCCCAACGCGGTGAAGTTCGTCGGCGGGACCAGCAGCGTCGTCGACGCCGTCCGCCCCAACTAGCCCGACGAGCCGCCGGCCGGCCATACCATCGGCTGGTGACGAGAACCGAGCCCATCCGCCTGACGCGCTTCTCGCACGGCGCGGGCTGCGCCTGCAAGCTGTCGCCCGCCGACCTGCGCACGGTGCTGGGCCTCGTGCGCGGCCTCGACGCACCCGCGGGCGCGGCTGCCGACTCCGAGCTGCTCGTCGGGCTCGACACCGCCGACGACGCCGCCGTCTACCGGCTGCGGGACGACCTCGCAGTGGTCGTGACGACGGACTTCTTCACGCCCATCGTCGACGATCCGTACGACTGGGGCCGCATCGCGGCCACGAACGCTCTCTCCGACGTGTACGCGATGGGCGGCGCGCCGCTGCTGGCACTGAACCTGGTGGCGTGGCCGCGTGAGAGCTTGCCGTTCGAGCTGCTCGCCCGCGTCCTCGACGGCGGGGCCGACGTCGTGCGCGCCGCTGGTGCCCTCGTCGCCGGCGGCCACTCGATCGACGACGCCGAGCCGAAGTACGGCCTCGCGGTCGTCGGCACCGTGCATCCCGACCGTGTCTTCACCAACGCCGGCGCCCGGGCCGGCGACGACCTCGTGCTGACCAAGCCGATCGGGCTGGGTGTGATCTCGACTGCCGTGAAGCGTGACCGCGCCACAGCCGAGCTCGTCGCCGAGGCGGTGCGGGTCATGACCACGCTGGACGCGGGCGCCCGCGACGCCGCGATCGAGCTCGGCAACGCGGTGCACGCAGCCACCGACGTCACCGGCTTCGGCCTCCTCGGTCACGCGCGTGAGCTGCTCGCGGCGTCCGGTGTCGCGGGCGAGGTCGATGCCGGCGCGGTGCCGGTCATCGCCGGGGTGCCCGAGCTCGTCGCGGACGGGATGATCGCCGGCGGCACGCAGCGCAACCACGCCTTCGTGAGCGACACGACGGATTGGGGCCCGCTCCCGGAGGCGGAGCAGTTGCTGCTCGCCGACGCGCAGACCTCGGGTGGCCTGCTGATCTCCGTCGCCGCCGATCGGACGGGCGATCTCGTCGACGAGCTGACGCGGCGTGACGCGCTCGCGGCGACGGTGGTCGGGCGGTGCGTTGCCGGCCCCGCCGGTCACATCACCGTGCGCTGACGCCTTACGGGATCACGAGCATGCCGAGCTCGGCCTCGATCTGCTGGCGGGGCTTGGCGCCCAGGGACTGGCGCTCGAGCCGTCCGTTCCGGAACAGACCGATGAGCGGGATGCTCTGGACCTGGAACTGCTGCGCGATCGCGGGCTCGTCGTCGATGTTGATCTTGACGACCTTGTACGCGCCCTCGCGCATCGTCGCGATCTGCTCGACGATCGGCGACACCTGCCGGCACGGACCGCACCACGGCGCCCAGAAGTCGACGATCACCGGCACGTCGCTGCGCAGGACCTCACTCTCGAACGTCGCCGTCGTGACCGCCTTCACCGGCCCTTCGGGGGGCGGCTCCGGGATCGGCTCGGACGGCCGCTCCCCGGCGACGACGGCGTCGAGCCACGATCGTGCCCGCTGCACGCTCTCCATCGCGACCTGGTGCTCCATCGGGTACTCCGTGTACACGAGCGGCACCCCGTGCTCATCGAGCTCGCGGGCCAGCGCCCGTGAGCGCGCCACCGGCACGAGCGGGTCGTGGGTGCCGTGCTGGAGGAGCACCGGGATCTTCGAGGCCGCGTCCCAGTCGGGCCGGGTGTCGTCGAGCGACGACTGCGGCAGCGCCGGGCTCAGGGCGAGCACGCCGAGCGGATGGGGACGGTCGCCGGCGCGCAACGCCAGCGCGAGCGTGAGACCGGCGCCCTGCGAGAAGCCGCCCACGATCGCCTCGCTGCGAGACAAGCCGTGCTCGGCGGCGGCCTCGTCGAGCAGGTCGTCGAGCTCGTCGAGCGCCGACTCGAACGCGGCGGCGATCTCGGTCGCAGGGAGCCCGAAGTCGTACCAGGCGAACCCGGGCATGCCGGGCACGGCGACGGGCCCGCGGGGAAGCACGGTCACGAACCGCCCGTCCGGATCGAGGTACGGGAGGAGGCCGCCGAGGTCGCGCTCGTCGGCGCCGAACCCGTGGACGAGGAGCAGCAGGCGGTCGGCGGCGCTCCCGCGCACGACATTCGTGATCAACGACACGGGTCCCTCCGGTGTGGCTCGTCTCGGCTCTGTCGGGAGCCAACACCCTACGGGGCGGCGGTAATCCGGAGCCCGCCGCCGCGCCGCTCTGTCACCCTGATCGGGTGCGACCGACGGTCCCCCACCTCGGCGACGACGAGATCGTGCTGCGGCCCCCCGCGCCCGGCGACATCGACGCGATCACCGAGGCGTGCCAGGACCCCGAGATCCCGCGCTGGACTCGCATCCCATCGCCGTACACACGCGCTCACGCGACGGACTTCGTCGAGCGTTCGGCGCGCACGTGGAAGCAGGGCACCGACGCGGCCTTCGTGATCGTCGATGCGGAGACGGGCCGGCTGCTCGGGGCGATCGGCGTCCACCGTTTCGGTGGGGAGGACGACGGCCCCGAGGTCGGATACTGGCTCGAGCGGGAGGCGCGCGGTCGCGGTGTCGCCACGCGGGCACTCCGTCTGGTCGTCGACTGGGCGTGTTACCAGCGCGGTGTCCGGCTGCTGCTCCAAGCCGACGTCCGCAACGCGGCGTCGCGACGCGTCGCCGAGAAAACCGGGTTCCGGTACACCGGGGAGGCGAAGGCGCCCGACGGCTGCGGCGACTGCGAGACGATGGCCGTCTACGAGCTCACCCCGTGAACCGAGGAGCCACGGCGACCGGTTGAGCCGGTGGGGCCGGGGGCGGCCCCGGCTCGGGACCGGTGGTCGCGATTCGTCCGATCCGGTCGCTGTTGGTGCTCGCGAACCACATGTCCGTCCCGGGACCTGAGGTGATGCCGCGAGGAAGCGCCACGTTCCCGGCCGGATCGCTGAACGTCGTGATGTCGCCGGCGGTCGTGATGCGACCAATGCGGGAGTTGTTCATGCTCGTGAACCAGAGGTTGCCGTCGGGACCGGCGGTGATCCCGAGGGGGGCGTCGACTTCGTTCTCGGGGTCCGCGAACGTGGTGATTTCTCCGGCGGTCGTGACCCGACCGATGCGGTTGGTGTTGGTGCTCGTGAACCACAGCGCGCCGTCCGACCCGAGCGCGATCTCGCCGAGTCCGTCGAGGTTGCCGGCGGGGTCGGTGAACGTCGTGATCACTCCGGCCGGCGTGATGCGACCCACCACGTTGCTGCGGAAGTCGGTGAACCAAACGTTCCCGTCGGGCCCGGCCGCGATGCCGAACGGACGGATGAGGTTGCCGGCGGGGTCCGTGAACGTCGTGATCACGCCGGCCGTCGTGATGCGGCCGATCCGGCTGTTGAAGCCGCTCGTGAACCACAGGTTTCCGTCGGGCCCCGCCGTGATCTCGAACGGGCCGTCGACGGTGTCGGCCGGGTCCGTGAACGTGGTGATGGCGCCGGCCGTGGTGATGCGCCCGATCCGCTTGTTGTTGCTGCTCGTGAACCACAGCGCGCCGTCGGGTCCGGTCGTGATTCCGTCCGGCGAGTCGACGTTGCCGGCGGGGTCGGTGAACGTCGTGACGTCGCCGGCGGTGGTGATGCGTCCGATCCGCCCGTTGGCGAAGTTGGTGAACCAGAGCGCGCCGTCGGGGCCAGCCGTGATGTCCTCCGGCTGAGAGATGTTGCCGGCGGGATCGGTGAACGTCGAGATGTCGCCGACGTCCGCGAACGCGCCGCTTGCGTGCATCACGAGAACCGCCGCGACCAACGCGACCGCCACCCGAGTCGTCCGTATCCTCATCGGGCCCTGTCCCGTCGCCGATCGTCGTGTGCCACGATGCATGGTGCCATGCGACTCGGGATGAACTTCGGCTATCAGGACTGGGGCGCCGGCCTCGGCAACGCGGTCGCGCAGGCGCAGGAAGCGGAGCGGCTCGGGTACGACTCCGTCTGGACGGCCGAGGCGTACGGCACGGACTGCATCACGCCGCTCACGTGGCTGCTGGCGCACACCGAGCGGATCCGCGGCGGCTCGGCGATCATGCAGATGCCGGCGCGCACGCCGGCGATGACCGCCATGACGGCGGCGACGCTCGACCTGATGAGCGGCGGCCGGTTCCTGCTCGGGTTGGGGTTGTCGGGCCCGCAGGTCGTCGAGGGTTGGCACGGGCAGCCGTACGGCAAGCCGCTGGCGAAGACCCGCGAGTACGTCGACATCGTGCGCACGATCCTGCGCCGCGAAGAACCGCTCGAGCACCACGGCGAGCACTACGAGATCCCCTACTCGGGACCGGGCGCGACCGGGCTCGGCAAGCCGCTCAAGATCATCGGCCGGCCGCGCGCCGACCTGCCGATCTACATCGCGGCCATCGGGCCGAAGAACGTCGAGCTCGCCGCCGAGATCGCCGACGGGTGGCTTCCCATCTTCTTCTCTCCGTACCGGCTCGCCGAGACCTACGGCGCCGCGCTCGACGCCGGCTTCGCCAAGGCGGGTGGCGCGAAGTCGCGCTCCTCCTTCGACATCGCGCCGAGCGTCACCGTGCTCGTCGGCGACGACGTCGACGCGCTCCGCGGGTTCGTGAAGCCGGTGACGGCGCTGTACGTCGGCGGGATGGGCGCCCGCGGCCGGAACTTCTACAACGACCTAGCGTGCCGTTTCGGGTACGAAGCCGCGGCCAAGGAGATCCAGGACCTCTACCTGGACGGCAAGAAGCAGGAAGCGACGGCGGCGGTGCCGGACGAGCTCGTCGACGAGATCGCGCTCGTCGGTCCCAGGGAACGGATCGCCGAGCGGCTCGACGCGTGGCGCGACGCCGGCGTCACCACGATGGTCGTGCTCGGCCAGCAGCCTGAAGCGCTCCGGCTCATGGCCGAGCTCGCGCTCTGAACCGGGAGGAAGCGAATGCCCGAACGCACCGCATCGGCACGTTGGGAAGGCGGCCTGCAGGGCGGCAAGGGAACCATGCGCCTCGGGAGCGGCGCGTTCGAAGGTCAGTACTCGTTCTCGTCCCGCTTCGAGGAGGGGACGGGCACGAACCCCGAGGAGCTGATCGGCGCCGCCCACGCCGGTTGTTTCTCCATGGCCCTGTCCGCAGGTCTCGAGCGCGCCGGCCACCCTCCGACCTCGATCGAGACCTCGGCTCGGGTCCATCTCGAGCGCGCCGACAGCGGCTTTCGCATCTCGCGCATCGACCTCGCCACGACGGCCGACGTGCCCGGCATCGACGCCGCCGCCTTCGCGGAGCAGGCGGAGACGGCCAAGGCGAACTGCCCGGTCTCCCAGGCCCTCGCCGGCGTCGACATCAAGCTCGACGCCCGGCTGGCGGCCTGATCGGTCGCCATCAGGCGCCGGCATGTGCGACCAGAGAGCTAGAACATGAACTCGCACGGCACCTGAGGCAGGGGCCGGGGTTTCCCCGGCCCCGGATCGAGACGATGGCCGGCTGGAGCACATGCGCCAGCACGTGCGACCAGAGAGCTAGAACATGAAGTTCATCTGCCCGACGACGGCGCGTCCGAGCTCATCGTCGCCCGTGATCGTCACCTGCCCCGCGTCCAGGGACGCCGACGGATCCCAGCGGCCGAGGCCCAGGCACGCGAGCGTCTGGGCGTCCATCGCGAGCGTCACGGTCGGCGTCTCGGGCGGCAACGACAGCGGCTTGGCCCGGCCGCCCTCGACTCCGATGGCGATCGTCGTCGGCCGAGAGCCCGCCACGGCGAACACGACCGTCGTGCCGTCGGGCGGGCCCACCTTCTTCCCGACGACGTAGGGCAGCGCGCTGAGAACCCGTTCGAACGCGAGATCGGCGACGGGGCTGTTGAGATCGCACGGTTGGTCGACGGCGCGCCGGATGTCCTGCTCGTGCGCCCACGAGTCGAAGATGCGGAACGGCAGCAGGTCGCGGACAGTGCCGGGACCGGCGGGGGTCCACGACTCGGCATCGAAGTCGGCGGCGGTGAAGCCGCGCAGCTGCGCGAGGCGGGTACCCGTGACCTCGCGGAACTCGTCGAGCACCTTCGAGCCTGGCCACGAGCGACGTGAGTCGATCCACACCTCGTTGCGCTGGCCGACCTCGTTCTTCACGTGGTCGTAGTCGGGGGGCGTGTGCTGGGGCGCGGGCCGTCCGAGGATGCTCGACTCGATGCCCGAGATGTGCACCACGTTGTCCTGCACGCTCCACCCGGGCAGGTCCGTAGGCGTCTTCCACTGTGCCTCGGTGAGATTGGCGCACATGGAGTCGATCGAAGCCCACACCTCCTCGAGCCGGTCCACCAGGTCCTGATCGTTCGTCGGGGAGTCGGTCAACAGTCCTCCTCGGTCGCCGTCGCAAGCTCCGGCTCCTGCGGAGACGGTCGGCAAAAGCCGCCGTCACCGCGCGATTCTGCCTGCCGCGGCGACGACTGCGCGCGCCCACGGCGCCATGAGCTCGAACAGCTCGTCGACGTCCCCGTCCAACGCCTCGACGAGGTCGGCTTCCTGCAGATCGGTGACGCGCTCGATGCCTTCCCGGTACTCGCGGCCATCGGCGGTGAGCGCGCCGTCACCGTCGACCAAGCCGCGATCTCGGAGCGCGGCGAGCGCATCGGTGATCTCGTCCGCCGAGTAGCCCAGCTGCTCGGCTGTGGTCGAGCCCGGGTTCGTGGTCGAGCGCCAGCGCTCGGTCAGCAGCTGGATCTCGACCGCCTGCAGCCCGGCCGCCGTCCACGCGTTCAGGTGTGACCCGCCCCGGCGCTCCCGAATCATGTCGCACGCCCGCCACAGGTCGCCGAGCGGCGACCCGGGCCACGGCAGCGAGCGCAGGCCGGCGTAGACGGGATGACCCGCGGTCGGCGCGCCCTCGACGACCGGCCGCAGGATCGCGACCGCGCGCTCGACGCCCGCCGGCTCGTCGCCCAGGGCGCCGGCGAGGTACGCGGTGGCGCCGGCGAGGCGGGCCTGGAGCAGGTCGCCGGGGTCGTGGTCGCGCCATGCGTCGTCGACCGCGGCGCTGACACGCTCGGGATGCTGGGGCGCGAAGAGGGCCGCCGCCACCGGTCCCGGCACCCGCCCCATGCAGGCGGCGCGGGCCGCGAGCGCGGGCAGCCCGCCCTGCGGCATGAACCAGACCGCGCCCAGGATGGCGTCGGCCCGGGAGCGCAACCGCCTGCTCACCTCGGCGATCCGCGGCGTCCATGAGTGCATGGATCTATGTAACATGAGTTCGTGCCGAAGACGCAAAAGCCGGCCCCAGCCCTGACGATCGAAGAGCTCGCCCGCCGAGCAGGGCTCAGCACCCGCAACGTGCGCGCCTACCGCACCGCCGGCCTGCTGCCTCCGCCGCGCCTCGAGGGACGGACCGGACGCTACGGCGACGAGCACCTGCGGCGGCTGACCGTGGTCGCGCGCCTCCAGAGGCGCGGGTGGTCGCTCGCCGCGATTCGCGACGCGCTCGCCGCGCAGGACGCGGGACGGTCGCTCGAAGAGCTGCTCGATCTCTCAGCCGAGGCCGGGCGGGACTGGGTGGACGAGCTGTTCGACGATCACCACCCGACGGCGGGACCGGACGCGCTCCTCCCCTACGGGGTCTGGAACTGAGTCAGGCGAGGCCCGCCGCGTCGCGCAGATGACGGCTCAGATCGCCGATGAGGTCGGGGATGATCTGACGGTCCGCGAAGCGCCAGCGGCCGGCGACGCGCTCGAAGCGATCGTGATAGCGACCGGCGATGATCGGCTGGAGGGGCAGGTCGGGACGGGCCTGCAGCACGGTGAAGTACGAGCGCGCCGTGGCCGCCGACCCGTCACCGGTGACCTCGATCGTGACGTTGCTGATCACGTGCTTCGTGCTCGGAATGCCGTCGTAGAGGATCACGCCGTCGTAGCCCCGCCGCACCTGCTCGGTTCCCCGCAGCGGCGTCCCGCGCCCGGGCGACCCCCACGTCGCGGCGGCGAACATCTCGGCCAGACCGTCGAGGTCACCGAGGTCGATGCGCTCGGCGTACTCGTGGATGAGCGCCCGGATCGCTTCGACATCGTCGGTGGTCACGAGCTCATGCTGACACGCCCGCCACTAGCGTCGTCGGGATGGGCGTACCGGCGGCCGTGGTCTTCGATCTCGACGGTGTGCTGATCGAGTCCGAGCAGGTCTGGGACGCAGCTCGCGAGGAGCTCGCGCGCGAGCGCGGCGCGACGTGGGACGAACGGGCGACGACCGACATGATGGGCATGAGCTCGAAGGAGTGGTCCAGCTACATGCACGACCGCCTCGGCGTGCCGATCACCCCGGCCGAGATCAACGACGACGTGGTCCGCCGGGTGGCCGCCGCGTACCAGGACCACCTCCCGATCCTTCCGCACGCCATCGAGACGGTGCAGGAGCTCGCCCGACGCTGGCGACTCGGCGTCGCGTCCTCCTCGAACCGGCCCATCATCGAGCTCGTCCTCGACCGGATGGGTGTGCGCAACTGCTTCGACGCCGTCGTCTCCTCGGAGGAGGTCGAGCGCGGCAAGCCCGCGCCCGACGTCTACATCGCAGCGGCGCGCCAACTCGGCGTCGAACCGGGCGACTGCGTGGCCGTCGAGGACTCGACCAACGGGATCAAGGCCGCCGTCGCGGCCGGCATGCGCACGATCGCGGTGCCGAACCGCGAGCTCCCACCCGCCGACGACGTCCTGAAGTCCGCAGCCGTGGTCGTCTCGTCGTTGGCCGAGGTGACCGTCGATCTCGTCGCGTCGCTCTGACGGGCTCTACCGTTCGGCGTCGGCGAGGCGCTTCGCATAGGCGTCCGCCAAGCCGTGCAGCGTCCCGGCACCGTCACCCGTGAACGACGGACCGTGCATGATCGCCAGTGTCGACGGTTGCAGCTCGGCGAGCTTGCGGATCGTCGGTGCGAGTGCCGGAGTCAGGCTTGATGCGTAGAACAGGTCCTCCGTCTCCATCGCGGGGCCGACGATGTCGCCCTCGGTGATCGCCGGACCTTCGCCGGCGGCGGTGCCGATGTCGCCGCACAGCAACGTGTTCGTAGTCTCTTCGTGGAGCACTCGCGCCTCCCAGTTGTGCGGGACGTGCGGCGTGTCGAAGTGACGCACGCGCTTGCCGCCGAGGTCGATGACCTCGCCGTCCTCGAGCATGCGAGGGGGACGGTCGGCGAGGTCGTTGAGCGAGACCAAGCAACCGATCGCACCATGGGCGACCTCGGCGCGGGGCGCGGCGGCCAGCCAGTCGTTCATGGAACCGCATTCGTCCGACTCGACGTGCCCGAACGTGATCCATCGGAACTGGTCGAGCGGAACGATGCGCGCCGCCGCCTCGGAGACGAGCGGGAACATCTGGCGCGGCCCGCAGTGGAACAGCAGCGGCTCGTCGGCCTTGACCACGAACTGGTTGAACGAGAACCCGCCGGGAGCGGCCTCGGGCACCAAAGTCGACAGGCGGTAGATGCCGTCGGCGATCTCGTCGGTTCGTGTCTCCATCAGAACGGCACCTCCGTGCTCAGCAGGCCGGTGCCCTGCGCCCGGCCCGAAAGGATCCGACAGAACTCGACCGCGTCGAGCTCCAGGTTTTCGCCGCTCTCGCCGGCGACGAACGAGCCGCCCGCGGGGCCGGTGAGTGTCAACGCGACCGGCTTCCCATGTCGCCGCACCCACTCCGCCACGACGTCGGCGACGAGCCGGCCGTCGTGCTCGGGCGTCAGCACCATCTCACGACCGATAGCGCGGCTGATGTCGACACGGTGCATCCAAGCGTCGCGGTTGTAGATGACGTCCATCAGATAGCCGAGGCGCCAGCCATCGTTGTCGAACGGCGGATCGACCTTCATGGGCATTCGCCGCACCAGGCCGGGCATACGGCGGCGAGCCCGCACCGACCGGGGAGCGGCCCGTTCGAATCGGACAACGATCTGCGCCGGCGCGAGCTCGGCGCGGTCCCGAATCTGCAACGCGGTCATCGCGTCGATCATTGGCTGGCTCGTCGCGGCGCGGTAGGCGCGCATTTGGTGCGCCATCTCTCGGAGCGAGGCGTGGCTCTCGGTCGCCCCGAGGACGTGGCACGTCATCGCCTGCACGTTCCACGGCTCGCACTCGGTCGACGCCGACCACTGCTCGGGCGTGAGCCGGCGCAGGAGGTCGAGCCAGCGCGCGAATTCTTCGTCGGCGAATGCCATCGCGTCGGACCGCGACAGCGCAGGGATACCTTCGACTCGGGTCGCAGTCGCGTTCATCGGGCCCTGCCTTTCTCCCTCGCGTCGACGTATGCGAAGAGCATGTCGAGTGCGTCGTCGAGCAAGCGATACCAGCGGTCGCCGCCGGGGTCGTTCGAGATCTGCTGGTCGACGAGACCGGTCACGACGCCCGTATAGAGGTCGAGGTCGCGGGGATCCGTCCCGCCGGCGTCGACGAGCGCCTGGCGAGTCATCTCCAGTCCCTCGACCGACGGTGCGTACGACTCCGGCGACGGTTCGAACCCCGGGATCGTGCGCTGGAACAACAGCTGGTAGCGGGCGTGATCCTCGAGGCAGAAGTCGACGTAGGCGCGGGATCCGGTCCGGAAGTCCGCCCGAGCGTCGCCGGTGCGCTCGACGCGTTGAATACGTTCGAGGCACCGACGGCAGCCCTCTCCGAACAGCGCGTCGTAGAGCGCGTCCTTGGAGTCGAAGTAGGAGTACAAGGACTGGGCGCGCATCCCGACCTTCTGCCCGACATCCCTGAGCGAGAGCCCGGCGACGCCGTGCTCGCGCATGAGCTCCCACGCGGCTTCCAGGATCTCTGCCCGTGTCGCCTCACGGCGTTCGGCTCGCCTGTCACGCGTCGGAGTAACTGACATCGTTCGGAGTATTGAACATGCTTCGGGTCCTGTCAAGGGGTCTACCCTGCCGCCGATGGCGGACCGCCGGCGCAAGTTCTGGGGTTGGGGGTACGAGGGCGAGGGCCCGACCCACGGCCAGCAGGAGCAGATGGCCAAGACCCTCGCCGGCTTGTTCGACCTCGACGAGATCACCGTGGCGGACCCGCCGAAGATCGACGAGCTCGAGCTGCCCGAGCCCCGGCTCGAGCCCCCCGCTTCGCTGTCGTCGCTCTGCACGACGGACCCCGCCGAACGAGCGGGTCATACGTACGGCAAGTCGTTCCGCGACATTGTGCGCGCCTTCCGGCGCCAGTTCGCCCACCCACCCGACGTCGTCGTCGCCCCACGCAACGAGGCGGACGTGGTCGGCGTCCTCGACTGGTGCGCGGAGTCGGGCGCGGCCGCGATCCCCTACGGCGGCGGGTCGTCCGTCGTCGGCGGCGTGGAGTGCGATGTCGGCGACACGTACCGCGGCGCGGTCAGTGTCGACCTGCGCCAGCTCGACCAGGTGCTCGACATCGACCGCGCGTCGAGGGCGGCGCGCATCCAGGCGGGCGTGTACGGCCCCGCGCTCGAGGACCAGCTCCGCCCCCACGGCTTGACGCTGCGTCACTTCCCGCAGTCGTTCGAGTGCTCGACGCTCGGCGGCTGGATCGCCACTCGCTCCGGCGGCCATTACGCGACGCTCTACACGCACATCGACGACTTCGTGGAGTCGCTGCGGGTGGTGACGCCCCGTGGCGTCGTCGAGTCACGACGGTTGCCGGGCTCGGGGGCGGGGCCGTCGCCCGACCGCCTCTTTCTCGGTTCCGAGGGCATCCTCGGGGTGATCACCGAGGCGTGGATGCGCCTCCAGGACCGGCCCCGGTTCCGCGCCGCGGCGGCGGCCCGGTTCCCGAGCTTCGAGCAAGGAGTCCGGGCGACGCGGGCGCTGGCCCAGAGCGGCCTGCACCCCTCGAACTGCCGGCTGCTCGACGCCACCGAGGCGATGGTCACGGGTGTCGACGACGGCTCGGCGCATCTGCTCCTCATCGCGTTCGAGTCGGCCGACCACCCGCTCGATGCGTGGATCGCGCGCGCGGCGGAGCTGGCGCGTGACCACGGCGGCGACGTGCCGGACGAGGCGCTCCGCACGCGCACGGACGACTCGAGCCGCGAGGGATCGGCGGGCGCCTGGCGCAACGCATTCCTGCGCGCGCCCTACACCCGAGATGCGCTCGTGGCCATGGGCATGGTGAACGAGACGTTCGAGACCGCTATCACGTGGGACCGATTCGACGCGCTCTACGGCGACGTGATGGCCGCCGTGCGCGACGCACTCATCGAGATCGGCGCGCCCAACGGCGTGGCCACCTGCCGGTTCACGCACGTGTACCCGGACGGACCGGCACCGTACTTCACCGTCATCGCGCCCGGGCGTCCCGGCGCGCAGCTCGAGCAGTGGGCGGTCGTCAAGGACGCCGCGTCCGATGCGCTCGTGCGCCACGGCGCCACGATCACGCACCACCACGCGGTCGGTCGCGACCACCGCCGATGGTACGACCAACAGCGCGCGCCCCTGTTCGCCGAAGCGCTGCGATCGGTCAAAGCGACGCTCGACCCGCGCGCCACCTTGAACCCCGGCGTCCTCATCGATCCGTGATCTACGAGGCGGTGGTCTTCGACCTGGGCGGGGTTGTCTTCCCGTCTCCGCTCGACGTGTTCCGGGCGTACGAGCGCGATCACGCCCTCCCCCACCGGTTCCTCAGCGAGGTGGTCCTGGCGGATCCGGAGCACGGCGCGTGGTCGCGGCTCGAACGAGGCGAGGTCGACTTCGACGAGTTCTGCGACGCGTTCGACGCCGAGTGCCGGGCGCACGGCGGCACCGTCTCGGCACGTGAGCTCATGGATGCCGTTCGCGTCGGGCTCGATGCCCGGCCCGAGATGGTGACTGCGATCGGCGCGATTCGGCGCCACGGACTGAAGACGGCGGCGCTCACCAACAACTGGGCCGACGATCCGGCGCGCACCGATCGAGTGTCGCCCACCGGCGAGTGGTTCGACGTCATGGTCGAATCGGCGGTCGAAGGCCTACGCAAGCCGGACCCGCGCATCTACGCGCTCGTGTGCGAGCGCCTCGCCGTCACGCCGGCGGCCACCGTGTTCCTCGATGACCTCGGCGCCAACCTCAAGCCGGCGCGCGCGCTCGGCATGACGACCATCAAGGTCGCCGAGCCCGACGCGGCGCTCGCCGAGCTGAAAGACGTGCTCGGCTTCGAGCTCACTGGCTGACTCGGTGGACCTCCTCCTGATCCGCCACGCCGAGCCCGTGCGCATCGCACCGGGGTCGAGTCCCGTGCCGGCCGATCCGGGGCTGACGCCTCGGGGGCGCCTCCAGGCCGTGCGGCTCGCGCAGTGGCTCGAGCACGAACCGATCGACGCCGTCGTGTCGAGCCCGTTGCGCCGGGCGCACGAGACTGCGGCGATCGTCGGTGAGGGCCTCGAGCTGGACGTGGAGATCGTCGAGGACCTCATGGAGTACGACGCCGAAGCCGACTACTACATCCCGGTCGAGGAGATGCGGGAGACGCGCGACCACCGCTGGCGGGCGATGATCGAAGGCCGCTGGGAGGAGCTCGGCGGCGAGCCGCCCGACCAATTCCGGGCTCGCATCGTCCCGTGCGTTGACGCCGTCGTCGAGCGCTTGGCGGGGAGACGGGTCGCGGCCGTCTGTCACGGCGGCGTGATCAACGTCTACCTGGCTGCGGTCCTCGGCTTGGAACGACACTTGTGGTTCGAGCCCGGGTACACGTCGATCAGCCGCGTCGCCGCTGCGCGGACGGGTGAGCGCTCGGTGGTGACGTTGAACGAGACCGCGCATCTGGTGGCGACGCTGGACGCGAAGGAGGAGCCCGCATGAGCACGGTACGCATCGACCACGGCGGACGGGTCACCGTCGTGACCATCGACCGACCCGAGGTCCGCAACGCCGTCGACCGTGCCACCGCCGACGCCCTCGCCGATGCCTTCCGCGCGTTCGGGGACGACGGCGACCGCGACGTCGCGATCCTCACCGGCGCCGGTGGCGCGTTCTGCGCCGGCGCCGACTTGAAGGCGATCTCGTCCGGCGGCGGCAACCGCGCCGCGCCGGACGGCGACGGGCCCATGGGCCCGACCCGCATGCTGCTCGACAAGCCGGTCATCGCTGCCGTGGAGGGACATGCCGTCGCCGGCGGGCTCGAGCTCGCGCTGTGGTGCGATCTGCGTGTCGCCGCGCGCGACGCGGTGTTCGGGGTCTACTGCCGCCGGTGGGGCGTCCCGCTGATCGACGGCGGGACCGTCCGCCTGCCCCGGCTCATCGGGCACAGCCGCGCCCTCGACATGATCCTGACCGGCCGCGGTGTGTCGGGCGACGAGGCGCTGGCCATGGGTCTCGCGAACCGGCTCGCCGAGCCGGGTGCGGCGCTCGAGGATGCGCTCGTGCTCGCGCGCGAGCTCGTCGCCCTGCCGCAGTTGTGCCTCCGCAGCGATCGCCGCTCGAGCTACGAGCAGTGGGGGGTGCCGCTCGACGACGCCTTGGCGAACGAGTTCGCGCGCGGCGCGGCGACGATCGCGTCGGGCGAGACGCTCGAGGGCGCGTCGCGTTTCGCGGCCGGCGCGGGTCGTCACGGCGCGCCGGCTTCTGAGAGCGCGACCTAGACTCCGCGAAGGCTGACCGAGGAAGGGACGTTGCTCATGACCGACGGTTCCAGCGCCCCCACTGTCGCCGAGCTCATGAGCGCCCCGGTCGTCACCGGGACCCCCGACGAGACCCTCGCCGAAGCAGCCGCGCGCATGCGCGAGAAGCGCGTCGGATCCGTCGTCGTCGTGCAAGACGACAAACCTGTCGGCATCCTGACCGAGCGCGACATGATCCGCATCGCCGCCGCCGGCGCCGACACGAGCCGGGCGCGCGTGTCGGAGTGGATGACACCGAACCCGGATTCGGTCGCTCCCGGCGTGCCCGCCGCCGAGGCATTCGCGAGCCTGTCCGAGCACGGGTACCGCCACATCCCGGTGGTCGACGGCACGCAGCTCGTCGGGCTCGTGTCCATGCGCGACCTCATGCGCATCGCCCAGGTGCAGCCGGTCGAACGCCCCGCGGCGGAGGTCCCCAAGGGTCTCGAGGGCGTGGTCGTCGCCGACACGACGATCGGCGACGTGCGCGGCCTCGAGGGCTTCTACCACTACCGGCAGTACAACGCGATCGAGTTGGCGGAGAAGAGGACGCTCGAGGACGTGTGGTACCTGCTGTTCGAGGGCGAGCTGCCGTCGCTGCGGCAGCGTGACGAGTTCATCGACGACGTGAAGCCGTGGCGCACGATCCCGATCGAGGTGAAGGAGCTACTGCCCCAGGTGGCGGCCCTGGGTGGTCCGGACGCGCCGCCGCTCGACATGCTGCGCACGACGTACTCGATGATGGCGGTCGACCTGGACTATCGACCGTGGCTCGACGGCAGCCGCGCCGAGCTGCGCGCCCAGGCGATCCAGACGTGCGCCGTCGTGCCGACGCTGCTCACCGCGCTGTACCGGCTCAAGCACGGGCTCGAGCCGATCGATCCCCACCCCGACCTGCCATACGCAGCCAACTACCTCTACATGATGCAAGGCGAGGTCCCGAAGCCCGAGTACGCGCGGGCGGTCGAGCAGTACCTGATCTCCACGATCGACCACGGCTTCAACGCGTCGACGTTCACGGCCCGCGTGATCACGTCGACCGGGGCCGACCTGGGCTCGGCGGTGGTCGGCGCGATCGGCGCGTTGTCGGGGCCGCTGCACGGCGGCGCACCGAGCCGAGCGCTGGCGATGCTCGACGCCATCGGGACCGAGGACAAGGCCGAACCGTGGCTGCGGGATGCCGTCGAGCGCGGCGACCGGCTGATGGGGTTCGGGCACCGCGTCTACAAGACCGACGATCCTCGCTCGACGATGTTGCGCGGGATCGCGGAGCGGCTCGGCGGGCCCAAGGTCGATCTCGCCAAGGCGATCGAGCGCAAGGCAATCGAGGTCCTGGCCGAGATGAAGCCGGGGCGTCAGCTGTACACGAACGTCGAGTTCTACGCCGGGGTCGTCATGGACACGTGTGGTGTGCCGCGCGAGATGTTCACGCCGACGTTCGCGTCGAGCCGGGTGATCGGCTGGACCAGCCACGTGCTCGAGCAGTCGGCGGACAATCGGCTCATCCGGCCCAGCGCGCACTACGCCGGCCCGCCGCCGCCGCAACCCGTGCCCGATGTGGCCTGATTCGTAGCGGCATGGCCGGCGTCGAACCCGTTCCCGAGGGAGTCCAGACCGTCGCGACCCGGCTCGTGTTCGACGACGCGACCGCCGCGATCGCGTTCTACAAGGAGGCATTCGGAGCGACGGTGCCCGAGGAGCCGTACACGGCGCCGGACGGGAAGGTCGTGCACTCGGAGATCCGGATCGGCGGCTCCCTTGTGTTCTTGACGGACGAGGGCGACGACCGCAACGGCGTGGCGCCGAGCTCCGTCGGTGGGCTCGTCACCGCGATCATGGCGCTCAACGTCTCGGACGTCGACGCGCTCTGGGAACGAGCCGTCGCTGCCGGCTGCGAGATCGTCTACCCGCTGGCCGACCAGTTCTACGGCGATCGCGCCGGACGTCTGCGCGACCCGTTCGGGCACCAGTGGATGCTGAGCACCCACATCGAGGACGTCGATCGCGACGAGATCGACCGCCGGATGCGGGCCTGGTCCGAGCAGCAGGGCTGACGGCTCGCGCGTGATCCCCGAAAAGATTCATCGCTTCAGCGCCTGACGCGCTTACAGATCAGGGCGCGCGGGGTGGTCGATCTGCATGAGCTCGACGGGCGCGCCATTGACCTCGACGAACGCGACCGTCACGCCGTGGCTCGGACTGTTCGGTTCGATGATGACGCGCTGGCCTTGGAGTGCAGCCGAGAGGTCGTCGACCTCGAACGCGACGTGCGGGACGGTCTTGACGAGCTCCGGGTACGGCGCGTCGTCCCAGTAGCGCTGCCACTGGATGCCGAACGGGTTGTTCTGGTGATCGCTGACGGTCATCTGCAGGTGCGGGAGCTCGATCTCGCCGTCGAAGCCTCCCGTCGTCGGGATGCCGATGTGGTCGAACTTCACGGGTTCGGACGCTAGTGACGGTTAGCGTCGAGCTGCCATGAGATTCCTGGTCGACACGACACCACTTCGAGTGTCACGCGACTTTCGTCGGCTGTGGATCGGGCAGGCAGTGTCGGTGTTCGGGACCACGGTCACGACCGCGGCCCTGCCGTTCCAGGTGTTCGAGCAGACCGGCTCGTCGCTGGCCGTCGGGCTCCTCGGCGCGGCCGAGTTGGGACCGCTGCTCCTGTGCGCGGTGGTGGGTGGCAGCTTCGCCGACCGTGTCGACAAGCGCCGCCTGCTCCTCGGCGTCACTGCCGTCTCACTGCTGTGCTCGGCGACGCTGGCCGTCAACGCCGGCTTGAATCATCCGCAGCTGTGGCTGCTGTACGTGGTGGGTGCGATCGCGAGCGGCGTTACGGCCATCAGCTTCGCGACGATGCGGTCCCTCCTTCCCCTCCTGCTCGAGCAGGACCTGCGACCGGCGGGGTTTGCGCTCCAATCCATCTACACGACCTTGGGCTGGATGGCCGGGCCGGCGGTCGCGGGCGTGCTCATCGGCAGTTTCGGTCTCACAAGCGCGTACGGGACCGACGTCGCCACCTTCGTCGTCGCGCTCGTCGCGTTCGTGGGCATCGCGCCGTCGCCGCCGATCTCGGCCGCCGTCGGGACCGCGCGGGAATCGTTGGTCACGGGCCTCCGCTTCGTCGGTGGCCATCGCGTGATCCTGAGCGTGTTCGCCATCGACCTGGTCGCGATGGTGTTCGGGATGCCTCGGGCGTTGTTCCCCGCCCTCGCCGAACGGCTCGGAGGCGGGCCCGTCCTGTACGGACTGTTGCTGTCGTCGGTCGCCGCGGGAGGGTTCCTCGCATCCCTGGGAAGCGGGTGGACGACGCGCGTGCGTCGCCAGGGTCGGGCATTGCTGATCGCCGTCGCCGTCTGGGGAATTTGTATCGCCGCCGCGGGGCTGGCGCTTCAACCCGTCCTCGTCCTCGTGTTGTTCGTCTGCGCAGGAGGCGCCGACATGGTCTCGGCCGTCTTCCGCTCCACGATCGCCGCCAACCTGACGCCGGACGACATGCGCGGCCGGGTGAGCGGCGTCGAGTTCGCGGTCTACGCCGGCGGCCCCGTTCTCGGCGACGTCGAGTCCGGTGTCGTCGGAGGCCTCGCCGGGGTGCCGTTCGCCATCGTCTCCGGCGGCGTCGCGTGCGTGATCGCGGCGGG
>Ga0075423_10000324_pt1 | contig 36786 bp, 30 predicted proteins | sample SoiMethybrSBSTD2_FD_80114 | JGI IMG/M metagenome (GOLD analysis project Ga0075423, IMG submission 80114) | Bulk soil microbial communities from a Populus tree surrounding site in Tennessee, USA - Soil MetaG P. TD hybrid SBSTD2 | ecosystem: Environmental > Terrestrial > Soil > Tree plantation...
GCATAGCTGCTACCCCACACGAGCATATCACAATTCACATTCCTCACGGTTGCCGCAGAATCCGCCCGCAACCGCTCACATAGATTTCCGGAAAATTTGATCAACCGCGTGCATTAGCAAATAGGCGAATTTGCGGAACGATTGATTGCCGCATCTGTTGGGGCGACGTCTGTCGTCGATGCAACCATAACTAAAAAGGGCGATGCACGGCGGACAGGAAAACGCGACGGGCGGGCTCCCAGCACCATCAAAAAAGGAAGACCCATGAGAAAGACTCTCATCACTGCGGCTGCTCTGACTGTCATCGCAATGCCGGCCTTCGCGCAATCCTTCGATCCCGATGTCGGCACGGGGAATATTCTCCCGTTCGTCAACAATCAGGGTGGTGCAGGCGCATACGCCCAGGCGCCCAACTACGAGGCCCGCTATAGCCGCGGGCAAACCGTCCGGCATGCACAAAGCGGTCGCCGGATGCATCAGCCGACGCACAGATCAGGCAGTCCGAAAGTCATCCATAGCGAGGATGGCAACGAGTAGCCCGGGCGGCAAAGAAGGCCTCGAACAGAATCGGGGCCTTCTTCCTTTCACGCCACTTCCCGATCCAAAGCGCTGCGGGGGAGCCATGGGTCACGCCCATATTCAACGGCCTTCCCGACCTCCTTGCGCTCGCACCGGACATCTGCGCAAAAGCGGGAATGGTCGCCGAGACTGAAGATCATCCCTCCGAAACCGTGCCGGCTGCGATGTGGACTGGTTTCGCCATGATGTGCGTCGGCATGTTCATGGCGATTTTGGACGTGCAGGTGGTCGCAACGTCGCTGGCTACCATCCAGCAGGCACTGGATATCGCTCAGGATCAGATGAGCTGGATCCAGACCGCATATCTGATCGCAGAAATCATCTCGATTCCGCTCACCGGATTCCTGACCCGCTTGCTGACGATGCGGTGGCTTTTTGTTGTTGCCGTCTCGGTTTTCACGCTTGCGTCGATCGCCTGCGCCGCAAGTACGAGCTTTTCGTCTCTCATTACCTTTCGCGTATTGCAGGGGTTTTCCGGCGGCACGCTGATTCCGCTCGTTTTCTCGGCCGTTTTCCTGCTTTTCCCGGTCCGGCTTCAGACACTCGCGACCATGATCGCCGGCGTGCTGGCGGTTCTCGCGCCGACCGTCGGGCCAGTCGTCGGAGGCTGGATCACCGAGACGTTTTCATGGCACTGGCTTTTCCTGATCAATGTTTTGCCCGGTGCGGTTGCTGCCCTGGCCGCGTCGGTGACGCTGCCGAACGGACAGGCATCGTTTGATGAGGCGCGCCATCTGGACGTGATCTCATTGGCACTTGTGGCTGTCGCCCTCGCCGCTCTGGAAATCGCAATCAAGGAGGCGCCGAAGCAAGGATGGACTTCGCCGGTGTCTGCCAGTTTTCTCTGCTTGTGCCTGATCACCGCGGCAGCATTTACGGCGCGGACCGTGCGCTCGGCGAGGCCGTTGGTGAACCTGCGCACCTTTCGCGATCGGAATTTCGCAATCGGCTGCCTGCTCAGCTTCGTACTGGGGATGGGACTGTTTGGATCGATCTATCTGATGCCCGTCTTTCTGGCCTACGTGAGATCTCACAACGCACTCGAAATCGGCAAAATAATGCTGGTGACGGGCGTGGCACAGCTTCTCGTTGCCCCGCTTGCGGCTTTTCTGGTGCGACGCATCGACGAACGACTTTTGACGGCATTTGGTTTTTTGCTGTTTGGAATAGGACTGGCGATGGGCTCCGTTCAAACCAAGGCCACGGATTTTGACGAAATGTTCTGGCCGCAGTTGGTCCGCGGCTCCGCCATCATGTTTTGCATTCTGCCCCCTACGCAGCTTGCCCTCGGACATTTGGCAAAGACCGCCATCGACGATGCCAGCGGATTGTTCAACCTTATGCGCAATTTAGGCGGCGCCATCGGAATTGCGGCGATCGACACCGTCATCTACACGCGCGCGCCCGAACATGCGCAAGCCATCGTGAGCCGCCTCATCGCCGGCGATATGGATACCGTGCGGTCGCTCGATATTCCGCCGAACGTTCTGGCCTCAGCGATGCTCGACCCCGGCAAGCAGGCCATGTTGGCCCCGTACATTGAAAAGGTCGCGTTTGTCGATGCCATCAACGAAGCCTGGGCTCTCGTTGCCGTGCTGACAATTGCAGCCCTTGTTTCTCTGCCGCTGGCCAGGCGTGCGCCAAAGGCCGGGACCGTCCACCCGTAGAGCTCAGCCATTTCTTTCTCTGGTCCGGACAGCGCCGCCTGGCTTCATGCAGCAACTCGCGCATTTTCGGAAAATACAGCTCGTCGAAAGCCTGACTGGTGTCCTCGCAAATAAACCGAAGGTGATACTGAAATTCATCGTTAAAGCTTTTTCGCCATTCGGCCGTATCGTAGACAGTCAAGATCTCATCGTACGCGAACAGCATCTGTCCGACGAAATTCTTGTAGCGAATATATTCGATCGGATCAGATTTGATCTTCTCCAGGGTTGGTTGCGAAAGCTCGGGGTACTTCAGCGTCGCTTCGCTGTAAGACATGTACACCTGCCGGGCGCTCGCCTCTTTTGCGTTGCTACGGATCAGGTAGAGCTGAACAATCACTCCAACCACCGCGCAGAGTGCGGCAATGGCGGAAACCATCTGCGCGACATTTCCCCATCGTTGGTGCCACGTTGGCGAGTCTTTGTTCATGTTCATGCGGAGGTTCAGGACGCTCATCAAACGCTTGAACTGGCTCGCGAAGCCATCAGCCGAGTGTGCGTTTCCGTCGTTCAACCATTGAAATCTTTGAGATTTTCGAGCGTGGGTTTCGATTTGTGTACTCGCCTTGTGTGCCTGCATCAAGGCGCCGGTCTGTGCGTCTGGACGGTTCAAGTTCTTGGGATGTGCCCGGATTTCAAGTTTGCTGGAATTGAAACTTTTGCTGACGAGGCAGCCTATAAGCGGCATCGTTGCCGGCACTACCTGTCGGCCGTTCCTCATGTCGTCGAACTAGTTGCACCGCCTTTCAGCGCGCGGGTTTGTCATCAATGGCTTTCGCTACGACGGTGTCGCGCCTGTTTGTCTGCGCTGGGTCCCCGGCCAACCTGTTCGGCCTATCTCGGGCAGCTGGTTCGGCGATTGCGACAGCGCCACGTTTTACAATGTGTCCACGCGCACCACGTGCCAGACATTGTGTCGAGGACGCGGGTGGTTGTGAAAGTGCGTTAGCAGAGAGCTCCCGCGTCACGCGGCGCACGCTTGCGGCGGCTCGCCTTGATGTTCTTGCGAAGCTTCAGGAAGTTCACTAAGCGCTTGAACCGCTTCGTGAAAGCGGATGGTCGGAATGGCAGGATTTGAACCTGCGACTCCCGCCGCGATTGCGGCTAAAATGCCGCATGGTCCACGCGATCCAGTTCGCGCTTTTCATCGCGTTCATGTTGGCAAGCGGCGCGGCCAATGCTGCCGACGAGAGTGCTGCATGGAACGCGTTGCGCGCCGACGGCAATGTTGCGTTGATCCGCCACGCCTCGGCGCCTGGCCCGGCCGGCGATCCGGCTGACTACAGGCTCGATGATTGCGCGACCCAGCGCAACTTGAGCGAACAAGGCCGCACGGAGGCGCGCACTCTCGGCGAACGCTTTCGCACGCAGCGGGTAAAAGTCGGCAAGATTGTCAGCTCTGAGTGGTGTCGGTGCCGGCAGACCGCTGAATTAATGAATATAGGTCCGGTCGAAGTTGCACCCACATTCAACAATGCCTTCGTATTGAACGTCATGCGCGACGCGCTGACCGCTGGCGCGCGCTCGACAATCGGCGCGTGGCGTGGGCCGGGCACGATGGTGGTGGTCACCCACGGCCAAAACATTATGGCAATGCTCGGCATCCACCTGCGGGAAGGAGAAGTCATTGTGGTGGCGCCGGATCCAGCCAGCGAGAATAAAATGAGACTCATCGGCCGGATTGGGTCGTCCTAAGTGCCGTCTGTCTGGCCAACATATCGGGTGCCTAAGGAAAACGCTCGGTAGTGTCTATGGGGTCGGTTTGAAGGCGACATCGTCAGCGTCCGCGACTGGAGTTTCGTTGCGTCTTCGGCTCGAGTCTGTGTGTATCGAAATAACATCCGAGGGTCGCGGTGCGCGGCCGATAAGAGCGGCCTGCTGATCGCCTCGTGGCACAGTTCGTGAAACCTCAGGTCGACCGGCCCCGCCCGCTTCAGCCCTTTCCAACCCGCCTTCGCTGCATTCTCCCGTGATCGGCAGCAGGATGCGTTCGCATCCTGGATCTCCACCATCAGTTAAGGTTCGAAAAATCGGGCGCGCGGCTCACGGCGCGCTCCACTGATCCTCGTGCCTCGCGCGATAGATGGGCCGCATTTGCCACAACCAAAAACGTCGATGATGTTGTTGGCCTCAAGCATGTCACCCTACACGCGTACCGCTTGCGTGCGGGTCTTCAGAATTTCTGAACCTCCAAGTGGTCCGGCCGCGTCTAACTTGCAGCCACAAAAGTCTACAACTAGAGTACGAATTTGCGCGGGACGGCAATTGTGCCGGACCCCCTTCGTGAAGGAGGGCTTACCGTGGCCATTTTCAGGGAAAAAACAAAAGAGGCGATCGCAAAAGAGTTGGACCAATTAAGGGTGGCGGCGGGGGCCACAGCCCCAGAGCCAGCCAAGCTCGAGCAGGTAGCTGACTTTTCTTATGCTCCCAGTGAGCCACTAGCACAATTGATCGTCGACGCTTGGCTCAGTCAAGAATTCAGAGATCAGCTATTGGGAGATCAGAATCGGCGAAAAGCCAAAGAGGAATTGGCGACACGAGGCTTCTTTCTGGCGAACCCAGTCGTGATCTCGGAACAAGATTACAAAAACCATTATACGATTAAAGACGACACTGAAACCGTCTTTGTATTGCCAGACCCAAGGCGCGCAACGACGAGCGAACCGGGCCAACATCTTCTCGAGACGGCTCGCCTGCTGATGGCCATTACACCGAACGGAATCTAACGCTAGTGCGACTGGTTACTGTGGCGAGGCCATCGTCTCTAACTTGCCCCGCAAACCAGATCGCATCTTCTGAAAATAATTGCGGGCGAGCAATCGGCATACGGGAGGCTTCGAATGGCACAGGTCACGGAGTGGGTCAATGTCACGGGCAATACGATTATTGCCCGTGAGTCGGGAGAGGTTTGGTTTCATACTTTGCGGTCCACCAACGTGGATGTAGATCCATTTGCGACCCCGATGACGGGCAGTGGTTCGTTAGGCAGCACGAACGGGCTCCTCGATGGCGCCATAAATCTCGGATTTAGCCGAATTGAAAGCCGCCTCGCGCGCCCGGAGCCGACGCTCGCCGGCTACATCGTCGCCTTGGTCGGCGCCTATCACACATCTGTCGACACGCCTCGAAATCTCCGGCGCGCCGCCAACCGCTTCAATGAGCTCGGGAGGCCCGAGGTCGCGGCCTACCTTGAAGAACGTGCGCGCGAGGAGACCGGTCACGACCGGCTCGCACTCAAGGACCTTCGTGCGCTGGGTGTGCCGGGCGAGCGCCTCGTTGCCAACTTCATCCCGGAAGGCATCAAGCCGCTTTGCAAACGTTTCGATGACCTCTGCGCCGAGGACTATCCGATCGGCTGCATCGGCTATTCGTACTGCCTTGAGCGCATCGCCGCGCTTAAGCGGAAGACCGATATCGAGAGGGTTCGGGCGCTGTGCCCGGATGGCGTCGATGCGACCCGTTTCCTTAGAAGTCACAGCTCCCTCGGAAGCGAGGCGTCGCACGTCGCAGAAACGATCGAGTTCGTCGCGTCCCTTCCTGCAAAGGACCGTATCAGGGTCGTTCAGGAGACGTACGAATCGTCGTTGCTGCTGGCGGAGGGATATAATCACGAACTTCTCAAATCCGAGGCCGAGATGCTCGAGGAGATTCGGCAGGCAATCGGAGAGGCGCTCCCATACCGTTGCCGTTCAGCTCCTTTGGACATTGAAGAGCGCGGCGCTCGGCCCGTGGCGTGACCGGAATAGCGCGATAGTCATCGCAGCTTGGGAGCGCGGTGAGGTCGCGTCATTTCAAACGGGGACATCCTCGTGAGCGGGCCGGCATGGTCAGCGTCGCAGGCAGCCGCCGCTGGCGTCCAGTAAGGTCAATTGCCAACTCGATGTCTTCAGTCAAACGGGTGCTTGTGTGGTATTCTTTGTCGAAGGTCATTTATATAGCAACTAGGCGGCCATAGTGGGTCTCGAGCCCGACTTCCTTTTAGTGAAACGCGGTCGTAGGTGAGGGTCTCTGCAATGGCGAGGCCAACTCTAGCCGAGTGGCTGGGTAGACACGGTCTAGGCCAGTACGCCCAAAGGTTCGCAGAAAACAATATCGACTATTCCGTCCTTCCGGATTTGACTGAAGATGATCTCGAAAAACTCGGGGTCTTATTAGGCCACCGCAAAAAACTGCTCAGAGCCATCGGCGCAGTGAGGGCACGGAGTCAAACGCGCGACACATCCAAAGTTTCGCTCGCCGGCACGGAAGCAACCCCTCCTGCGCAACGTCGCGACGCTGAATTCCGTCAGATTACAGTGATGTTCTGTGACCTCGTGGGGTCTACGGAGCTTTCGGTGAAGTTAGACCCTGAGGATCTCCAAAAACTCGTTGACGCGTATCGGCGGGAGTGCAGCACTGCGATTAGGCGCTATGGAGGCGAGGTCGCCCGATATTTCGGCGATGGCGTTATGGCATTTTTCGGGTGGCCCCGCGCACACGAGGATAACGCCCTTCGAGCCGTTCACGCAGCCCTGGAGATTGTTTCTGGAGTGACGAACATCTCAGGGCCAGTTACCTTGGCTTGTCGGGTGGGTGTTTGCTCAGGACCGGTTGTTGTTGGCGACATTGGAAACAGCGCTAACTCTTTGTCGTTAGATGCGGTAGGAGAAACGCCCAATATTGCCGCGCGCCTACAGATCCTTGCCGCCATCAACACGGTAGTCATTTCTGAATCGACAAGGCGTCTTGCATCAGCAGCTTTCGATTTACAGGACCTTGGGCGACAGGAACTCAAAGGTGTAACTGAACCTGTTCACGTGTACCGCGTACTTGCGGCCAAAAATGCCTCTAGCCGGTTCGAGGCTGCACATCCGGGATCTCTCACTCCACTCGTCGGACGTTCAAGCGAACTAAGCTTGCTTCTCGACAGGTGGGAGAAAGTCAAAGAAGGTGATGGTCAAGCGATATTGCTTTCGGGCATTCCCGGGGTTGGAAAATCACGGCTCCTCCACGAATTGAAATCGCGGATTCAGGAGGAACCACACCTCTTGTTGCACCACCAGTGTTCGCCTTATCACACTCAGAGCGCATTCTTTCCGGTGATTGAGCAGATCGAACAAGCGGCCCAACTAACCGCTCGTGAGGCCGACGCAGACAAGATTGCAAAGCTTCAGGCGTACCTTCCGCGATTGACTGATGGTTCCATAGAGCCACTCCTGTTGATTGCCAAATTGTTATCGATAACCACCGAGAACCGCAAAGAACTGTCAGAACTGACCCCGCAACAAATAAAGAACAGAACGATAAGTACGCTTGTTGACATGCTCTTAGCATATTCTATGCAACGACCCACGCTCTGCATCTTCGAGGATGCGCACTGGCTAGATCCATCGACCCTTGAACTAGTTGAACTGATTATTAGCCGAATCGGCCACGCTCGTGTGATGCTCATTGTCTCATGTCGGCCCGAGTTCCGCCCCACGTGGTTAGCTCACGCGAACATCACCACACACTCGCTCACTCGATTGTCGCAGACTGAAGTGAGGACGATGATTCGAGACGTCTTGAGAGGCGGGAGCATCCCCCAACAGCTGGTCGACCAGATTATCGAAAAGGCCGATGGCGTCCCGCTATTCATCGAGGAACTGACCAGCAGCACACTGAGTGCGCCGTTACGAACGCGAGGCACTTTCACAGCGTCGCTCAGGGTTCCGGAGACGCTAAGTGACGCATTGATGGAGCGACTCGACCGCGTTGCACCGAGTCGCCGAGTTGCACAGATTGCGGCTGTGATTGGACGCGAGTTCTCCCATAATCTGTTGTCTGCTGCATCGCAAGTTGACGAAGACAACATGCAGTCGGCCCTCTCGCTACTCGAGCAAGCTGACATCATCTATCGAGTCGGCGTTTCGCCTTTCGTCCGTTTCGCCTTCAAACATGCGTTGTTGCGTGACGCAATCTACGACACTTTGCTTAGGAGCAAGAGGCAGCAGATCCACGCGGACATCGCGGCGATCTTGCAGCGCGACTTTCCGCAGCTGGTCGAAAATCAACCCGAAGTCCTGGCCTATCATTATCAGGAAGCAGGCAATCACCAGTTGGCCATTCGTTGCTGGTTCGAGTCTGGGCAACGCGCGGTCGCACATTCCGCCAACGTCGAAGCGATTGCTAATTTTCGAAAGGCCCTTCAGGTTCTAAACGCTTTGCAAGAAACGCCTGAGCGGACCAAACAAGAGATCGACATTCAGCTGGCGCTGGGAATCCCGCTTATCGCTGTTCAAGGGTATGCCGCCGCGGAAACCCGCGAAGCGTTTTCGCGGGCGCGCGCGCTATGCCTGCGGCTCGGCAACATCCCCGAATATTTCCAAGCCCTGTTTGGGAGTTGGGGGAACCTATGGATGGGAGGAAACAATCGTGACGCGCTCGGCATGGCCGACGAATTTCTGACACGGTCACGAGCGTTGTCCGACCCCGTTCTGCTAATGGTGGCTCATAGAGTGATAGGCAGCACGTTATTGACCCTTGGGGACTTCCAATCGTCATCGAGCCATTTTGAGGAGACAATTAGGCTTTCGACTGGAAGAGAAAAACAACAGCTGTACAACCTCTACATGGTTGAGCCCCAAGCGGCTTCGCTGCTGCTCCTATCTTGGGACCTGTGGTTCCTCGGCCATCCGGACCAATCCCTTTCCCGCGTTTCAGAAGCCCTCGCCTTAGCTCAAGATCTTGGCCAACCTTACACTGTAGCATTCGCTCATTACATGACTTCTGTTGTGCATCTCCTGCGCGGGGATGCTGCTCGCGGGTTAGAAAGCGCCGGAAAAAGCTTCGAGATATCACAAGAACAGCGGTTTTCGCTGTACGTGACTTTGTCGAGGATTTCGCGAGGCCGGGCAATCTGCGACCTAGGACGGCTTGAAGAGGGCCGGGCCGAAATAGAACTGGGGATCGATGAAGCACGACGTAGTGGCGTGGGCTTCATGCTTCCAATGATGGATAGTTGGTTGGCGGAGGTGCACGCCAAGATTGGCGAGAATGAACGCGCGCTAGCGATTGTCGAGCGAGCCCTGACCGATATCGGTGACGTGACAGGTCGGGCCTGGGAAGCGGAACTGCATCGCCAGAGAGCGCAAATTCTTCTAGCATTTGACCCATCGAAGGTTACAGAGGCTGAGTCTTATCTTAAGAAGTCTATTGAGGTGGCGCTTGGTCAAAGCGCCAAGTCCTTGGAATTACGGGCCGCCACAAGCCTCGCAGAATTCTGGCGGATGCAAGGAAGGGCTGATGAAGCTCGCGCTCTGCTAGAACCAATCTATCGTTGGTTTCGCGAGGGGGCCGAAACGGCTGACCTCCGGCGGGCCCGCGCCACGCTCAATTAGATTTACCCAAGCGCTAACGAATGGGTTGCGACCAGGCAGCCAGTGCGTTCGGCCGCACTTTCAAGTTACGTACATCTATTGAAGGGCTGCAAATTTTCCTCCAACCCAAGCTGGCACAGGTGCTTGCCCTTATCTTCCACGAAGTCACTACAAATGCGGCGAAGTTCGGTGCGCTTTCGCAGGGGTCCGATCACGTCTCGATCCGCTGCTCGATTAGTCGCGCTAACGAATATCCGCTTTTGGCCGGAAGACCATTTCCAATGCTGATTGGTCGTCCCTGTTGCATTTCGCGATAATTGCCGTCACTGCTGTTGTCGTTGCCTCCGTCGCCAACATAGACGCTAACGTCCTTAGCTTCCTTGAACGCAACCGACGGCTGGTGTTTTGGTCCTGTCACAGCGCAAATATGGGCGCTTGTAGCGTTGGGGAGTTAAAAGTGCGCCTTCTTTGAGGGCAAGTCGTAATATGATATTGACGTACAATGGCAAACGCTACATCAGGGCAACCTCAAGGAAGTGCGACCGTCACAAAGAATATTGGCGAGTGGCTCGCTTCAATCGGCCTGGCTGAGTACGCCGACCGTTTCACAGAAAACGCAATTGATCTGTCGGTCATCCACGATCTGACGGACCAAGACCTCAAGGAACTTGGTGTGCTGCTGGGTCACCGCCGCAAAATTTTACGAGCCATCGCAACTCTTAATCAGGCCCCTCTTGCGTCCGCTGCCGTTGTCCGCCCCTTGCAGGCGGAGGAGGCGGAACGACGTCACCTGACCGTAATGTTTTGCGACTTGGTCGGCTCGACAGCCCTTTCGGAACGTTTAGATCCGGAGGAGATGTGGCGGTTGATGGGGTCTTATCATGCCTGCGTCGCTGAGATCGTGAAACGACATCAGGGTTCGATAGCTCGATACATGGGTGATGGGGTCCTCGCCTATTTTGGCTATCCGCGCGCGCAAGAAGATGATGCCGAGCAGGCAGTACGTGCCGCCCTTGCACTTGTCGATGAAGTAACGAGTATTAATACCGAACCGAGGCTGAAAGTTCGAGTAGGCATTGCAACTGGTACCGTCGTTGTCAGCGAGCTTCTGATCAATGACACCTCAACGGAGCAGGCCGTCGTTGGCGAAACGCCCAATCTAGCTGCGCGCCTGCAATCGGTCGCGGAGCCCGGAACGGTGCTGATCTGCCCGAACACGCACCAACTTACTGCAGGACACTTCACCTACCGCGATCTTGGGCCTTCATCGCTGAAAGGCTGGGCCGAGCCGATGTCCGTCTGGCAAGTGCTGGGGACGAGCGGCCTAGGACGCTTCGAAGCGATGCATAGGACCAAGCTGCCGCCGCTGTTCGGTCGCGAGGAAGAACTGGAGCTGCTGTCGAGACGGTGGGGTCTCGCCGCGCAAGGGGAAGGCCGAGTAGTTATGCTCACGGGGGAGCCGGGTATTGGCAAGTCGCACATCGCGTTCGCCTTTGGCGAGCGTCTGCACAAACGACGCCACATCACATTGAGCTATTTTTGTTCGGCGCATCACACCCATAGTGCTCTTTTTCCATTCATTGGTCAGCTCGAGCGGGCTGCCGGATTCCAGCGTGGCGACACACCGAAGAAGAGGCTGTCCAAACTTGACCACTTAGTTGCAAAATCCACGAGAGATCCGGAACACATAACGGATCTAGCCTACCTTCTCGCCTTACAGGCCGGTGATCCCGGCCAACTGGAAGCGCTGAGTCCGCAGAAACGGAAGGAGCGAACATTTTCGGCAATATTGGCTCAGCTCGATTCGCTGGCGGCAAGCCAACCAGTGTTCATTGTTTTCGAAGACATCCACTGGATCGACCCAACCTCGCTCGAGCTGCTCGCCGCCATAGTGGAACGTGCGCCGAAACTTCGGTTATTGCTGGTCATCACTGCCCGCCTCGATTTCGCCCCGCCATGGCCAAGCTATCCGCATGTCACAACGATCCCCCTCACACGTCTAGACCGACGGTCCGGTGAAGCACTGGTCGAACGGGTGGCGGGCGGCAAAACCTTGCCGAAAGAGCTGGTGGACGAGATACTCGCGCGCACTGATGGCGTACCTTTGTTTGTTGAGGAATTGACCAAAACGGTATTGGAAAGCGAGCTGCTGCAAGAACGGGACGGCCGTTTCGTCCTTCAGCGTCCGTTGCCGCAGTTGGCGATCCCTACAACGTTACACGCGTCGTTAATGGCGCGGCTTGATCGATTGGCAGCGGTGCGAGAGGTCGCACAGATTGGTGCCGTCGCGGGACGCGACTTTCATTTTGAACTCCTGAATGCTGTAGCCGGGCTGTCAAAGCAGATACTGGAAGAGGCGCTTGAGCAGCTGGTGCGGTCGGAGCTTGTTTTCCGTCGGGGTGAGATCCCACACGCGATTTATACCTTCAAGCATACGCTGGTAAGGGACACAGCATACGCCAGCCTCCTGAAAAGTCGGCGGGCGCGACTGCACGCTGCCATTGCGGATGCACTCGAGCAACGGTTTCCGGAGATCGTGCAAACGCAACCCGAAACGCTGGCACACCATCTCACCGAAGCCGGAACAACCGAAAAGGCGATCGGATACTGGCTGCAGGCTGGAAAAAACGAGGCCTCACGCTCGGCCAATCTTGAGGCCATGGCGCACCTGGAGAGAGGTATCGAGCTTGCCAGCCACTTGCCTGCCTGCGAGGTAAGGGACAGATTAGAACTCGACCTTCAGCTGATCCTGGGGCCGTGTCTCATCGCCACGCAAGGGCCAGCAGCTCGCAACGCCGTAGCGACGTTCGCCCGGGCCCGTGAACTGTGCGAGCGGCTCGGACAGCCCCCGGAATACCTTCAGGTAATTTTCTGGCTGGCGACCGCAAGCGTCGTGCGCGGCGAGCTGCCGCAGGCGCTCGAAGCCATCGCCGGGTTGCCGAGTGCCGCGGAAGCGCGCGGCAATCGGCCGGCCTTGCTTAATGTCATACGCGGGCAAGCGATGATTTGCATGTTCATGGGACAAATCGTCAAGGCCCGCGAAACGCTCGAACGCGCTGCCCAAATATTCAGCACCCTGGATGAGGCAAACAGGACGGAGGCTCGCACAGCCGGTCAGGATGCTGGGGTCTCCATTTTGGTTCTCAGGGCGTGGGTGCTGTGGATTGGCGGCCAGGTTGACGAGGCAGTCTCGCAAATGACTGCGGCCCTTGAGCGCGCCGATGTTGTTCGCCATGCACATACCTATGCTTACGCTTGGTATTACGCCTCCGTTCTGCACGCGCTGCGCGGCGAGCCGGCAATCGCTCAGGACTATGCGGATCGCTGCCTCGCAATATCGGAGCAACACGGATTTCGCCATTGGCACGGACTATGCCGCGCCATACGGGGCACCTGCGCTGCTCTACGTGACTCCTCAGCCGGACACCTCGAGGAAGTGAAAACTTCATTGGAGGAGTACCAGCGCGCCGGCTATCAGGTCGGGCTCACGGTCCAGTTCGTGCTGCTCATTTCGGCCTTGCTGCTCCGCAACCAGGCTGAGGCCGCGCTGGAAGTGATCGATCAGGGACTCTCAATCGTCACTCACAATGATGAACGATTTTTTGAAGCCGAAATGTATCGCCTGAAAGCCCGCGCGTTGCTCATTCGTGGCGCGCCGGAAACTGAGTTGACATCATTGCTCGAGCAGGCCCTTCGAACCGCGCGCAGTCAGAAAGCGCATTCGCTGGAGCTGCGGGCGGCTACAGACCTTGCGCAGCTATGGATGAATCAAGGCAAGCGCACGGAAGCGCTCGACGTCCTGTCATCTATCTATGGCCGCTTCAGCGAAGGATTCGAAACGCCGGACCTCAAGAACGCAAAAGACATGCTTGCTCGTCTGCAGTGATAGGCTTTCCGGTACAATTCGCTTTGCTCGTTTCCGCGCTGCTGCTCCGCAGCTAGGCGGAGGCAGCGCTGGAAGTCATCGATCGCGGGCTCTCGATCGTCGAACACAATAGCGAGCGATTTTTTGAGGCCGAGCTGTATCGCTTGAAAGCGAGTGCGCTGCGCATTCGTGGCGCGGAAGATGCTGAACTCGTTCCACTGCTTGAACGGGCATTACGAACGGCACGCAACCAACAGGCACATTCACTCGAGCTGCGCGCGGCGACCGATCTTGCAAGACTGCGGATGATGCAAGGCCGTCGCACCGAGGCGCTTGACTTGCTTCTATGGCCGATTCAGCCAGGGATTCGAAACGCGAGATCTCAAAGAGGCTAGGAAGCTGCTCGGAGCGCTTTAATCTGCTCTCTAGCGCGCTGACTGCTTTTCCTTGCTTGTTCTATCTCGTCGGGGGGTGCTTTAATTATTGGCTGAAGATTATTTTTCTCTTTCTCGTAGCGCGCAAACGCCTTTTCCGCCGCCTGTTCGCCGTTCTCTATTCCAAGCTCAAGATTCGAGTGCGACCATTCAAAATTTATAGCGCTCACTGGAACTTCGATGATTTTTTTGCCTTGCCACTTTGGCTCAGCCTTAAATCGGTCAAGGAATATTTTAATGTCGTCTTCGCCAACGGTTGCAGCGAATAGTTCGCATAGATTTGCCTGCGCGTCATATAAATTCTGTTGCGCCGGAATTTTCTTCGCATCAAGAAGCCGACTGATCCAAATCTCCTCCACGTCGGGATTATCTTCCAAAAGCCTGTCAAAGTTAACAGTATCAATCAGCGCCCCTTCGCAATAAGTGTCTCCATCAATCTTTACTGTCTGCTCAATAAACGGAAGAGCCGAGCAGGCGCACAAGCTGGCGGCGTTAATCGGCTTGTAGTCATGGATTTTTTTACCATTGGTGGACACGTCTGTCCTGTTGGCAAAAAGAGCAAGCGTCTTGCTCGTTAGGTTCCAGGCGTTGTGATAGATAAACGGTTTTGTATTGGCTTTGTCGTTCAGCTTTTCCCATTTTATGTCATTCAAGAAACCGCTGTCAGGATAGTAAAGTCTGGCTAACCCGGTCACGTGCGATTTGTAAATCATCGCGGTCCAAAACCGAACCACTGGATTCACTGCCAGCACGTGATTGAGTGTCCATCGATTAAAATCTCCCTCGCTAAAAAGATCTCCCGATTTAATTCTTCCCCCTATCGCCTTAAGTGTATAAAGAAAGGATTCTACTATCTGCTTAGGCACAATTGCGTTTCTATAATTCCGCGGCTCAAGCATGAAATTCATCATCGCTTCAGCATTTCCGAACCAGTCCGGCGCAAAGATTGTATTCGTCGGAAAACTTTCGAACGATTTGTCATCACGAAACACATTTTTGAAAAACTTGATGGTCTCCGCAATTTCATTGCCTTTTTCGGCCTGGTTGTAGGCCACACCAACCCACGCACCTATGCACGAGAGCGCCCACACATCGTCTTTACTATCGAAGCTAATGCCGGATTTCTTTAAACCTTTAAGAACGCCAATGTGCAGTCCTGCGGCCGGTCCCCCACCAGCAAGGCAAATCGCTCGCTTTTTTTGCATTTGAATTCCCCCACAGTTTGGGATCACTGAAAAAGCATTTCCGCCAAAGCTTCGGCGCCTGAAAGCCGTCAACCGGACATCGCGACTTGGCCACGCAAGTCATCCGACGGTTGCATGGTACAATGCTAACCGCTCCGGTCAATGTCCTGCCAATCTGCCCCGCACGCAAATACCGTCGTCACCATGCCGTTTCGCTGCCGACTTGCCTGTGTGCTTCATTGACTTGCATTTCCCGATTGATGACGTCGTGGATGAACGCGACGTCATCCACGACGGCGAAGTGCGTGCCCTCCCGGATGTGCACCTGAAGGCGCAAATTGGTGAAACGCCCCCAACCCAAAGCGTGCTTGCGAGATACATATGGATCGCCTTTCGCCGCGAAGCACGTGATCGGAATTTCCCAGGGCTGTTCGCGCGCGAATTGATAGTTGGTCGCCATTCGAAATTCAGCCCGAATGACGGGCAACATCAGCCTGCGCAATTCCGCATTCGCAAGTAGCTGCTCGGTCGCCTGAATGTTGAAATGACGAATGAGTTCGGCGAACACATCTTCGGGCTGTGCGTATGCCGGAAGGCCGATACGGAATTCCGCGAGCCTAAGCAGGTCATACATCAGACGTTCTTCGAATAGACCAAGGTCGGAGATTCGGTCAGGGGGACGCGCGCCTGAAACAAACAGATGCTCGGGGCGGACCATGGTCGTATGAAGCAATCTGCGCGTGGTCTCATACATGGTCAGAGCGCCCAGACAATGGCCGAAGAACGCGAATGGCCGGTCCAACAGCGCTCTCATCTCGGGTACCAGCTGATCGACAAACTGATCCATGTCGGTAATCGGCGTCTCGTTGATGCGTGCGAGCCGGCCGGGCGGCTCGATTGCGATCACCTCGATCGCCGGATCGATAAACTGCGCCCAATTTCGGTAGATCCCGGAGCCGCCTCCAGCGAATGGAAAACAAAACAACCGAAGTCGGGGCGCAGCTCTGGGCCCAACCACAACGAGCCAGTCGGAGGCACGACCGTTGGGAATAATCGATACCGGAGGTGGCCGGCTTTCATCGCCAATCTGCAAGTCCGGCGAGAGTGGCCAGCTTTCGTCGGAAAGATCCGCTTGTCCCCAGGCCGGCGGCTCCAAGGCCTCATCGTCGGCCCATGAAGTTATTTGGGCGGGTGGAAGGTCGACACCAGCGCCGCGCTCGAGCGTAGTTGGCGTAGTGCCGTTTCCGGTATCGATCGCCTCGGCAAGGATTTCGTCGACCAGTTGCTCTATGCTGGGCCCCTTGATCAATTTGACTGTCGAAATCTTGATTCCAAGCGCTGCTTCCAATCGGTTAACAAGCGTCACCGACATGAGCGAGTCGAGTCCGAATTCGCGAAGCGGCCTGGCGATATTGATCGTTTCCGTGATGCCTAATGTCTTCATCGCCTGCTGACGCACGAACCCGACGAGCAATTCGCGGCGGTTTGCAACGGATCCTTCTCTTAATTGGAGCCTGATCGCAGGTGGGTTTGCGGTGGTGCCGGGGCTTGCTTGCATGCGGTTGTGCGAAGTGCCTGCTCCAGCCGCCACGTGTGATCGCAGCACCTCCGGGGGCAGCAATTTCAGCGACAACCCTTCAATTGCGGCGGCCAACCCACCATCATCGCCAAAAATGGCGATATCGACCATTGGGCTTTCCGACCCGCCATTTCCCTTTTGGCGCAATACGCCATGCACCCACACTTCTCGGCTACGAAGCCCCACACAATGAAAGCGTTCGACACCGACCGGCAAATGCACGCCCTGCCGTTCATTCACCACTTTGGTGAAATCGCCGTAGGTGTCGATCAATGCAGGATAGAGATGGAGACACGCGTCGAGAAGCACAGGATGCAATCCCAATTGATGGTCACCGGCTAGATGCGAAGGCAACCGGACTCGTGTCAAAACCTCGCCGTCGCCACGCTGAAGCACCTCGATTGCTCGAAACGACGCTCCGTATTCTAGGCCCAAGGCGCGCAAGCTTTCATAATAACGGTCAATCGGGATCGAGCCGGCGCACCGTTGCTTCACTCGATCCAACTCAAACGGAACAGATTGAAAAATCCGCGCAGATTCTCCGTTGCGCGCGACGCCGACCATGTGGATTCGCCACGCATCGGACGTGCTACGGGAATCGGTGCTCGCGAATTGGAATTCGGCAGTTGAATCATCAAGCGGTTTAAGGATCGTCTGCACGATGCGATCGCCGCGTTCCGGCAAAATCATCGCCTCGCGGTATTGCATGTTGGCAATCTCGACCACGTCTGAACCAAAGTATTGGCGTGCAGCGCCCCGCAGGGCCATCAGGCCGACCGTGGTCGGCAGCACGGCCATGCCATGGATGCGATGATCATCAAGATAAGCGACGCGTTGTAAGCTGTATGCGCTCTCGAATTGAACATCAGGCAACGCGGAACGTAACCGTACGCCGGTAAGATCATTAGGATGAGACCGCGGAGGCTGTGCCGCAACGTCGCTCTCAATCCAGAATCGATGGTGGTCGAAAGGATAAGTTGGCAGTGACACACGGTGACAATGATGCGGTCTATTGAAACCCTCCCAGTCGACGTTGCATCCGCGACAGTAAAGTTCGCCGAGACTCGCGAGAATTTCTTTCGATTCGCCTCGCTTGCCGAGCGAGGCGAGCCACGCCTTCCCGTCTTCCTCCACGCACCGCCGGGCGAGCGCAAGCAATGTGTTACCCGGCCCGATCTCGACGAAGACGGAAATGTCCAATTCGCTTAACGCGCGCACGCCTTCGACAAAGCGAACGGGTTTCAGCGCGTGGTCACACCAGTAATTGGCATCCGGCGGCTTTTCCGCTGGCGTCGCGGAGACAGTCGAGACCCATGCGATTTTCGGCGGCTGGGCCTGAATGGCTGCTGCGCTACGAGCGAAAGCGTCTATCGCTGGCTGCATCAACGGAGAATGGAATGCGTGCGAAACCGTCAGCCGTTCGCACCGAATCCCGACGTCTTCAAAACGCGCCATGAGAGCCCCGACGACGTCGCGGTCCCCGGAAATAACCAGGCTCTGCGGAGCGTTGTGCGCGGCGACCGCAACATCCAAGCGGCCACATTGCTCGATCTCTTCCGTCACGGTGGCCACGTCAGCAAATACGGCGGCCATGACACCGTTGCGCGGCAGGGCTTGCATGAGACGGGCGCGCTCAATCAGCAATTCGAGCGCCTGCTCCAGCGTGTAGACGCCTGCGCAATATGCAGCCGCGAACTCACCGACGCTGTGACCCAGCACGGCGTCTGGAACGATGCCCCATGATCTCCAGAGAGCAACGAGGCCGGCCTGTACTGCGAATAATGCCGGCTGCGTATAAGCCGTCTCATTTATCAGGGTCGCATCCGTATCGGCGCCAAACAGCACCTCTTTGAGTGGCCGCTCTAAGCGGGTACCTGTTATCTCGGCGCAGCGATCGATCTCGTCCCGAAATACCGGTTGATCGCGATAAAGCTCCGCACCCATTTGTGCATATTGCGAGGCCTGCCCGGAGAACAGGAAGGCAATGCGGCGCGCTTCGCTTGATTGAGTTTCGGCAGCGTCGTGCAACGCTGTGTTGAGCGCTTCCCGCAACTCTTCTTTCGAACCCACAACGGCGGCAAACCGCTCAGGAAAATGCGCTCGGCCTCCAGTGCTGGTGAAACAAATGTCAGATAACGGTGCTTGCTCGCGATCAAGCCACTTGATGTGACCCCCGATTGCCCCGCGCAAACTGGCGCGCGTCCTTGCCGACAGCGTAAACAAACCCAGATTCTGTTTACCGATCGGCTCACTCGTGGCCGGGGGTCCTTCGAGCACGACGAAGGCATTCGTCCCGCCCAGCCCCAGAGAATTCACCGCCGCGAACCGCGGACGATCACTTTCAGGCCAGTCTCGGCACTGCGTGTTCACGAAAAAGGGACTGGCGGCCAAGTCGATCTTTGGATTTGGGCTTTTGAAGTTCAGGCTGGGCGGAATTTTTCCATGCTTGAGTGTCAAAGCGGTTTTGATCAGAGCGGCAAGGCCGGCGGTTTGCTCCAAATGACCAATATTGGTCTTCACCGAGCCGATTGCGCAGAAACCGTTGCGCTCGGTCCCGGTCCGGAACGCTCGCGTCAACGCGTCAATTTCCAGTGGATCGCCCATGGTGGTGCCTGTTCCGTGACACTCCACAAAAGCGATGTCGTTCGGTGACACCTCGGCCACCTGCAAAGCCTCGACCATCGCGCGAGCTTGACCTGCGACGCTCGATGCCGTGTAGCTCACCTTGTCGGAGCCATCATTGTTGATCGCTGATCCTTTTATTACCGCGTATATGTGATTGCCGTCGACAACAGCAGCGCTAAGGTCCTTGAGCAGGACCGCGCCAACGCCGCTCCCAAAAATTGTGCCCTGCGCATCGGCATCGAAAGCACGGCAATGTCCGTCGGGTGACAGGATCCCACCTTTAATGCTCCTATATCCGATATGCTGAGGCACACGGATGCTCGCGGCGCCGGCCAGCGCCATGTCGCATTCACCTGAAAGAATCGCCTGGCACGCCAGATGCACAGCGACCAACGATGTTGAACACGCGGTCTGCACATTGATACTTGGACCAGTGAGGTTGAGCTTGTAAGAAATTCGAGTGCTCGGAAAATCCTTGTCATTACCAAGGTGCGTCAGGCTGCCGGTATAGCCTGGCAACTCAACGCTGACCGGAAGCCGATCGACAAGATAGCTGCTCACCACCCCGCCCAATCCCGTAAAGACTCCGATCGGCTGGGCCGAGTTTCCCACCGGGTGCCCAGCATCCTCAAAGGCTTCCCACGCCACTTCTAGGAGTTGCCGCTGCTGCGGATCCATGAGCCGCGCTTCCTCTGGCGAATATTCGAAGAAGTCAGCGTCAAACAGGTCGATGCCGGGCAGCAAAGAGGCAGCCTTTACATATGACGGATCGTGGATCAGGTCGGCAAGGACTCCCGCCGATAACAGATCCTCATCGCTCAGCCCGCTGATCGATTCCACGCCGTTACAGAGATTTTGCCAAAACGCGGAGTGGTTGGCAGCGCCGGGAAAGCGGCATGCGATGCCGACGATCGCAACGCCTTCGAATCCATTTCCGCCTTTCATCTGCGCTTCCCCCGCGCTCGCCTGGTTTGAGCTCGCTTGACCGCTGTCGAGATCGAATTATCCTCTTCGCTGCTCGTTGGGTCCGGAAAGCAAGCCTTCTGGTAGGCCCGAACGAGATCCCCGACCGACCGGATGCTCGTAATCGAAACGAGCTTTGCAAACGGATCGACGCCAAGCGTCGTTTCCAATTCGGCCACGAGAAACGCCAAATCGAGCGAGCTAAGGCCAAGCGTTGCGCTGAGCTTCTCCATCCCGGACAAGCGGCCATAATGGCTGCCGTGCTCCGCCAAGATCGCACGGATTTTGTCGTGCACGGTGGATTCGATCTGTGCGGGTGTTAGCGCAATCAGCATGTCAGGCCTCCATCCACCACAAGGGTCTGCCCTGTGATGAAAGATGCCTGGTCGGAGGTTAGGAAGTGAACGGCGTCTGCTACCTCGTCGATACGCGCCAATCGGCCCAGTGGGGTACGCCTCGTGATGCGCCGCTTTTGCTCCTCGGTCATGTCACCAGTCATGTCGCTATCGAAGTAGCCGGGAGCAACGGAATTGACCCGGATCTGACGTGGACCGAGCTCGCGAGCAAGGCTGCGTGTCAAACCGTCAAGCGCTGCTTTTGTCGCGCCATAAACGGCCACACCCGAATGGCCACGAATGCCGTGCACCGAGGATATGTTGACAATACATCCGCGTCCCTGCCGCAGCATCAACCGCGAACAGGCTTGCGCGAGCACCAAAGCGGCGGTGAGGTTCAGTTCGATCGTGTCGATAACGTCGGCCTCACGCATCGTCGACAGAATGCCCTCTGTTGCAATCCCGGCATTGTTGACAAGTACGTCGATGCGGCCCAAGCGCTCGCCTACCTCCTTTACGAAGGCGCGCAACGCCTCATGATCGCGTCCATCTACAGGACTCCAGTGAAAGCGCTTGCGGGCACGTAACATATCGTCGATGAAGGCTGTCTTTGTCCGACTCAGTGTCGCTACTCCATACTGCCGCTCGATAAATCCCGATACGAGCTTGGCTCCCAGGCCGCGACTGCCTCCGCTAATCAGCGCGACTTTTCTTGGCTGTGGCATTGTCGACCCAGTCCTCTCACCGCCGAACTCTTCGGAGGCTGTTCCGGTACTGCACCATCAATGGTCGGCGCGTGATTTTTTGAAACGTATACTGTGTTGATCTTCCATAACCACTTCGATGACGGCAGGCATCTTGTAACGCTCAAGACGAGCACGGCAGAATTCGCGGACCCGTCGTTTAAGCGCGTCAGGATCCTCCCGTACGAGCGGCGTGATTTTAGCCGCGACGATCTGGCCGGTAATCGGATTTGACTGGCCACGCACGGTAACGTCCTTAACGTTATCGAGCTGTAGCAGAAGGTTCTCGATCTCGGTTGGATGAACTTTTTCGCCGCCGACGTTGATCAGTTCCGATTGACGGCCGAGAATACGAATATACTCGCCGTCTTTTTCGACGAGATCCTGGGTGTTGAACCATCCGTTCGCATCGAAGGGAGATGATGCATTTAAATAGCCGAGCATTGCGCTCGGCGACCTGATCCAGAGCACACTGTTGACAATCTTGTGCTCAAAGCCAGTGTCGCCCAGCTTCAGCCAGACCGAATCGGAGTCGCGTGACCGTGTCGGCAGGATGCCGACCTCCGAAAGCCCGTATGTCTGTTTGAACTGTACCCAAGGAAGTGCTTCGCGAATTGCTGCGAGCGTACTGGGTGGCATTGGCTCGGTGCCATAGGTGATAACTTTGAGAGAGGAAAGGTCATAACGCCCAACAGTGTCGGCAATCAGGAGGAGGCGCAGAAACGTTGGTGTCGTAGGGAGCACCTCGACCCGATGTTCTTCAATCGCCATACAGACAGCATCGGGACTGCGCTCGTGCGCGGTCACAATGGTCCCGCCGTGACAAAGCCCGTGCAACAGCGTGTTGATACCGCCGATATGATCGAGCAGCAGAAAGACGAGCATGCGGTGGGACGGCCGCGAGGTCTCAAACTTCGTCAGCAGCCGATTGAATTCGAGGACCGAACCCTTGCTCTCGCCGGTCGAACCCGAGCTGAAAAGAACAAGACCTGGCGCGTCGCGTTCTCTGAGTTCCTTCAATAACGGATGGCTCGCGGCGCGGTCGAAACGAGTGACCTCCCATGCGTCATTGCGGTCAAATCGAATGGCGAATTGGACCTGCGCCAGCTCCATAAGACGATTCCAGCGAGGAGCAGTCGCAGAGGCCAGTGGTACAATGATGTTGCGGTTAAGCACAGCGGAAAGTAGGAGGACGCATGCCATTGGCGAATAATCGCCACAAATTGCCAACGTATCTCCCGGCTTGATTCCCTTTCGTGCCAACTGGTCCGACCAAGCGTCCGAGGCGTCACAAAGCCGGCTGAACGACCAACTTTCATTACGCCATATCAGCGCCGGTCGGTGCCCCCAAGAATGCAATCGTCGAATTAACCAATGACGATCCATAGTCGCGCGCCCTGTCGACCTGCGTTTTTATTCGAAATTCCTACCAGGCCGCTCTTTCCTCATTCGCGCGTGATCTTCGTCTTTGCACAACGGCCTCCATGGCTTGCATTATCCGAACGGCATGCAAAACTTTGCCAGCCTGCATCGGGTCCATGGACTGCAAGCACTCCTCGAGTTTTTTCATGTCAATCGATCCATTCGCTCCCTCAGTTTGACCGGTCCAGTGGGAGGCGAAGGGATTATGTCGTGCGTTCGATGGGTCGCTGCTTTCGGCAAGAAATTCAGCGGCTCTATGGGTCTGATAGGAGACCTCCGAAATTGCCTCGAGCCAGTCATGCCAAAGCTCGGCAAGCACTAGGCGAAAGCCGGGACCGGATTCGTGGGTGTCGGATGGGTTGTCATGAAACATGCGACAAACTCCTTCACAAGTAATTGGAAATTTTACATAATTTCTGATATCTGTCCACGGCTCGCAAAGACACAAGTAGCCCGCTCAAGGAGACGTCAGGACCATTCGGCTGAAGCGTAATCCCAAGTCCGCAACGTTAGGGATCGGATCGGATGCACACCAGCCACAGCAGCGACATAGCCCAGCGCAGGATCAAGCCGACGGGTGAACCACATTCGTGCAACGGATCGATTGCCGTCCCACGCTGCGAGTCGCAGGGCCCCCGCCGGATTAATCTTAAACTCCACGCGACCAAGATTAGCTGCCAAGCTCAGCCCCAACGCTTTGACCGCAGCCTCCTTGTGCGCCCACCAAACAAAAAATGCGTCGCACCGGCCCCCTTCCCCAAGTGTTGCCAAGGCCCTGCTCTCCTCCGGCGTAAAATAACTTTTTGCGATATCGATGGTATGCGAGAGATTGCGCACCTTCTCGATATCAATCCCAATGGAGTCGTCGAGTCGCAACGCAAGCACGCAATAGTCGCCGCTGTGCGACACGCTAAACTGAAGTCGCGGACCGTTTGTTTGTGGAACTAAATATGGCTTACCTTGACCGTTGCGTGCGAACCTCAATGCTGCCGCTTCGGTATCGCAATAGCTGGACAGTATCTGGCGCACGATACCGTGCGTCTGGATGAAGCGCGCACGATCGCGCGCGAACACGAGCCGCGCAGCCCTTTCTTGCTCCTCTTCGTCGAGAATTCGCGACAAGTCCGTCGTCGCGCTATCGCGCGAAACCACCTTCGCCGTCCATACGTGCACGTCGACTCTAGACAGCCCCTGACGATAATCCACGCGAGAACGCGTCATGGCTGCTATCCAGCTGTTATTGCGTGCATACTCGCGGACACACGCATATCCTCAACAATCTCCCTTGCAAGCGCTCCAGCTGCACACGAAAAATAGAAATGCCCTCCCCGAAAAATGCAACTCCGGAATTTTGCTAGCGTGAAGTCGCCCCACGACTGCAGAAGGCCCGAATGAGACACGTCGTCCGAACCACCAAACGCAGTGATCCTGCAAGCGATACGATGTCCCGGCTCGACTGAATATCCTTCGATAAGCGCAAGATCAGCTCGCAACGCCGGCAAAAGAACGGCCATCAACTCCGGGCGCTGTAGGACCTCTGAAGGTGTCCCACCAAAGCGCAGCAGAATTGAAAGCAGATCCTCGTTCGACAACGGTAAGCGTGCCTGCGAAGAGCCAGCGGAAGCGCGTTTGGGACTGTTACGGCCCGAAACGAAAAGGTGCACGGCAGTCCGGCCATCCGCCGCACGAAGCTGCCTGGCAGCTTCAAACGCCGTCCAAGCACCCACGCTATGGCCAAAAAAGCCGAACGGCACGGTCATCAACGGCTGGAGCACATGGTTAAGCCGCTCCATGAGCGAGTTCATCGAACTGAGCGGATGTTCATCGACGCGAGCAGCGCGACCGGGCAGTTCGACAGGACAGAGGTCGATGTCAGGAGGCATCAGAGAGCGGAGAGGCCGGTAAATCGCGGTGTTTCCGGCAGCATGCGGAAAGGCGAACAGGCGGCACCGAACGCCCGCGCCCTCATTCCGAAATGGAATCCATTTATCCAGTGTCATTTAGATCCATTGCACTGAGCCGCAGCAATGGTGCCGGACGAGGAAGTCGCGCGCAAGACTGGTCCTCGACTGAGACATCGAGTTGCGACGGACCTCGGCCCACCGTAATCTTTATGTTATGTGAGTGATGAGGACGAAGACGTGCCAGCATTCAAGGCTATTGTGATCGAAAAGGGTGATAACGGGCAAAAAGTGCACCTTACTGAATTCGATGAGGCCAATCTGATGGGCGGTGATGTGACCGTCCGAGTCGAATGGTCGACGGTAAATTACAAGGACGGGCTGGCGATAACCGGCAAAGCTCCGGTCGTACGACGCTTTCCGATGATTGCAGGTACTGATTTTGCAGGCACGATAGAATCCTCATCACATCCAAATTGGAATCCAGGTGACAGAGTCATTCTTAACGGCTGGGGGTTGGGAGAAACGCACCTCGGTGGCTACGCGGAAAAGGCGCGAGTCAAAAGCGAGTGGTTGGTGCGGCTACCCGCGCGGAACAGCGCGCGCGGCGCGATGGCGATCGGGACGGCGGGTTATACCGCCATGTTGGCGGTGATGGCGCTTGAACGCCACGGCATCACTCCACGGCAAGGACCAGTGATCGTCACCGGCGCGGCCGGAGGATTGGGTTCTATCGCGGTGGCATTGCTATCCAGGCTTGGCTTTACGGTCATTGCATCAACGGGGCGTGCGACCGAGGCCGATTACATTCGAAGCCTAGGAGCTCGCGAAGTCTTAGAGCGCAAGGAGCTCGTCGGCGCTGCAAGGCCGCTTGGACGGGAGCGGTGGGCAGGCGGCATCGATACCGTTGGATCTACCACGCTCGCCAATGTGCTTTCGATGACCCGCTACGGAGGCGCGGTCGCCGCATGCGGATTGGCGGGTGGCATGGATCTCCCAGCGACAGTCCCTCCATTTATTCTCCGCGGAGTTTCGCTCATCGGCATCGATTCCGTGATGTGTCCCATAGAAAGGCGATGGGAGGCGTGGAGACGACTTGCATCCGACATTGACGCAGGCAAGCTAGCTGCGATGACAAGCGAGATTGATCTGTCAGGAGTCATTGACGCCGCTCGACGCATCATTGATGGACAAGTGCGCGGACGGATTGTGGTCAAGATTTCTTGAATTCTCATCGCGGACGCGCCGTGTCTAGCGGCTAGCGTGAAGTCGTGTCGTTGCGCGCTGGATTACCCGGGCCGCCGTTGCAATTATCACTTTATCGAGTCAGCCTGTCCGGAGGTAGAAGAGTTTCGTCCAGCCTTCTCTTGGCGTACAATGAGCGCTGTCGTCCTCGGAGGCGGAATGCCATGTCTCGCAATGCCGACATGAGCGCATTTCAGAAAAGCGTGGCCACGCTTCCTCTTGCAACCTTCCGGCCCAATGAAACCGTGCTTGCTGCCGGATCAAAAACCGGTCGGCTCTTTATTCTTAAGCAGGGCGCTGTCGCAATAATCGAGGAAGGTATCGAAATCGCTAAGGTGACTGAGCCCGGCGCAGTGTTCGGCGAAGTCTCCGCATTGCTGGATACTCCACACACAGCCGATGTGCGCGCTTTGGAATCCTCGCAGTTTTACGTCGCCGACGCCGATATTCTCCAAGACAAAGCGGCTCTCCGCCACGTGGCCGCTATCCTTGCACGACGCCTCGTCAACGCCAACGAGGCGTTCATTGAGCTGAAACGTCATCTTGAGATCGGAAAACAACGTGACGTCGTCAATAAGGCTGTCGAAAAGATTCAAGAACTGATAGGCGGCATCTAAGACGTACGGAGAAAACAAGAAACGCACTGGATCGCCAGCCGCCAAAGGAATGTGGGCCGGCTCTCGAGAGAGAGACACCCACCCGAGTGGCAAATACAATGACCGTCAATCCAATCGCAGCAGGACTGCTCGCCACCCAGTTGGTTGGTAAGCCAATCACTCTCAATCTTATCGTCGGGCTGATTGCTGTATTTGCAGGGATATGGATTGCTAACACGGAAACCCAAAAACGGTAGCCAATGTGCGCTATTGGCCCTTAGCGGACATCGCTCCTGTGTCTCAATTCGATTTCAAGCCTGAAAGGACCGCATTTAGTATTTTGGCAATCATCTTTCAAAACGGGGACTTAATGTCTTTTTGCTACGTGACGCGTACCGTTGGCTTGGAGGATCCGATGCGTCACTTAGGCTGGCTATTTGCGATTGCTGTCGCAGTTCTTGCCCTTCAGGTGGGGGAAAAACACAAATAGCGGGACGCTTTCTGTGAGCCCGCTTTCTACGGACGCAATGCAGATTGGTAAAATCCAAATGCAGGCCGATAGGAACTTGCCGGTCACGGTGATCGACAATCCGATCTGAAAGCGACTTAGAACATTGTTCGTCAATTGAGGCCGTTTCAAATTGGCGGCCTTTTATTTTCATTGAATAAGGCGCCATCGGGCCGACACGGCGTTTTGTCTGCTTTTGGATCGCCGGATCAGTTCGGCTCTATTCCTGCCGCCCTAACGGCATCGCCCATCAGTTCGACCTCCTTGCGGAAGTAGGCGGCAGTTTCCGCAGCACCCCGGTTGTCAGGATAATAGCCGTCGCGCTGCATGGTTGATGCAACGGCTGGCGCCTGCAATGCGGTCCGGATCGCGGAGTTTAGTTTTTCAATGATTTCCGGGGGCGTTTTGGCGGGAGCGAAGAACATGCCCCACGACCCGATCGGCTCAAATCCCGACAGCATGTCTTTCATGAGGGGCACGTCCGGGAATGCCGGGAACGGCTTGCTACCGGTGAAGGCAAGGGCCCGAACACGTCCCTCTTTGAGCAGGCCCATGACTGACGGGGGTGTTACAAACATCACTTCAACACTGCCGCTCAGCATGCCGGTCATGACTTCCGAGGCGCCCTTGTAGGGTATGTGCTGCATGCTGATGCCGGCCTTTTTACTGAAGATCTCGGCTGCTAGATGCAAGCCGTTCCCGACACCGGGAGAGCCGTAAACCGCGCGGTCCTTTTTCGCGTGAGTAATAAAATCCTGCAGGGTTTTGTAGGGTGACTTGGCGTCCACCAACATGAACAAGCCATCGAGAACGCCGGCGCTTGCGATTGGCGTGAGATCGGTGAAGATGTCGTAGCCAAGATTTTTGTAGATGTACGGCGTTGGCGCGATTCCGTTTGATGAATAGAGCAGCGTATAGCCGTCCGGTTTGGCCTGGACCACCGCGCGAGTACCGATGGTGCCGTTTGCACCGGTACGATTTTCAACGAAAAACTGCTGGCCAAGATCGAGGCTGAGCTGCGCAGACACAGTGCGGGCCTGAATATCCGGCCCACCTCCTGCCGCATAGCCTACGACGACTTTTACCGGATGATCGGGATATTGCTGCGCCTCCGCAACTGTCACACAGAGTGACAAAACGAACGCTAGGTTCGACAGCAATCGAAGCATTTTATCCTCGATGCGCGAAATGTTGTCTAAGGGTATCGTCCGGGAGTATAACCGCGCAAGGGTGGGCCAAGCCCGCAGCGCAATACCTTGTCGCAGAGATCGCCTTTATTGCTGGCGCAATTTTGCTCACGCAACAAGTTGTCTGACCTTTTGCAAATCCTGGTGACACCATTTTGTCTGCTTTTGACCCAAAGCGGTTCAGGGCTGCTTTTAGCGAACGCGTGGCCAGGCGCCATTCGCGGCGACGGGTGCCGGTAGACCCGGCACCGATTTTGGCATCGCTCGCACCGGTATCACATGGACAACCCGGTAGCCCCGCTCCTTCAGTTCCTTGAGCAGAGCCGGAAGCGCCATAGCGGTTGCGGGATGAATATCATGCAGCAACAGGATGCCACGGCCCTTGGCTTCGAGGCGCTGTATGGCACGCTGCACAATCTGCTGCGGAGTGATGCCCCTGAACCAGTCGTCGGCAACAATGTCAGCGCTCCAATTCACAAGTGACCGTGACTTGAGAAAATTATCGATGGAATTGGATCGTTTGAAGCCGGGAATCCGGAAAAACGGCGCGACCGCCCTGGGATCGCCAATCGCCGCATCGACGTATGCGATACCACCCTCGACTTCCTGTTTGACGCGCGCCAGAGCCAAGCGCTCGAAAGCGAAGGGGTGATCCAGACTGTGCGTGCCGACGGTGTGACCCGCATTATAGAGGCGTCGCACCAGATACGGGTAACTGCGCGCCATCTGCCCGACCACGAAATATGTGGCTTTGACGCATTGCGATGCCAACGTGTCGAGGATCACATTGGTATAGGGCGGCAGCGGGCCGTCATCGAATGTGAGTACGACCTCGTGGTCCTTGAGCGGAAGAATCCCCTTATACTGCATGCTGCCAACTTGGCTCAGCTGATCAAAGCTGAGGGTGACAACCCGGCTCGTGCCAAGTGCGTCGGGATTGCCGGGGCATTCTGCAGCAACCGCCGGAATGTTGGCGCCGGCGAGCGCGAGAACGCAAAGGAAGACCCTCAGATTAGGCATGGGTTGCTGCTCACAACGTTTGCGTTATTCGACCGGCATTCCAATCACTCTGACGAGTGTCTGCTTTGGGGCGAAAAGCAGGCATTCTGCGGACATCGCGACCATGTATCGCTTATGTCCTAAGCGGACATCCGCGCGCCGAAAGTCTGCTTTGGCCCCAATGTCTGCTTCTAGCCCTGAGCGGACATTTTGATCGGCTTCGGAAATGTCCGCTTTCAGGAAGAAAACAGACGTGGCGCCTGACCGCATCTTGTCATTTTTGTTTCAGCAGTTTCGCTCTGAGGTCGTCCATTTCACGCAACAAACTTCCCATTGGGCTGTTGGGATCACTGCGCAGAATGGGTCCCCACTTTTTTTCAAATTCGCGATTGGCTTCTGCCTCAGGCCCGGTGCCGTACATCAAGCGCTCGAGTTCGTCCAAAAGTGTCCTTGGATCTTTCCTCATTGGTCTTTCCTTTTGGTCGCCCGACGCCTACGTAGGTCTGCTGTCTCGCCGTGTCTTGTCATTTCCGGCCAAAAACTTGGCTGCTATGGCCCAAGGGCGCGGCTTGACTAAACACTCGCAAAAGAAACAGGCACGCGGATCAATGTCCGCTTTCGGGGGTAAAGCGAACGTTGCAATGAACGGGCAAAATGTCCGCTAAGGACCCAAAGCGGACATTCAGTCGCCTTTCCTCATGCTGATTTAGACCAGTAGAATGGTCGCGCGGAGTTTCGGGGGCGGCAATGAGACGTCGTGAATTCATTCGGTTGATAGGCGGCGCGGCCGTTGCATGGCCGCTCGCGGCGCGAGCCCAACAACCCGAAAAAATCGCGAAAATTGGTTATCCGGATCTCGGACCTGCTTCCGCGCGAGTGGATCGGGTCGAGGCGCTGCGGGCGGGGCTGCGGGATCTGGGCTATATCGAGGGCAAGAACATTGCAATTGAATTTCGTTGGGCGGAAAGGGCAGAGCAATTTCCCGAACTTGCAACTGATCTGGTTCGTCGCAAGGTCGATGTCATCTTTGCAATATCCTCGACCATGGTTGAGCCTGCTCGGAAAGCGACAAGCACGATCCCGATCGTATTCGCGACTCATGCCGATCCGGTCGGCATCGGCCACGTGGTGAGTCTGGCCAGACCCGGGGGAAACATCACTGGCCTCTCGATGCTTCTCACGGATCTCGCGCCTAAGGAATTGGAGATATTGACGGAAGTCGTTCCGCAGGCGAAGCGTGTTGCAGTTCTTTGGAATCCCACGACGCCATCCCTTCCCCCCGCCATGAAAGCCGTTGATGCCGCCGGCCAACGTCTTGGCCTTCAACTTGTTAAGGTGCCGGCTCAAGCCGATGAGGATTTTGATGGTGCGTTCGCGATCATGGCGCGTGAGCGTCTCGAGGCACTCATGGTCGTGGCGTCACCGTTGTTTATTACTCATCGCCAAAGGCTCGCCGAGCTCGCTCGCGAACATCGGCTGCCGGCAATGTTTGGCTCCAAGGAGAATGTACAGGCGGGTGGCTTGATAAGTTACTCAGCCGATCTCACTGACCTGCATAGACGTGCTGCCTCCTACATCGACAAAATCCTGAGGGGCGCCAAACCGGACGAACTCCCCGTAGAGCAAGCATCCAAATATGAGATGGTGATTAATCTTAAAACCGCGAAGGCATTAGGCATCACAATTCCGGCCTCGTTACTTGCTCGCGCCGACGAGGTGATCGAGTAAGTAGGTGCATGTCCGCTATTGGCGCTTAGCCGACATCTCGTTCGCACCTGCCGAATGTCCGCTTTGGGGGTAAAGCAGACATCGAAGTGAAGGGCTTTGTTCCGCTTTGACCCAAAGCGGACATCACTCAGAGTAGACCCGTTATCACTTTTTCATCCGCCACAATTGAAAACCGGCTTTGGCGATGGATGCCTCGATCACGTCTCGGCTTAGATTATGGGGAGGCGCCGACTCCGGGCGGATGACACCAATCGCGTGCCATGGTCGGAATTGCGCCGGTAGCTTATTGCCGTCCTGATCGTCAGAGAAGGCACGCAGGTCGGGGTTTGTGTCCGATTTGAAGATAAAGATCCGCATGGCTCAGTATTTCCGGACGCGCTCGGCGGGCTTGGCTTTGCCGTTGGCGTCGTAACCCGGTTTCTTGCGCGAAGCCGGGATCCGGCGCACCGCCTCGTTTTTCTCTCGAGTTGCCTGCTCGGAAGGCTTTTCGTAAAAACGCCGCCGTTTCATTTCACGAAAGACGTCCTCACGCTGCATTTTCAAAACACGAAGGGCTTGCTCAACATTGTTGTCTCGCACAAAAACTTGCAATGGACATTCCTTTGTCCAAGAGGAGGTGAAATTCAGACGGTGCACGCGAATGTAGTCCAGGCGCACGCCGCATAAGATCAAAGGCGCCAACCAAGCTTCTGTCGCAGTATTCGGCGGCGTTTCGATGAGGCCATTAATTTTTCTTGTGCACGCGACACGCCACGTCTGCGATATGCCGGTCAGACAACCTTCAGCCTCTCTGCCGCTGTCTTGCCCTTGTTGGATACCTCTTCGTACTCAACAGTCTGCCCCTCATGGAGTGTGCTTAGGCCGGCCTTTTCAACGGCAGAGATGTGAACGAAAACGTCTTTGCCGCGGCCATCCGTTGGTTGAATAAATCCGTAACCCTTGGTCGGGTTGAACCACTTCACTGTGCCCCTTGCCATACTAAGACTCCAGTTGACGAGAGAAGATTCGCAAAACGATTACGCGAGCTAAGCTAACGACGTTTGGCCAGGGCCATCGTACTCGAACGACCTTTGAACTGGCCGTTGAAGATGTATGCATCATTGGCCGGTAGGCTGTCAGCGATGAGATACCATGTCTCGGCAATGCGCTCTAGCGTCATACGGCGGGAAATTGGACACCGTCTGCTGCGCCAGTTTAAGCACTTTGTCGCCTTCGCCCGGCAGAGTCAGCGCTTAGGTGAATAGGGGATCATCGCGGTATTGTATAACACCCGTCTGATCGCCCGGATATCGAGCCAAGGCTCGAACTGCTCGCCCGGCGGAAGTTGAAAACACCTCTTTTGGGCGCCGCACCTCCCCCAAAGACTAGTTCGACTGCTTTATGCGAGCCTTGAGATTGGCGAGGTCTTGTTGGAACTCTTCATTTATCTCATCGACGCCATCAGGGTCATTTCTTTTCATTGTTTCGAAACTAGACGACGTATTCTCCACGATGCGGTTTATATCTGACCTGACCTGGTCATACGGCGGCTCGATACTTCGCAATTGAAATTCCGCCTTCAGATCGATTTCTATCGCCCGTCTGCGCTCATCAGATGGAGCGTCAGCGAATAGCCTGAAGGCATGGATCCATTTCTCCGCAAGCTCGCCGTCCGTTAGTCGCTCATATGCGCGACCGCGACTTGCGTAATCGGCAATCTGATCCACTTGCTCGTTTGCCAGAAACAATTCCACGTCGCGCTCTGCATCTGTGCGACCTGAGGAGCGCATACGAATACTCTTGTTCTTAGGCTTGCGCATGAGTTCCCACCTTGAGGTCGCAATATGTCGCAACCATGTCGGCGTTTGGCTCCAACCAGGGCTAGCGAGTGCAATCATCGACCAAGAAATTTGCTAAGTGTCAACAGATCTAGATAGCCGGCATGGCCGCTTTTGGCGCTTAGCGGACATCCCCAGTGGCACCGCCCTTGTCCGCTGCCGGGTAAAGCGGACATAATTTTTTGCGGTGCGAACCTCCGTTTCTGACCCAAAGCGGACGTTGCGACGCTGCGATCCTTTCCGGTGTGCTAGCTTGAATCGACAGGCATTGAATAGGGTTAGGCGCTTCGATGGACGTTGGTGGCTGGCTGCGAAACCTAGGACTCGAAAAGTACGAGCCAGCGTTCATCGAGAACGCTATCGATCTTGATGTGCTGCCGGAGTTGACCGAAGATGATCTTGAAAAGCTCGGGATAGCGCTGGGCGACAGGAAGCGTTTGGTCAGGGCGATCAAGGCGATGGCTGGGAGTTCTCCCAGTGCACCTGTCACGAGCGAAGCCCGACAATCTCCAGGCGAACACCCCATAGCTACTGGCGAGCGCCGTCACTTGACCGTGATGATCTGCGATCTGGTGGGCTCGACTGCTCTCTCGGCCCGGCTCGATCCAGAGGATATGGGCGCCGTGATCGATGCCTTTCAGGCCGCCTGCGCCCGAATTACGCTGGCCTTTGACGGTTTCCTTGCCGATTTCCGGGGCGACGGAATATTGGCCTATTTCGGTTATCCCCGTGCGCACGAGGACGATGCCGAGCGAACCGTTCGCGTGGCCCTCGATATCGCTGCCGCTGTTGCAAGGCTGAAGACGCCTGCGGAAGAACCGCTCTCGGTCCGCATTGGCATAGCCACCGGCTTGGTGGTGGTCGGCGGTCTTGGCGAGGGTGCCTTGCGGGAGCATGCTGTGGTTGGCGACACGCCGAGCCTGGCGGCGCGCCTTCAGATCTTGGCTGAGCCCGGGACCGTGGTCGTCGCCGCTTCCACACGTCGGCTGCTCGGCGATCTGTTCCGCCTGCGCGATCTTGGCCTTCACAAGGTCAAGGGTATTGCTGAGCCGATCGCGGCGTGGGCGGTTGACGGCGTTTCGGCTTCCCAGAGCCGTTTCGAGGCGATCCACGCGGCGGGCCTGACTGACCTCATCGGCCGCGAAGATGAACTCGATTTCCTTTTAGAACGTCAACGGCTCGCCTGGAAAGGTGAAGGCCAGATCGTGCTGATCTCAGGCGAGCCGGGGATCGGCAAGTCCCGTCTTGTCGCAGCTCTCGAAGAGCGCGTCGCCGACGAGCCGCACATGCTCTTGCATTACCAATGTTCGCCTCACCACACCAACAGCGCGCTTTATCCGTTCATTGCCCAAATAGAGCGGGCGGTGGGGTTTAAGGCAGACGATTCGTCCGAGAAACGCCTTGACAAGCTGGAGGCGCTTCTCGGCATAACCCCACCGCGCGTTCAGGACACGGCACCACTTTTTGCAGCGCTGCTCTCTATCCCGTTTGGCGACCGATATCCGAAACTGACGCCCAACCCCGCACAGCAACGGCGGCGCACGTTTGCTGCATTGCTCGATCAATTCGAAAACCTCGCACGTCAGAAACCGATCCTGCTCCTGTTCGAGGATGTGCAGTGGGCCGATGCCACCTCCCTGGAGCTGCTCGATCTAACTGTCGAGCGCGTGCGCCAATCACCGGTCATTGCCCTGTTCACCTTGCGACCAGAATTCGAGCCGCCTTGGGTTGGTCTCCCGCATGTCGGTACGTTGATGCTTGGTCGCCTCGACCGCAACAATGTTGAAAGCATAGTCACCCAGGTGACCAGCGGTCACACCCTGCCTGCCGAAGTGATGAACCAGATTGTCGCAAAGACAGATGGCAACCCCCTGTTCGTCGAAGAACTCACAAAAACGGTGCTGGAAGGCGACATCCTGATCAAAGACGCGGACGGCTATCGGCTTGACGGGCCTCTTCCTCCGCTCGCGATTCCAACGACCCTTCAAGACTCCTTGATGGCGCGGCTCGACCGCCTCGCGCCGGTGAAGGAAATCGGTCAGATAGGAGCAGCCATCGGACGTGAGTTCTCCTACTCCTTGATGCGGGAGGTGGTGGGACGCGATGAACCGTCGCTAGAGGATGCCCTCGGCAAACTTGAGCAGGCTGAACTCGTGTTCCGCCGTGGCGAGCCACCGAACGCCATCTATAGCTTCAAGCATGCGCTAGTGCGGGATGCGGCATATGAGAGCCTGCTCAAGAGCCGTCGGCAGCAATTGCACGGCCAAATTGGACGCAAAATGGAGGAAAAGTTTTCTGATATCGTGGTGAGCCAACCGGAAATCGTGGCTCACCACTTCACTGAAGCTGGTCTTGTTGAATCCGCGATCGCTTACTGGCTTAAGGCCGGCAATCTCGCACTCAGCCGGTCAGCGAACGCTGCTGTCGGCCATCTGGAACAGGGGCTGAAACTAATCCCCCGCATCGACAACCCGATGGTGCGCAACAAATTTGAGTTGCTGCTTCAAACGTCGCTCGGCAATTCGCTCCGGGCGACCAAGGGCTGGAGCTCAGACAGTGTCAAGAATGCGTATACGCGAGCACTTCAGCTATGCCGAGAGAGTGGGCTTGATGAACATACTTTCCCGGCGGTGTTTGGTTTGTGGACCTGGAATTTTCTGCGCGCAGCGCTTCGCGAAGCTCAAGCCCTTGCCGAACATCTGCTGAATACAGCTAAGAATGTAGACGACTGGGTTTATAAGGTTCTTGCCCATGAAGCTTTGGGGTTTACTTTATTTGCACAAGGGAAACTCGCCGCCGCCCACACGGAGCTGGAACGCAGCATCAGCCTGTGTGATGACAGCAAAGCCGCGGCATATCTTGATCTGTCGGCGCAAGACCCACGAGTTCACGTAAGGTTATACGACGGCTTGGCACTTGGGTACCTTGGTTTCCCGGATCAGGCGTTGCGACTTTGCGAAGACGCCCGCCGTTATGCGGATGCATCTCGACATCCGTTCACTGAGGCGATGGCAAAAACGATAAGCCTACGGGTACATCAGCTCCGTGGCGAGACCGCCGTCGTTGCAGGTCAGGCCAACGCTGCAATCGCACTCTGCGAAGAATATGAGTTTGTGCACTATCTAGCCATGGCTCGGATTTTGCGCGGATGGGCGAGGGCTCAGCAAGGCGAGTTCGAGGAAGGTATCGCCGAGATCCAGGAAGGTTTGGAAAAAGAACGGGCAACCGGCGCCTTGTTGTTTGAGTCGTACTCCCTGGGATTGCTGGCTGATGCATGCGTAAAGAACAAACGCTACGGGCAAGCGCTCGAATTTTTGCGTCAGGTAAGGCTCGATGAAGAGAACAACGAACGATTTTACGCAGCTGAAATATATCGCTTGCTCGGCGAAACAAATTTTCGATCAAACCAGGATCTGGATCAGGCAGAGGATTATTTTGCAAAAGGCCTGAAGGTCGCGCGCGAGCAGAAAACTAAATTTTTTGAGCTTCGACTTCGCCTGAGCATGTGTGATTTATACGATTTGAGACAAAATTCGGATACGTGTCGCTCACAACTCGGCGAGACGTACGGATCTTTTAGCGAGGGCTTTGACACTGCGGATCTCGTCAGAGCCAAGGCAAGGCTGGAAAATGCTTGACGAGGCCGGACCGAACAAGGAGATGTCCGCTTCCGAGGGCAAAGCAGACATCAAAAAATGTTTTTGTGCATGCGGACTTGAATCTGTGTCCCCTTGCCCGTCGCAGGACGCCCTCACTTTCTAGTTCTGGCCGCCACTTCGATGCCCCCAAAATGGGGGAGCCTGATAAGACCACGTACAAACGCGAAAAAGCGCCCCGACCAATCTGTCCGAAAGATTGTCCGAAACGTTGCCGAAGCAAGAAAGCCTTTCGGGCAACCTTTTGAAACGATTGGTCGGAGTGGCAGGATTTGAACCTGCGACCCCCACGTCCCGAACGTGGTGCGCTACCAGACTGCGCTACACTCCGACTGGGGGTCCTTATCTTCCGAACGCTAGCCTGCGTCAAGAACGCC
>Ga0075423_10000325_pt1 | contig 36718 bp, 34 predicted proteins | sample SoiMethybrSBSTD2_FD_80114 | JGI IMG/M metagenome (GOLD analysis project Ga0075423, IMG submission 80114) | Bulk soil microbial communities from a Populus tree surrounding site in Tennessee, USA - Soil MetaG P. TD hybrid SBSTD2 | ecosystem: Environmental > Terrestrial > Soil > Tree plantation...
AGCGTTCACTGCGCTCGATGTGCAATCAAACTTCGCCGGACTTCAAAGTCGTCGTCGTCTGCCACGAGCGGCCGAAGATTCAATTTCACCACCCGGGCGTAAGCTACATCGAAGTCGATTTTCCGGTTCCGAAAAAAATCATGGAGATGCGCAGCGACAGATGGCGGAAGATTCAGACGGGCATAGCCGCCGCGGGCGTGTTCGCGCCGACTCACGTAATGGCCGTGGACGGCGACGATTGCGTGAGCAATCGTCTGGCGGAGCTCGTCCAGCAAAACCCCGCGCATGTCGGGTGGTATTTCGACGCCGGCTATCTTTACCGGGACGGCGGCCCGCGCATCCATTTGAAGCGGCGCGATTTTCACCGCTGGTGCGGCACGTGCAACATTCTTCGTTACGATTGGATCGGGTTGCCCGAGGCTCCCGACGGCCAGCCGCCGGTTGATGTCGAAGCCTCGTTCATGAAGGAGCGCATGGCGCGCCGCGGCGCTCCGCTCGAACGGCTTCCCTTCCCCGGCGCCGTGTACGTCGGGACGAAAAAGGGCGAGGGCACTTACGCGCGCATCGACTGGCTGACGCACCTGCGGCAATATCCGAAAGGCGCGCTGCGCCCGGCGAAGAGAATATTTCTCGATTGGTTCAAGTCCGAGCCGATCACGCCGGCGCTCGCGGCGGAATTCGGTCTGTATGACCTGCGGGATGGTGCTCAAGTCGGGGAGCAAATAAAGGGGCGAGAGTCTTTTTCTTGACGGGTTCGCTCTAAAAGAGTTCCGATCCGTTCTCTAGGCCGGCTTTGAAGTCTTCACCGCCTGCTGCAGCGCGCGCGTCGTCACTTCTTCACCAATCTCGATCCGCAGCAGATCCTCACCTACCACAAGCGGCCCTGCATAATTTTTGCGCGTGGCCGGAATCAGTTCCTCCGCCTTCGCGCCGCCGAAGAGCAGCAGGTGCGTGTAAACCGCCAGTTTCGGATTGGCGCGGCGGAAGACTTCACCCGCCTGCTCGGGGGTCGTGTGGTTGGCGGCGATCCGACGCATCTGCTCAGGATTCTCAGCGGCGCCGCGCGCGGCGATGACTTCGTGCACCAGCAGGTCGACGCCCGCGGCGTGGCGGATGAGATTCTCGTTGAAGGTCGTGTCGCCGGAGAGAAGGGCCGAGCGGTTTTTGTAATCGATGCGGTAGCCGTAGGCGGAAAGCTCTTCGCCGCCGTGGTCGACCTTGAACGCGGTCACTCTGACGCCGTCCTTCTCGAACACGACTCCCTCGCTAAGTTCGCGCGCCTGCAATTCCGCGCCCGTGGGCGGATAATGTTTGCCCCGGATGCGGAGATCGGTGGCGAATGCGCGCGGGAGGTGCTGCATCATCTGCGCGGTTCCCTCGGGTCCCCAGACCGGTAGCGGCACAGCGCGCCTTCCCCACGGGAGCCCGATCCAGCCGGTGAGCCAGAGGTCGGGAAAGCCGACCACGTGGTCGGAGTGATGATGCGTGAGAAAGACGCCGGTGATTTGACTGAACGGAATCCCGAGCTGATGGAGCCGCTGCATCGCGCCGCGTCCGGCGTCGAAGATGAATTTCTCCGCGCCCGCTTCGACCAGCGTGCTGGGACCGAAGCGTTCGAGGCTCGGCGGCGGCGCGCCCGTGCCGAGAAGCGTGACGCGAAAAATATCCGGATCGGCTTCCGTCATCTTTCGCTTCTCTCCCTACCTCAGCGTAACGCCGGGTGCGGCCGCCCGGCCGGGATGGCGCAAAAACAAAAGCAGCAGCGAGGCCGCGAGATAGGACGTCGAGATCAGGCTGAACGCCGCGCCGAAGCCGTGGTGCTCCATCATCCCTCCGGTCACGAGCGTCCAGAACGGAATCGAGAGAAAGCCGATGAAGTAATAGAGGCTGAAGGCGGCGTCGAAAAGCTCCTCGCCGACGAGATCGCTCAAGAGCGCCTGCGTCAGCGTCTGGCGCGAGGTGACCGCGGCGCCGTAAAAAATGAGATTCGCGAAAAGCGATGAGGAGACCTCGCTTTGCCAGCCGAGCCAGAAGCTCGAGACCGCCGACAGCAGCAGCGACGCCTGAATCACGCGCTTGCGGTTATAGCGATCGGAGAGCCAGCCCCAGACGAACGGACCGCAGAGACTGCCGATCTGGATGAACATGAAGAGGAACGCCCCGTAGGTGAGGCTCAGACCGAAGTCGCGGACGAAATGCGGGATGATGTAGGTCTCGTTGATGTCCTGCCCGCGGCCGGCCGCGCCGACCATGAAAACGAGCGAGACGAGCAGGATATTTTTATTTTTGAGACATTTCTTGTACGCCTCCCACCCCGCCGGCGCGAGCCGGGAGCGTGGCGCGTCGGTGCGCGCGCGCCGCAGGCTGTCGCGAAAGATGAAGCAGATCAGCCCCATGATCGTCGCGAGCGCGCCGACCCCCCAGAAAAGCGCGCGCCAGCCGATGTAGAGAATGAGGAAGGCGCTGAGCAGCGGCGCGAAGAGTCCGCCGATCTGTCCCGCGGTCGAGTGAAACGCGAGCGCGCGGCCGCGCGCGCCGCCGAAATGGCTCGCGAGAATGCTCGAGCCGACCGGGTGCTGCGGGCTGGCGCCGACTCCGCCGAGCAGCCGCGTGGTGAAGAAGTGCTGATAACTGGAGGCGAAGCCGCTGGCGATCACCGACAACCCAAGCAGGCAGTTGCCGGCGCCGAGAATGACGCCGCGGCGAAAATGCGGGACGATGAAGCCGTAGACGCCCTGCAGCACGTTGCCCAGCGTGTTGTACGCGGCGGCGATCGAGGCGATCGCGGCGAAGCCGAGCCCCAGCTCCTTCATCATGAGCGGGTAGATGACGCCGAGCATCGCCGACTGAAAGTGGTTGATGAAGTGCGCGCCGCAGACGATGCCGAAGATCGTCCGCCGGCCGAGGGTCCCCTGGCTCGGCCTCGAAGCTGTTTCTTCCATAGTTGTTTCCATGATGAAATTCCCGCCGCTACACTAACACACGCCGGGCCGCGCGCAAATTGAACGCGTCAGGATCCTTCCGCGCGCCGCTCCGCGGCTGCGCGGAAGTCGCTCCGTGCCATGCAGAAGCTGACGCCGAGGGTTAAAACCGCCACCCCGAGGCCGGTGACGAAGGCGGCACGGATCGAATGGCGCAGGATCGTCTCCAGCGAAGCCAGGAGCGGCGCGGGAATCGACGCGCGCATCATCGGATCGAGCAGTTGTTCGGGCGCCGCGAGTTTTTTAAGGAGACCGCGCGCGGCCGCGCCCGTCGCTTCGCCGGACAGCGATGTCAGATCGCCCTGCATGCTGCCGAACAGCACGCTGCCCATGACCGCGATGCCGAACGCACCGCCGAACATCCGCGCGAGCATGATCGTCGACGTGGCGACGCCGAGCCGCTCGCGCGGCACCCCGTTTTGCGCCGCGACCATCGAGGTCAGCGTCAACATACCCATACCGACGCCGATGAGCGCACCGATCGCCAAAACGCGCATAAAATCGAGCTCGGCTTCGAGCGCGACGAAAATCGCATAACCGACCGCCATGAGAACGCTGCCCGCGACGCATACGGCGCGGTACCCGTAGCGATTCATCACGACGCCGGCGATAAAACTGCCTGCCGTCCAGCCGAGACTCGCGGGGATGAGCGCGATGCCGACGCTTGCCGCGTCACCGCCGAGGCCGCCCTGCACGTAAAGCGGCAGATAGGTGATGACGCCGAACATGGCCATCGAGGCGAGCCAGGCGAGCGCGAGACAGAGCTTGAAGAGGCGCAGGCGGAACAGAGCCGGCGGCAGAATCGGCTCTTCGGCGCTCCGCTCGATGCGATAAAAAACCGCGAGCGCCAGCAGTGCGAGCGCCGCTAGCATCGCCCAGAAGCGATCGAAGGCAAAGGCACTTCTCCGCGCCTCTTCCAGTGCATAGAATAAAAACAGCAGTCCGAGCATCAGCGCCGTCAGTCCTTTGAGATCGACTCCCCGGCGGCGCTCGGCCTCCACCTCGCTCACGCCGACGGCGATCAGCAGCATGGCGGTCGCGCAGATCGGCAGGTTGATGAAGAATATCCAGCGCCAGTTCCAGAACTGGGTGATCGCCGCGCCGGCGAGCGGACCGAGAATCGACGCGATGCCCCATAGGCCGCTCACGAGCGCCTGCATCTGCGCGCGCCGCTCGGGCGGAAAGAGATAGCCGATCAAAATAAACGACAGCGCGTAGATCGCCCCCCCGCCGACGCCCTGGACCGCGCGAAAAACGATGAGTTGCTCCATGCTCGCGGCGGCGCCGCAGAGAGCCGATCCCAGCGTGAACAGGCCGATGCCGATGAGCATCAAGCGTCGCCGGCCGTAGAGATCGGAGAGGTTGCCGAAGAGCGGCGTCGCGAGCGCCGAGGTCAGCATGTAGGAGGAGAACACCCAGCTGTAAAGCTCCAGGCCGCCGAGCTTGCCGACGATCGTCGGCAGCGCCGCGCTCACGACCGTGGCGTCGACGGCGAACAAAAAGATGACGAGGAGCACGCCGGAGACGGCGACGCCACGCCGGTAATCGAGCGATGCGCTCATGCGGAAGACGTACGTTATCGCAGTGTCGACGCGGGAGAAAGTTACGCCCGCTCCGCCCCGGTCTTGCCGCCGCGCTCGCGCAGCAGATAGAGCGAGAAGACGAGCGTCACGATCAGCAAGGTGAGCGCGGCCATCTCGTAGATGAAGTGGCGGAAGACCTCCGACTCTTTATCGGCGATCTCGGCGAATTCCGCTGTGAGGACCAGCACGCGCCGGATTCCCGCGATGAGGCCGACCAGCAGGAACGGCTCGGCGACGATCGTATGCTCGCGGAACGACACCTGGACCGTATATAAGAGCTCGACGAACAGGAGCACCAGCAGGATGCGGTCGAGCAGCGCGACGATTTTCTGCGGAAAAGATCCCGACAACAAATTCTGGGCGAAATCGATCATGCCGGTGGCGAGCAGGATGATCGAGCTCGCCGCCAGGAGCAGGCCGAGGCCAATGTAAACGATGTCTTCCACGCCGGTGAAGGCGCGCGCCACCCAATTGCGCTTCGAATCGAGCTGCGATTTTTCCACAATCCCTCCCTCCGGCATCCGCTCAGCCGAGCAGCGCGCGGATATCCTTCCACCCGTAAGCAACTTCGGTCAAGCCGGCGATATCCGCCGGCTTCTCGCCGGCCGGCGCGCCGCCCAGCGCCGCGTAGAACATGCGCGCTGGATTCTCCGCGAGCACCCACACGACCATCGAATCGCAGCCGGCGCCCAGCAGGCGCCGCGCGAGCGCGCCGGTCAGGCGGCGGCCGATGCCGCGGCGTTGAAACGGCGCGAGCAGATAAATCGCGTAAAGCTCGCCGCGAAACTCCGCTGCGCGGTCGCGCGTGGGACCGCCGGAGACGAATCCGACGGCCACCCCCTCGTCTTCGGCGATGCCGACAAAGTCGCGCCGCGCCCCATCGCCCAGAATGCGCCGCCAGCCGCGCTCGCGCTCCTCCGGCGTGAATTTCGCGATAATATCCTCCGGGATGATGCCGGCGTACGTCGTGCGCCAGCTCTCGACGTGGATGCTGGCGATCGCAGCGGCGTCTTCCTGCCGCGCTTCGCGAATCCGCACTCCCGGGGAGAATACCTTTTCGAATGCCCAGGTGTGATGCCAGCCGAAGCGCTCCAGCTCGCGGGCGCGATCGAAGCCGGCCCCGGCGGCGATGGCGCGGAGATCGCGCGCCGTCTCCGGATGATCGTTGCCGCGGATGTGCTCGCAGATCGCGTCGATCGCGGCGGGCGACATGTTTTTCCATTCGCTGCGGATCCAGCCGCAGTAATGGTCGAGATACGCCGGCCGCGCCTCGTTTTCCTCGCGCGCGGGGTCGACAATCAGCAGCAGTCCGCCGGCGTTGAGGCGCCGGTGCGCGAGGCGGAAGAACGCGGCCTTATCTTCGCTCGTCAGATGATGCAGCGAGAAACCGCAAAAGACCAGGTCGAAGACGGCGCTCTCTTCGCGCAGGGCTTCGAGCAGATCGCCGCGGCGCAAGTCTATGGGAGAACCGAGGGACGCGAGGTTCCGGCGCGCGTCCTGCAGCGGCGCCTCCGAGAGATCGTATCCTTTATATCCGGCGATCGCGCGGCCGGCGAGCGCGCGGCTGATGTGCCGCGCGCTGCCGCAGCCTAAATCGAGGACGGAAAACGGCCGAGTTCCGAAATGCTCCTGGAGAAGCCCGGCGACGCCGCGATAAATCGCGGCGTGATACATGTAGTCGCAGTCGAGCACCTGCTCGTAAATCGACCACTCGTCGAAAAATTTGGCGGAGTCGCGTCCCATCCACTTAGTCTCTTCAGCGCCGCTCCCGGCGGCGCGGTTGTTCCAGGATATTTTGACTTAAGCACCGGGGGATAAGCAAGGACCTGCGGACCGGAAAGCGAGGAACGGAGAAGCTAATTCGGCTATTTCGCCGGGGCTTGGCCGGCTTTCGCCTCGAGCTCGCCCGCGCGGACCGAGATTTCGTTGAAGCGCTCGGAGTCGGGATTGTCGGCGAGAAATTTTCTGTAGGCGGCGATCGCCTCTTTGGTATGGCCCGCCTGCGCGTAGCTCCGCGCCTTGCCGAGCGTCGCGTCGCCTTTGAGCGGTCCGGCGATTTTTTCCGCTTCGGCGTAGCTCTGCGCGGCGTCGCCCCACTGCGCGCGCTGCTCCTGTGTGTAGCCGAGCGAGACGTAAGCCGACTGCCGCAGCATCGGGTCTTTCTTCTCCCGGTCGAGCAGGCGGTGGAGACTGTCGACCGCTGCCGTCGTATTCTGTAAAGCCGCCTGTGCGTTCGCCGCGTAGAGAAGCCCCATGCGGCTGTAATATGTCGAGCTGTAGAGCTCGAGGCGATTCAACGCATCGAGCGCCTCTTTGTATTTGCCGTCGTGATAGAGGTCGACCGCGCGCGCGTACTCTTCCGCGGCGAGCCGGTTCTGCCGGCCGCGATAGAGACTGAAGCCGAAGAGCGCGGCGCCGAGAAAAACTATAACGGCGGCGCCGGCGATGAGCGCCGTCCGGTTGGTCTTGGAAAACGCGACGAATCGCCGCATCGCGAGGACGAACCAATCCGGTTGCCGGATGTCCTTGCGGGTGATTCGTCGGCTCGCGGTACGCATTCAGGAATGGGTCAGGCGATCGGATTCTGGAAGCGGCGCCCAGCTACATCTTGTACTTGAAATCGTCGGGCGTCATCTTTTCGAGGATCTCGCCCCACTTCTCCTTGGAAACGTTGGAGACGTTGGCGACGTCGGGCTCTTTCCCCTCTTCGTTCTGCTGCAGAATGCTCGACGCTTCGAGCACCGCCTTCGAGACGTAGATCGGCGTCTTCATGCGGAGCGCCAGCGCGATCGCGTCGCTCGGACGCGAATCGATCGCCATCTCGCGGCCGGCGATCTTCAGATAAATCAGCGCGTAATAGGTATTTTCCTTGAGCTCGGTGATCTCGATGCAGTCGATCGCGCCGCCCATCTCCGTGAGGATATTTTTCAGCAGGTCGTGCGTCATCGGGCGCGCCATCTTGATGCCTTCGATCTCGGTGGCCATGGCGGTCGCCTCGGAGAGTCCGATCCAGATGGGAAGGTTGAGCTTGTTGTCGGTGTCTTTCAAAATCACGATCGGCGTCTTGGTGACGGGATCGAGCGTGAGGCCGCCGACCGCCATCTGAATGGAATCGTCTCGTTTCGACATGATGCTAACCCCCTTACTATTGTGCTCCGATGAGTTCGCCTGTCAACGAGTTGGCGCCGGCCCCTGTAATGCGCACTTGAGCGATCGCTCCGAAGAGCTCCGCGGCGCCGGCAAAATTCACGATCCGGTTTGCCCGCGTTCTCCCCGTCATTTGTCCGCGCCCTAATTTGGCGATTCCATCCACCAAAATTTCCTCGATTCGTCCGATCCAAGCCTCATTTTTTCTTCGTGAGATCCCCGCTTGCAGCCTCAACACCTCGTCCAAGCGCCGCCTTTTGATCTCGCCCGCCACGTCGTCGGCAAACATCTTACTCGCGGCGGTGTGCGGACGCGCCGAGTAGCCGAAGGCGTAAATGTCATCATACTCTACCTCCTGGAGGATTTCTAGAGTATGGCCGAATTCTTCCTCGGTTTCTCCGGGAAATCCCACGATAATGTCCGTGCTGAGCGCCACGTCGGGACGGCGCGCGCGCAGGCGTCGGATGCGGTCGAGATATTCCTCGCGGGTATAGCCGCGGCGCATCCTTTCGAGTACGCTGTCCGAGCCCGACTGAACCGGCAAGTGCAAGTGTTCGCAAAGCTTATCGAGATTCGCGTAGGCCTCGATCAGCCGCGGCGATAAATCCTCGGGGTGCGAGGTGGTGAAGCGGATGCGCTCGATGCCGTCGATGGCGTCGATGCGCGCGAGCAGCTCGGGGAACGACAGCTCGCCCGCCGCGGTTTTACCGTATGAATTCACGTTCTGCCCGAGCAGCATGATCTCCTTCACGCCGCGCGCCGCGAGCGCTTCGATTTCGCCGATGATCGCGCCGCTCGGCCGGCTGAGCTCGCGCCCGCGCACGTAGGGAACGATGCAGAAGCTGCAGACTTTGTTGCAGCCCTGCATGATCGTGACGTAGGCTTTCGCGCCGTGGACGATCGGCTCGCCGCTCGCGTCTTCCATATACGAAGGCTCGCGGTAAAACGCGAGCGCGACCGGCCGCTCGTGAAACGCCGCGGCCTCTTCGACCATGCGCGGGAGCTTGTGAATGTTTTGCGTGCCGAAGACGAGGTCGAGATACGGCGCGCGGCGAAACAGCGCCGCGCCCTCTTGCTGCGCCACGCAGCCGCCGACGCCGATGAGCAGTCCCGGTTTCTTTTCCTTGAGCTCGCGCCAGCGCCCGAGCAGGCTGTAAACTTTCTGCTCGGCCTTGTCGCGGACGCTGCACGTGTTGAGGAGCAGGAGATCGGCCTCTTCTGGCGACTCGGTCGTGACGTACCCTTCCTGTCCCATGAGCCGCGCGATCCGGTCCGAATCGTACAGGTTCATCTGGCAGCCGTAGGTTTGGAGATAAAGCCGCTTCATGCCGCGATCCGATCGATCAATTGATAGAGCTGGTGAATGTTGCGGCATTCCTCGACGACATGGCAGTGCGGCGCGTAGCGCGGCATCTCGCTGTCGCCGTAGCCCCAGGTCATGCGGCTCTCGGGATTGAGCCACACGAGCTGCTTCGCCTTGCGCCGGATCTCCTGCAGCACCCAGTCGTTGGCGCGGTTGTAGTTGTTGCGGCCGTCGCCGATGACGAGCACGGTCGTCTTCGGCGTGATCGCCGTCCAGTGCTCGCGGTAGAAAATCTCGAAGGCGCGGCCGAAGTTCGAATGGCTGTAGACGTCGATCACGTCGCCGCGGAGCGCCATTTCCACCGCTTGATGAATTTCGTTTTCCTCGAACAGGCGCGTGACCTCGTCCAGGTCGCTGACGAAGACGAAGCTCCGCACCTTGCTGTATAGGTCCTGCACCGAATAGACGAACTGGAGCATGAAGCGCGACGCATTCAAGACCGAGTCCGAGATGTCGCAGAGCACGACGACGTCGGGCTTTTCTTTGCGCCGTTTTTCGAGCTTGATGCGGAAAGGCACGCCGCCGTATTGCAGGTTTTTGCGGAACGTCGCGCTCACGTCGAGCCGGCCGCGGCGCGCGCGCTTGCGCCGCAGCGAGAGCCGGTTCTTGAAGCGCCGCGCGAGGCGCACAACGACCTCGTTCATCTTCCGGATATCGTCTTCGGTGTAATAGACGAAGCTCTTCTGCGACAGGTAATCGTGCCGCTCGCGCTCGGGGCGCGTCGGATCTTTTGTATCCGCCTCGCGGCGCGCCAGCTCGCGCACGAGCTTCAAAAGATTTCGCAGCCGCTCCTCGGCGTACTGCGCCATTTTCTCGATCATCTCGGGAGCCGCGCCGCCGCGCCCGAGCAGCGCCTTCAGATTCTCGATCTCGATTCTAACCCCTTCGACGCCGATGCGGTCGCCGATACCCTGCGCGAACATGAGCACGCGAAGCCCCGGATTTTCGCTCCGCTCCGCGCCGGCCGCCTCGCGCAGGAGTCGCTCCACCTCGCCCATGTCGCCGGTGAGCAAGGCCTTCGCGAGCGCGGAGATCTGCCCGTCGAGATTTTCCAGGAACTTTTCAATCTCTTCGAGCATCGCTTGAAATTCCGCCGGGCTCATGCCGAGCTGGCGCATGAGCTCCTCGTCCATGCGGCGCGATTCCGTCCCGAGACCGAGAAAGTAAAGATCGAATAGCTCGTCGAAGGTCTGTGTGTCGCCGGCGCGCTTGACCAGCGCGGCGCGGAGCGCGCTCTTGAAGGTCGCTTTATCGCCGACGCCGAGAAGCTCCAGCGCCGCGGCCGCGTCCATATTTTCCGGCAGCGACACGCGGAGGCCGTGACGGCGAAGAAGCGCGGAGAATTCGACGATTCGGTCGAGCATAAAACTATTGAGGATTAATTGAGGAAGTCTTTGTCCGACGTCGCGGCCGGCTGGGCGACTTTCGCCTTCCGCACCGCGAGATATTCTTTCAGCTCTTGCTGGGCCTTGCGGATGTCGGCTTCGTATTTCATGACCGTCGAGAGCGTCTCGGTCACGAGAGCGTCGTCGAGACTCTTGACGTTCAGGAGCGTCAGCGCCTTCACCCAGTCGAGCGTCTCGCTGATGCTCGGCCGCTTCTTGAGATCGAGCTTGCGCAGCCGATGGAGCAGCTCGACCACTTCGGCGGCGAGCTTCTTGTCCGCGCCGGGAACCTTCAGGCGGATGATCTCCATCTCGCGCTCGGCGTCGGGAAAATCGAGATATAGATGGAGGCAGCGGCGCTTGAGCGCGTCCGACATCTCGCGGCTGTTGTTGCTGGTGAGAACGACGAGCGGTATATGCTTCGCCTTCAAGGTACCGAGCTCCGGGACGCTCACCTGGAAATCGCTCAAGACTTCCAGCAGGAAAGCCTCGAACTCAGTGTCGGATTTGTCGATTTCGTCGATCAGTAGGACGATCGGCTTGGGCGCGAGCAACGCGCTGAGCAAAGGGCGCGGCAGCAGGAAGCGATCGGAAAAAAAGACGTCCTCTTCCTGCGCGATACGCTCCACCGCCTGGCGGAGACCCTTCGCCCCTTCCAGTACTTCGCCGATCTTATCTTTGAGGACCTGCGTGTAGAGAAGCTGCTTCGCGTATTCCCATTCGTAGAGCGCCTTCGCCTCGTCGAGCCCCTCGTAGCACTGAAGGCGGATGAGATCGAGCTTGAGCGTCCCGGCGAGGACTTTTCCGAGCTCGGTCTTGCCCACGCCCGCCGGGCCTTCGACGAGGATCGGCTTACGCATCGCCGCCGCGAGATAGACGACCGTCGCCACCTCGCGGCTCGCGATGTAGCGCTCCTCGGCGAGCCGGCTCACCACCTCGTCGACCGACTTAAACATCCTAGGAAATTAGCATAAAGGCTGGGGACGGACAACGCGACCGAAAAGTTAGCAACGACCGCCGAAAATTTCTCTCGCTTCGGAATTGCGTCCGGCTTCGATGTCACTTTTCGTACGATGTCACGATCTGTCGCAGCATGGCACATCCACTCCTAAAGGTTCGTGCCCTCGTTTAGAAATTTTGTCACACGGTCGGCCTAAGCTGCCCCAAAATGCGACTCGCCGGCAGGAACTGGACGAAAAATAACGGGTCCACGCCCAGAGCGGCTGGCATACGGGTTGCTGAATCCAGCGGGATTGAGATTACTGTGACCATGGAAATCAGCGTCCCTCTCACTGAATTGTCTTTCGAAATCCTGCTGCAACAGGCGGCGCCGGGCTCGTCAGCGGCGAGAGCCCTCGAAGCATCCTCAAAAAACGTCATAAAGGCGGGCGTGAGGAAAATCTTCACGGTTCGCTGCACCATCGACGTCGCCCAAGAGCTGCAGCTGCTCGCCGCGCAGTCGTGCCCCCCCGCCGCTTCCATCATCGCCAGCGTCATTGACGCGCGTGCTCCGGAATTGATTTGGGTGAAGCGGCGGGTCGCGGCACGCTAAGCCCTTAACCCCCCACCCGGCGCAAAACACTCCAGCTTCCCTAAACAGAAATTCGGCGTTCTCTCGCACCCGGCATATTCCCGCAGGCGCGTTTGTCTGCTACGGAACAAATAGGAGGGACTTTATGCCGTCCAGGAAAAGAAGCGGGCCGCGCAGCCGGAAGACCAAAAAGCAAAAGAGCCGCGCTCAGGCGCACACGCGCGGGCGCTCGACGGCGCCGCCTTCAACGCGCGAGCCTTTCGAGCAGGACCAAAAGCGCCGCATCGGCCAGCACACCGGCGCGGGCGAGCCGCCGCTGATGAAGAAGTAAAATTACCGCGACTGTGCGAAAAAGTGCGCGGCGTTTTCGCCCAGGATTTTCGTCTTGACGCGATCGCTTGGAACGCTCGGAACGAATTAGGATGGCTCTCGGAATGCGGGATGTCGGAGCCGAGCATGATGTGATTTTCCCCTAGCAGATTGAGCGGCTTGGCGAGGTCCTCGTCCTCTTCGCAGACGACGTAAATATTCCCGGCGCGGACGATCTCGCCGGGCTTGGTGTTCGAGTGGCCGAACTCCGGCGCGTTGCCGAAGGCGCCGCGACCCATCGCCCAGTAAGAATCCATCACATGCACGAGCCAGGGCAGCCACTCGACCCTTTCGAATGGCTGGTCGAAGCGTTGGAAGCTCAAGTAAGGAGCTGGCCATCAATTCCCGTTATTGCGCCGGATACGCCGCGCGGTCGTACTCCCCCGCGGCGCCGATCTCGGCGCCGAGATTCCACGAATTCATCCACGCTACCGCGCGCTCGTACATCGCGCGCGTGTAGGGCTCGAAGACGATGCGCTCGCCGGGACCGAAGGCGCGTACGTCGGCTACGCTCCTGAGCGGCTCTTTCAAGTGATTCAGATAATAATGCTTGTAGGGCGATGGATCGGTGTCGATGTCCTCCTGCGCGCGTTGTAGCGCGCGAAAATACTTCTCCAGCTCCGCGGCGGGCGTCTCGCTCGCAACGAGAAAACCGACGATAAATGACGTGTCGAGAATCTTCCGCATGCCGCGCTGCTCGGCAAGATAGACCTGAAAGCCGATGATGTTGGCGGCCTCGACTTTGCCTTCGAGGAGATCGGCGAGCCGCATGTCGCGCCGGCCTTTGAAGGTGAGCTTGATGCGCTCGCGGCCGAGAAAGGGCTCGAGGCGCTCGAGGGCGGAGAAGTGCGAGCCGGAGCGATGACCGACGGCGATCTCGACGCGCGCGAGGTCTTCGATGGTTGCGACGTCCGATTCCGTACGGACGAACACGGCGCCGGGCGTGACCATATACGCGCCGGGCCAGAGCTTGCCGTGTCCGCTCGACGCGGCGATATCGACCGCCCACTGGCAGGCACAGCTCACGCTGCTGCCCTGCCCTTCGACGAGAAATTCCGTCGCGCCGCGCGTGATCTCGCGCGCGTCCGCCGCGAGCAGCGGCGCGAGCGCCGCGTCGCGCTTGTGCATGACGAACTCGTAGTCGAGCCCTTCGCTCTTGAAGTAGCCCTTTTCCTCCGCGACCCACTCCTGCAATCGATCGTGCACTTCGATCTTGAATTTTGCCATTTAGATGCCCCCTAGAGACGCCGAAGTCTATCGCCGCCATGCGGCGCCTCTTCAATAGGATCATGATGAAAAGTATAAATCAGAATTCCGTTCGTGCGAGCTTAGTCGAAGCACGCTCCTTATTGTTTGTATGGTTTGTCGGAGCCCTTCTTGGACAAGCTCAGGGCGAACGGAGTAAGGTCGAATTGAATTTCTCTGTCATGCTGAGCGGAGCGAAGCATCTCTCTGGAGAGATTCTTCGGCTTCGCCTCAGAATGACAAACAGGCATGCGCTTAACCGCCGATAGTTCCAAGCTTCGCTATTTGATCTGCTTCGCGCGCTTGTACGGCCCCTGATCGAACGAATCGTCGTGCGCGGGATTTTTTACCCCGCTTGTCGCCGGGACGATCTCGTACATGCGCTTGAGCGAGGCGATGTCGTCGGGCTCGAAGGAAGCGATGTAGGCGTTGTCCCACTGCTCGGCGTAGGCGCGTGCGTCCTGCGCGCTCATGTTCGCCGCCTTCTCGAGCATCTCGGCGACCTTCGCCTTGTTCTTCGAGCCGTACTGCAGCGCGTTGCGCGCGGCCACGATGAATTTCGCCACCGCCTCGCGGTTCTTCTCGAGATAGGCGTTGTAGACGATCGTGACGGCGAGGATCGGCGGCGCGCCGGCTTTGGTGAGCTTCTTCCACTCGTCCACGACGCTGGCGAGGCGGCGGAGCTTGACGTCGCTCATTTGCGCGAGGGTGACCGAGCGCAGCACGGCGGCGTCGATGTCCTTTTGTGTAAGGAATTGCGCGAGCTGCGCCTCGTTGCCGGGCGCGACGGAGTATTCGCCCGGCTTGATGCCGAAGTTGCGCTCCAAAATCGCGGTCGTGAGCGCGTGCGCGGCGCTGCCCGGCGGGGTCATGCCGATCTTCTTGCCCTTGAGGTCCGCCGGCGCCTTCACGGGCGAGCCGTCGAGGGCCACGATCTGCGCCTCCGCGATCTGCGTCGCGAGCACGATCTTCACCGGCACGCCGTCAGCGGCGATGCCGATCGAATTGGTCGAGGGCGCGGCGAACGCGACGTCGATCGCGTTGGAGACGATCGCGCGGGTCGGGCCGTTGACCTCGCCGAACCTGACCCATTCGACCTGAAGCCCCTCCTGCTCTGCGAACTTCATCTGCTCCATGACCGTGCCGAAACCGAGGCTGAAGCCGCTCGTCCAATAGCCGACCTTTATTTTCTGCGCGTGGAGCGGCGCGGCACCGAGGCCGATGAGCATGAGCGCGGCGACGAGATGTTTGAGGGGTTTCATCGAGCCTCCATTTTTATCTAGATTAACGCTCTCAGCCGCCGAATGTAAGCCGCGACTTGCGGCTCGATCGGGTCGCGCGGACGCGGCGGGTCGATCTTCACCACCTCGCGAATGGTGCCGGGGCGGGGCGACATTACTGCGACCTCATCGGCGAGCAGCACCGCCTCTTCGACGTCGTGCGTCACGAAGACGACGGTCATGCGCTTGAGGCCGTGGATGCGCAGCAGCTCGCGATGCATGAGGCCGCGCGTCTGCGCGTCGAGACGCGAGAACGGCTCGTCCATCAGAAGAATTTTCGGCTCCGTGACGAGACTCCGGGCGAGCGCGACGCGGCTGCGCATGCCGCCGGAGAGCTGGTAGGGGTAGGCCTCCTCGAATTGATCGAGGCCGACGAGGCGCAGCGCCTCCCGGGCACGCCTGGCGCGCTCCGCCTTCGGCGTCGAGTCCGCCTCGAGCGCGAACTCGACGTTCTTCTGCGCGGTGCGCCACGGGAGCAGCCGCTCGTCCTGAAACATGTAGCTCGCGGCGCACCAATCGTTCAGCTCTTCGCTCGGCGCGCCGCAGATGCAGACACGGCCGCTGTCGGGCCTGACGATGCCGGCGATGATGTTGAGCAGAGTGCTCTTGCCCGCGCCCGAAGCGCCGAGGAGGCCGACGATCGCGTGATCGGGGACCGCAAGATCGATGTCCCTCAAGACTTCGAGGCGCTCGCCGTTCGGTCCGGGAAAATACTTATTGATCCGTGACAGGCTGATTGCCGGCGCGGTCTCGTCCGCGCACGGCTGGACGCCGTCCTGGTCGCGATCGGCGGTCACGCTTCCGCCTCCTTCTTCCAGCGGAACAGATGGCGCTCGAGCGGCGACAGCACGCCCATTTCGATCGCCGCCATCAGCAGCACAAGCGTCAGCGTCCATGCGAAGACCTGGTCGGTGCGCACGAGATCGGCCGCTTGGCGCAGGCGATAGCCGACGCCGCTAGAGGAGCCGATCGTCTCGGCGACGAGCGACACGCGCCAGCCGAAGCCGAAGGCGAGCCGAGCGCCGGAGAAAAAATAAGGCAGGATCGTCGGCAGATAGATTTTCGTCATGATCTTCCAGTCGGGCATACGGAGCACGCGCGCGAGCTCGATGAAATCCGCGTTCACCGCGCGCGTGCCCTGCCACACGTTGGTGATGATCAGCGGCATCGCGGTCATAAAGACGACGAAGATCGTCGTCGCGTTAGAAATGCCGAACCAGATGATCGCAAAGATCGCCCAGATCGCCGACGACACGGTGTTGAGCACCGGCAGCACCGGCTCGAAAAATTCGCCGAGGCGGCGATTCGCGCCGAGGACGATGCCGAGCGGAAGGCCGAGGAGCGCGGCGAAGACGAACCCCAGGCCGACGCGCCAGAAAGTAATGCCGAGGTTCTGCCAGAGATCGCCGTGCCCGGCGATGACGCCGAGCGCGCTCCAGACGCGCGCCGGGCCGGGCAGCACGTAAGGGGCCGCGGAGAGCGACAGCAGCCACCAGAGAAATCCGAGCGCCGCGACGAGCAAGAGACGCTCGGCGAGAAAGCCGATGCGAAAGGTGCGCCGCGGCGGCGCGCCAAGCGCCTTTTGTTCGATCATCTCGGCCATGGCTTCGATTGTAGGGGAGAACGCGCCGGCCGGGAAGATACCATAAATACCCTTATTGCCCCAATCCCCGGCATCTGCTTCAATTGAACATGAAGGGCGAAGGCGCAGCCGCCGTAAACCGAGCAAAAACCCCGCCCGCATGGATCGTGCTCGTCAGCTCGGCGGTGCTTCTGGCCCTCCTCTACTGGGCCCGGCCGGTGCTCATTCCGGTCGCGCTCTCCATCCTATTTACTTTTTTACTCGGTCCGATCGTCGACGGCCTGCAAAAGCTCCGGCTTCCGCGGGTTCCGTCGGTCATCATTGTTGTGCTCCTCGCCTGTGCGCTTCTCGGCGCGTTCGGCTGGATGACGGTCCGCCAGATCGTCTCGTTCGCCAACGATCTGCCGCAGTATCGGGACAACATCACCGAGAAGATCGCCGATCTGAAACGCTTTGGCAAAGGCAGCGCGATCGGCAAAGTCCAACAGACCGTCGACGCCGTCAAGCAGCAGATCGATAAGGAAGACGGCGTGAAAGAAAAAGCCAGGCCCGCGCCTGCGCCGGCGTCGAGCGCGCCGGCTTCGACGCTATTGCCTATTTCCTCCGGCGCGGCGCAAATCCTCGAACTGTTGGCCAGCGCCGGCCTGATCATCATCCTCGTTATTTTCATGCTGATCGACCGGCTGGAGATGAGAAACCGCCTGATTCGCATCATCGGCTTCGGCCGAATGAACATCACGACTAAAGCGCTCGAGGAGGTCGCGCAGCGCATCAGCCGTTATTTGCTGATGCAGTTTATCATCAATGGAAGTTACGGCGTGGCGATCGGCGTCAGCCTTTATCTCGTCGGACTCCCTTATCCCCTGCTGTGGGGACTGTTCGCGGGGCTGCTGCGTTTCATCCCCTACGCCGGAGTCTGGATCGGCTTGCTCGTTCCGAGCGCCCTCGCCTTGGCCGTTTTCCCGGGCTGGCTGTGGCCGCTGATCGTCGTCGGTCTTTTTCTCGTGCTCGAGTTGACTGTCGCCATGGTCCTCGAGCCGCTGCTCTACGGACACAGCGCCGGCGTCTCGCAGATCGCTCTTTTGATCGCGATCGCCTTCTGGGCGTGGATTTGGGGACCGGTCGGCATGATCATGGCGACGCCGATGACCGTCTGCCTCGTCGTTCTTGGCAAATATATACCGCAGCTTAATTTTCTTGCCGTGCTCATGAGCGACGAACCGGTGATGCAGACTGAAATGACGTACTACCAGCGGTTGCTCGCTTCCGATTACGACGAGGCAGCGGAGATCGTCGAGAATTATTTCGAAGGCGAACATCCGCCGGAACAGGTCTACGATCAGCTTCTTTTACCCGCGTTGTATCAGGCGAAATGCGACTACCGGCGCGGGAAGCTCGCGCCGCAGGACGAGCAATTCGTTCTCAGCGCCACCAACGATCTTGTCGAAGAGATCGATATCGCCGATTTCCAGCGCCGCAACGGCTCGGATGGAGACCGCGACGCTCCGCGGGATGCCACGTCGAAGAAAGCCGGGAATCATAATGACGGAAGCATAAAAATCGTGGCCTGCCCGGCGCGCGATCAAAGCGATGCCCTCGCGCTCCGCATGCTGCAACGCCTTCTTGAAACCATCGATTGCACGATTGCGATTACGCCGGGATTCCCGAGATTGGACGTCAAGCGCGTGGCGCGCCATCGCCCGGATGTGATTTGCATCGGCAGCGTAGCGCCGGGCGGCATGGCGCAAACGCGGCATCTCGCGAAGAAAATACGCGCCGAGCTGCCGGAGACCAAAATCATCGTAGGCCGCTGGGGCCTCGCGAACGAATTCAATGAAATCGAGGAGCAGCGAAAACTGCTGCTCGACGCCGGCGCCGATGAAGTCACGGTGACGCTCATCGAGGCGCGGAACGCCATAGCGCAAATCTGCGTGGGGGAAGGACCGCCGAGCACGTCCGGCGAGACAAAACCATCTAGGAAGGAGTCCGCTGAGAAGAGCACTCAGTAGGTATCAGACTTCGGAGGATTCGACTTGATCTCGCTGTCCCCAGATTTCGTCGTGTTCTTGTTTTCTTGCCCAACGCTCTTGACGGCGTCGCGGGTCCCGTGGCCGATCTCTGTGGTCACCTCCCGAGCGCCGTGACCGATATCTTTGACAACATCGCGCGTCGTGTGGCCGACCTCCGTTGTCACGTTGCGCGTCGTATGGCCGACGGTGCGTCCGGCGTCTTTCACTTCGGAACAACCCAATAGAAAAAAGCCCCCGCAAAAAAGAGCCCACATCATTTTCAACGTGACAGCAGGCATGACTCCTCCTATTCGAAAAACGCACGGATTATAGCACGTGTAAGCCCTGGCGGGCCATACAGGCTATGGAGCTACTTCCTTTGCTCTGCGAGCGCGCGCCAGACTTTCTCGGGCGTAATCGGCAGCTCGTAGAAGCGAATGCCGGCGGCCCGCGCGATCGCGTTAGCGATCGCCGAAGCGACGGGCAGAAGTCCGCCTTCGCCCATGCCCTTGGCACCGAACGGCCCCGGGCCATTTCCATTTTCGATCAAAGAAGAGGAGAAATCCTCCGGCAGATCGCCGAAGGTGGGGACGCGATAATCGATCAGGTTGGGATTCAGGAGCTGTCCGTCTTCGTAAATCATATTCTCGAAGAGTGTATGTCCGATCCCGAATAAAACACCGCCCTCGTCCTGCCCTTCACACTGAATCGGGTGAATCGCCTTGCCCACGTCCGCAACCGACACATATTTTTTCAAGCGGATCGAGCCGGTCGCCCGATCGACTTCGACTTCCGCGCCGCCCCAGCCCACTTCCCAGAATGTGGTAGTCGCGCCCAGCGCTGCCTTTTTCGTTTTTAGATCGCGATAAATTCCCCGACCGATAATCTCTCCAGCCTTGCTGCCGAAAAATTCCGTAATGATGCCTCCGTACGGAAGCGCTTTCCCGCGCTTGGTTTCCACCTTGCCGGCTTTGAGCGTGAGCTCCGTGGTCTTGCAGCGGAGGACTTGCGCCGCGGCCTCGAGCAGTTGCTTTTTCGCGTCCTCGGCGGCGCGCTGGACGGCGAGACCCATGACGGTCATCGAGCTGCTCGCGCTCGTCGAGACGTCGTACGGCGTCGTGTTGGTGTCGATCAACGCGACGGCGATGCGCTCGAGCGGCAGCGCGAGGACTTCCGCGACGACTTGACTTAACGCCGTCTTCGCTCCCTGTCCTACCTCGACAGTGCCCGTGAGCAGGACGACGCTGCCGTCGGAAGACATCTTGACACTGGCGCCGGCGATCTTGAACGTGCCGCCGGCGTCTTTGAGGCAGACGCTGAGCCCTTTGCCGCTATTCGGCTTCGGCCGCGAATTCCAGTCCAGCTTCTTGGCGACTTTGAGCAGCCCTTCCTTGAGGTCGCAGTCGACCGGCGTGTCGCCGGGCGTGTATTCTTCGCCTTTCTTGAGAATGTTTTTGAGACGAAACTCGAGTGGGTCCATGCCGAGCCGCTCGGCGATCAGGTCGGTATGCGATTCGTACGCCCACGCGACCTGGACCGAGCCGAAGCCGCGAAACGCACCGGCGGGAACGGTGTTGGTGTAGACGCAGTAGGCATCGATTTTAGCGTCGGGGATGCGGTACGGCCCGAGCGCGCGGTAGCCGGCCTTTTGCGTCACGCGCGGGCCGGCGTCGGCGTAGGCGCCGGTGTTCATATAAATCTCGCATTCGCGCGCGAGCAGGCGGCCGTCTTTCGCGACTCCGCTTTTGATCCGAATGCGCGCCGGATGGCGCGTCACGGTCTTGAAGCTATCAGCGGCGCTCATGACGAGTTTGACGGGCCGGCGCGCTTTCCACGAGAGTGCCGCGGCAATCGGCTCCGCCTTCACATAGAGCTTCCCGCCATAGCCGCCGCCGACGTAGGGAACGATGATCCGGACGCGGCTGAGCGGCAGGCTGAAGATCGCCGCCAGGTGATCGCGCAGGCCGAAGGGATCCTGACAGGCGCTCCACACGGTCAGATGATCGCGCTCGAAATGGGCGATCATCACGTGGGGCTCCATGGAATAATGCTGCACTTTGGGAAACGTGAACGTATCCTCGAAGACGTGCGCCGCGTTTCGGAACGACTTCGCGACGTCACCGCGCGCGTAGCCGAAGTGCGAGCAGACGTTCGTCCCCTTGAAGCGATCGGGGGCCCCGTAACTCGAGCCCCGCAGCTCCGCCTTACCGAACCACTGGTCGTGAACCAGCGGCGCGCCTTCGGCGATCGCTTCTTCGATCGTCGTTAGCCCCGGCAAGTCCTCATACTCGACATCGATAAGGCCGAGCGCCTCGTCGGCGGTCATCTCGTCCGCCGCCAGCACCGCCGCGACGGGATCGCCGGCGTATCGCACCTTATCCGCAGCAACGATCGACTGGTCTTTGTAGATCGCGCCGTAGCGCGCGTTGAGCGCAGAAAGATCGTCGCGCGTAAGCACGGCGAAAACCCCGGGGAGTCCCTCGGCGCGCTTCGCGTCGATTCTCATAAGCTTCGCGTGCGGCACGGGGCTGCGCAGAATTTTGGCGTAAGCCATTCCCGGCAGCTCGAGGTCGCCGGTGTAAACGGCAGCACCAGTGACCTTCTCCGTACCGTCAAGACGGGGAACCGAGCGGCCAGCGATTTTTAAAGCTCGCTTTTTCTGCACAGTAGTTGTCGTTAGCTGAGTCGACGCTGAACCGGCCGCGGACTATTTCCGAATTTTCGGGCTGTCTTTTTCGGGAAAATAGGTGTCGCAGAACGGACAGTGGAAATCCATTCCCGATCCGATCATGTGAGGATTCGCTACGAACACCTTCTGACATTTCGGACAGGTGACTTCGATCGTTTGCCCCATCTCAGCTCCAGTAGGTTGTCCGGTCGGTCGGGATGTGCTGCAACACCTCGCCGGGAATGTAGTCTTCCAGCTTGACGCGCGCCATCGCCTCGTCGGGACACTTCGAAACCGGCGAGAACGGGCGGTCGAGCGGCCGCGTCGCGTCGATGATCATACCCGAGGTCTTGATCTCATCCATGAGCGACGGGTCGAGGAAGTTGCCGCGGAACAGCGGCTGGAGAATCGAGACCTGCGCGTGCGGCTGCACCCGCGTCGCGAGCGCCCAGAGAATATCCGTCGGATCGTAAACGTCGATGTCGTCGTCGAAGACGAAGACGTTTTTCGCGTGATCGAAGCTGAGCGCGGCGGCGGCGGCCCGGCCGGGATCGCCCTCGGACATTTTTTTCATCGCGATGAAAATATTGTACTGCGCATGGCGTCCGAACTTGCAGACCGCCGTTACTCCCGGCACCGCCTCGCGGCAGCGGCGGAGGAACGCTCCTTCGCGCGGGAGATCCATCCAGGGCTTGTCGCCCTCCGGGGTGATCACGGACTGATACATTCCGCCCTTGCGATAATTGATCGCGCGCACCTGGTATTCCACACAAGTGGTATAGCGCTGCGGCCCGAGATACCCGGGCGCTTCGCCGAACGGCCCCTCGACCACGCGCTTGCCGGGAATGAGGGCGCCTTCGATCACGATCTCCGCGTCGGCGGGGATCAACAGATCGTCGCCGAACGTCTCCGAAGGAGTGAGGCGTAGCGGCTCCCGCAGATAGCCGCCGATGACTTCGTATTCGCTCACGTCGAACGCGCCGCTATAGCAGGCGCCCATATGATACGCCGGATGGTGCCCGAGCACCGTCGCGACGGGCGTTTCCATTTTATTCGCCTCGTAGTCGCGGTAAATCCTCCACAGATGGCGCGGCGAGGCGTAGAGCGCCGTCGCATTTTTCCCCTTCACTTCCATGCGATGGTACGAGACGTTGTAAGTCCCGCTCTGCCGGTCTTTCGTGATCGTGGAGAGCACGATATACGGCCCGCCGTCCATGTAGTGATGGCGCATGATCGGAAGCTCGAAGAGATCGACGTCGCTTCCGGTTTTCACGACTTCCTTCACTGGAGCCTGTTTCTTATCCACGATCGTCGGCGGAATTCGCTGCTCTTCGCGCTCGAGACAGGCCTCGGCCATCTGCGCGCGCGTCGTCTCCTTCGGCACGCCGAGAGCGATCTGGGTCTTGCGCTGCGAGATTTCGCAGTTCATCACGAGCTTGAAGTCGCTGCTCGGTTTGCCGTGGAGATTGAGCGGACGGTCGAAAATCAGGATCGGGAATTTCTTCAGCGCGCCGAGATGCTTGATGATCGCCGTCACGTCGTAATGCGCGGGATCGACCTCTTTGTTCACGTGAACGATCTCATTCGGGATCTCGCGCCGGCAATCTTCCAGGAAGGTTCTTAGACTTTTGGGCATGAACGCTCCTATTTTCGCGCGCTCGCTGCGACATCCGCGGCGGTTCGCTAAACAATTAACTACCTCTAGATTCGGCGCGATGTCAACGAATAAGGCTCGAACCACGCCGCTCCGTCATTCCCGCGGCAGCGGGAATCCAGGCTTTTTAGGATCCGGACCCCCGCTTTCGCGAGGGGACTCGAAGGTCGCACGATAGTAAGGTTTTGATCGGACGGTTACCGCGCCGGCGCGCCGTTCATCTTGAAGAGGCGCATGAGGTTCTGGCCGAGGATTTTTTCTTTTTCTTCCTCGGGCAGGCCCGCCATGGCCTTGATCGGACGAATGGTATTCGGCCAGGTCGAAATCGCGTCGCCGTGGTCGAAGTCGCTGCCGATGATGATGTTGTGATCGGGCCACACCTTGACGATCTCAGGGAGGTAGGTCTCCCACGCGACGGCGGCGATATAAAAATGACGGAAGTATTCGCTCGGCGCTTTCTTGAGCTTGTTCTCGCCTTTGAAAAACTGTTTCACCGCGGTCGACACCGGGGCTTCGGACGGCATGTGGTGGTCGAGCGTCGCCATCAGCCAGGGGACCCAGCCGATGCCGCCTTCGAAGAAAGCGAAGCGGAGCGAGGGGAAGCGGTCGAGCGCGCCGCTGAAAATGAGACGCGCGGCCGTCACCATATAAGTCAGCGGGAAGCCGAGCGCGGTCGGAAAAAGCGGAAAACCTTCGTAGCGCTCGCTGCCGATGAGCCATGGATGGCTGTGCTGGTGTTCGTAGACCCGCGCCCCGGGATGAACGAGGATTGGGATATCGAGGCGCGCGACCTCCTCGTAAAACGGCCACAGCACTTCCGAATCGAGATCGCCGTTCTCATAGCCGCCGGAGAGCTTCACGGCCTTCAGCCCAAGCTCTTCGACGGACCTTCTGATTTCCCGCGCCGCCTCTTTGACATCGGGAAGATAGACCCAGGCGACGCCGATAAATTCATCCTGGCCCGCAATGTCCTCCGCCACCGTATCGTTATAGGCGCGCGCGAGTTGCCGTCCGAGCTCGGGGTCGAGCTCGTAGATGAGCTGGCGGTTGTCGGGAATCAGCACCTGGCGGTCGAAGCCGTCCTTCTTCATGTATTCGCGGCGGATGTCGAGATTCCACCTGCCCTCCTTGAAGGAATGCACCACATTGCCGTCGCGATAATACGTCGCGATTTTTCCGGCGACGCGCTCGCCGAACCGGATGTATTTTCCGTTGTCGTCTTTGATCTCCACATGGCCGCGGCCGGGATGAGATACTCGTTCGATGAAGCGGACCGGCCAATAATGCGTGTCGCCGTCGATATACACGGATTTCTCCTTTTTCAGTTCTTGATGCCGTAGCTCTCGTAAAGCCGCGCCATGAAGCCGCTCTGCTCCAGTCCGTGCATGATGCGGTCGTCGATGACTTCGTCGATCTTGATCTTCTCCGCGGCGGGCGTGCGGAGCTTCATGAAGCGCTGGATGTTGCGCAGACCGTCCGCGCCGGCGTAAGGCCTGCGGTCGGTGTTCCTGACGATGTCGGTATAGCCTTCCTCGGCCATGGTGGGGTCGGAAAGCCTAAGGCGCTTGCTGAAGGTGGCGATGACCTGCGCTTTGTTTTTTGGCGCGAGAGTAAACGCAATCCCTTCGAGCAGCCCCTTGAGCACGTTCTCCAGCGTCGCCCGCTGCTCCTGCAGATAGGGCGCGCGCACGACCAGCGCCTGGCCGGAGAACGGGATGCCGCTGTCGTAGAGCTCGGAAAGAATCGTGAAGCCTTTTTGCCTGAGCCTCCGGCTGAAGACTCCGTCCAATATCGTCGCGTCGATGTGGCCCGCCTCAAGCGCCTGCGCCAGGACCGTCTGATCGCCGATGACCAGCACTTTGACGTCGTCGCGCACCGGGTCGACGCCGACGTGCTCGAGCCCGAGCATACCGGCCATCCAGAGCGTGCCGCCGATGCTCTGAACGCCGAAGCGCTTGCCGCGGAGGTCTTTGGGAGTTTTGATCGATGGCGCAGCGACGAGATCGTAGCCGAGCTTGTTGGTGAGCGTAGCGATCATCTTGAGGTCGGCGCCGCCCATGACCGCCGCCAGAACCGAGCTGCCCCCGGTGTAGCCCACCTTCACGTCTCCGGCGGTGAGCGCCGCGACCAGAACGGGCGCCTGGCGGATAAAGATCGTGTTGACGGCGACGCCGTTCTTGACGAAGAACCCATGCTCCTCGGCAATCCAGAGCGGCGCGACGCGGGCGTTCATCGCCGCGTGCGCGATGACGATCTTAAGCGGCGGCGCGGACGCGGCATAACCCTGCCCGCAGCATAGCAGCAGGCTTACGCAAAGAATCGCGAGCGCCGGACGCATCGTCGAACGCCTGTGCTAGAGATTCAGCAGGCGCGCCGCATTTTCGCCCAGGATCTTATCCTTTTGCCTCGCCGTGAGATCGTTGCGCTCGCGGATCGACGAGACGGTGTGCGGATACTCGGAGTCGAAGTGCGGGTAGTCCGTCGCCATCAGGATGTGATCTTCGCCGACTTCGGCGATCGGGCGCGCGAAGTCCTTCTCGTCCGCCTCGCAGGTAAAATAGCAGTTTCGCCGGACGTATTCGGAAGGCGCCATCTTGAGGGCCCCTTTGAGCTGGGGAAAATCCTGCGCCCACTCCCAATCGTCGTCCATGCGATGCATCCAGTAAAGCGGAAATTCGGCGCTGCATTCGAAAAAGACGACCCTGAGCTTGGGGAACTTCTCAAAAATGCCGCCCAGAACCAACGCGATCAGCGCCGGCGTGCAGTTCATCGGCCGCCCGAGGACGTGCGTTTTGAAGAAATTATCGAAGCGGTCGACCAGATCGCCGTTGCTGTTCGGATGGCAAAAAAGCGGAACGTTCAGTTCTTCGGCCGCCTGATAGTAAGAATAATACTCCGTGCTGTCGAGATTCCGGGTGCCGCAATACGGCACGAGATGTCCCGCCTTGAAGCCTAATTCTTTCACACAGCGGCGCAGCTCGTCGGCCATCGCCTCCGGGCAGCCGGCTGCCGCCATGCCGCATGGCAGGAAAAGATCTTCGTTGCCCTTCACGAGCTTCGCCACCCAATCATTGTAGCGGCGCGCGAGCTGCGCGCCGAGCGGCCCGATGTTCTGCGTCGCGATGCTGATCTGCGTCGGAAAGATGATCTGCTTCTCTATGCCTTCCTTCTTGACTCCCTCGCGCCGCGCCTGCATGTCGTAGCCGGCGACTTGCCGCGCCGCAATCTCACCGCCGCGCCAGCCGTAGTTAGGATCGTAAATGTAGGGATGGCTGTGCGCCGCGCGTCCTTGCGGGCTGATCGGATCCAGTGAATGGATGAACTTTTTGTTGTGACCTTGGCCGTTGCCGATAGGGACCGGGGTGAGCTTGGCGTACGGACCTTCGAGCTTGTAGATCTCGTCCAGGAAATAACCGTCGCGCAGGTGGGAGTCCAAATCGATAATCATGGCTTTGCACCGCCTTTACTTAAAATCTGAGGCTATTTTCCGCCCAACGCTTTCATGAAGGATTTGTCGATCAATTCATCCAGGTTGAATTTGCGCTTGATTCTTCCGGCGTCGAATTCCTCCTGGATCACCGTGGGGATCGGCTTCTCCGCGATCTCCCCGTTCACCGGGAAAGACTCCTTGTATTCGTCATACCCGGCCGGCGCCATCGTCGGATCCATCTTGACGTATTTGCGAATCGCCTTTACGGCGTCTTCTTTGTTCTGCAGCGTATGGCGGACTCCGCGCTGATAGGCGCGCAGGAAGCGCGTCACTTGATCCTTCTCCTTGGCGAGCCAGGTCTCCCGCGCCGCGAAGGTTTCGTACGGCCATTGCGGGAATATCTCTTTTAAATCGAACAGCTTGTTGTAACCCTTCGCTTTGGCGATTTCGGTCACGGGAAACCACACGATGCTCGCGTCGACGCCGCCGGCCTCGAGCGCCGCGAAACGCGCCGGCGTGCTCCCGATCTGAAGCACAGTAACGTCCTTAGGATTGATGCCGAAATGGTGCACGGTCGCGCGGGTGAGATAGTCCGTGAGAGACCCGAAGCGGCTGATGGCGAAGCGCTTCCCCTTCGCATCCTTCATCGATTTGAAGTTCGCGTGGGAGTAAAGCTGGAACGGCATGATATTGCTGATGCCCCAGAAATTCTTGACGTCGACGATGCCGCTGGCGCGGCCGCCGATCGTCTCGATGAACGCGCTGCCCATGATCTGCACGTCGCCGCCGGCGAGCGCCTGAATATTCGTCGCGCCGGCGTTGAACATGACGAAGATGACGTCCAACCCTTCGTCCCTGAAAAATCCTTTTTCCTGCGTGACGTACACGGGGAGAAAGGCGATGTTCACCGAGGAAAGTCCGACGACGATCCTCGCATCGGCGCGGGGCGACACAAAGAAGACGGCCACAAGAAACAGAAGCGACGGTAAAAATCGGCGCACTGGACCTCCTTGGTTTTATTAGATGACCGACTGCTCGGGTAAAATCGTCTTTAGAACGCGCAGATAATTTTCGCCGAGGATCAGCGCGATGTCGCTATCTTTGTAGCCGCGCCGCCCGAGGCTGTCGATAAGGTTCGGCAGGTCCTCGATCTCCTCGAAATCCTTAACGTACGTCCGCTCGTGCAGCGGATGGTGGCGGTCTTTCAGCGTGCGCGGCCCGTCGTACTTGATGAAATCCATGCCGAGCGCGATGTGCTCGATGCCCGCGAGATTGACCATGTAGTCGATGTGCTTCAAAAGGTCGTCGAGCGTAGCGTCTTTTTTCGCCACGCGCTCCGGCAAGGCGAGAATCCCGACCAAACCGCCCTGGTCCGCGATCGCCTTGATCTGGTCGTCGGCCAGATTGCGCGGGTTATCGAGCATGCCGCAGGCGTTGGCGTGGCTCACGATGAGCGGCGCCCGGGCAACGTCGAGCGCCTGAAAAAAACCCTCCCGGTTCATGTGCGCGAGATCGACGACCATGCCGAGGCGGTTCATCTCCTTGATGACCTCGACGCCGAAATTCGTGAGACCGCCTTTCGTGCGGTTCTCCCACACGCCGTCGCCCAACTCGTTGCGAAAGTTCCAGGTGAGCTGCATCGAGCGCAGCCCCAGGCGGTAGAAATTTCTCAGCTGGTGGATGCTCCCCTGGAGCGGCATGCCGCCCTCGAAATGGAGGATGAACGAGACCTGACCGGGCTGCACCTTGTCGGGCAGCTCGGAGCGCGTCCGGATCATCGAGATCATCCCCTCCGAGCGCGGCGCCTCTTCGAGAAACATGTCGATGTTCTCGAGCGCCGTCTCGAGGTAGCGTCCGGTATTCTGGGTGTGGGAATAGGAGTCGCCGCTGATCGCGTAGACGCAGACGTTGATGCCGTCGCGGATGAGGCGCGGCGCGATCCCGTCGCGCAGCGGCGCTTCTTCGCCGACGGATTTTCTATAAAGCTGTTCGTAGACGTCGCGGTGGCCTTCGACGACCACGCGGCTTTTGAGGAGTTCGCGCGCATCCATGCTGTGTCCTTTTTTGCTTGAAGAGAGGGCTGTTCCTGGGGTAGTAATATCGACAAACCAATCCTGACGCAAGCGCTATTTCCTTGACATTCTCACCCGTAAAACCGATTCGCCGCCTGATTTTTCTCGCTGTATTTTGCGTGCCGCTTGTGGCATGCGGCCGCTCGCCGCGCGGCGGCGACGGCAGCACCTTCCGCGTCAATCTTTCCACCGAGCCGCCGACGCTGGACTGGTCTCTCGCGACCGATCACGTTTCATTCAACGTGATCGCCAACCTGATGGTCGGCCTGACGGAGTTCGACAAAAACTTGAAGCCGGCGCCGGTCATCGCCAAGTCCTGGGACGTTCTCGACGACGGAAAAAGACTGGTCTTTCATTTGCGGGAGGACGTCGCGTGGAGCGATGGCAAAAAGGTTGTCGCCGGAGATTTCGAATATGCCTGGAAGCGGCTGCTCAATCCGAAGACCGCCTCTGAGTATTCGTATACCCTCTTCGACGTCGAGAACGCCGAGGAATACAATACCGGCAAGATCACGGACGAGAGTCAGGTCGGCGTCACGGCCGTCGACGACACCACCCTGGAGATTCGCCTCAAACACCCGACCTCGTATTTCCTCTCGCTCACCACTTTCGAGGTGACATACCCGCAGCGGCGCGACGTCATCGAGAAGTTCGGCAGCCGATGGACCGACCCGGAAAACATCGTCACCAACGGCCCGTTCCTGCTTTCGTCCTGGAAACACGACAACGAGATCCGGCTCAAGGCGAATCCCAACTTTTTCCTGGGCAAACCGGCCATCGATAACGTCGAGATGACGATGATCAACGAGCCGACCACGGCTCTCGCGCTTTATGAGCAGGGACAGCTCGATTTTCTCGACAATCACAGCATTCCGATTCTGGAAAAGCCGCGGCTTGCCAAAAGCGCGGGCTTCAAGAACGTGCCGCAGCTCCGCGGCGAATACTATGGCTTTTCGGTCCTTAAAAAACCCTTCGACGATCCGCGCGTACGAAGGGCCTTTGCGATGGCGATCGACCGCAGCCTCATTCCCAAGCTGCTGCGCGGCGGCGAAGAACCGACAAGCTCGTGGATCCCTCCGGGCATGCTCGCACATAATTCGAGGATCGGTCTCTCCTACAATCCGCCGGAAGCGCGGCGCCTGCTGCGTGAGGCGGGCTACCCCGACGGCAAGGGGTTTCCTCCGGTCACCCTAGCCTACAACACGCTGGAAGATAAAAAATTGGTGGCCGAGGCGGTTCAGGGTATGTGGAAGCGCAATCTCGGCATCCTGGTGCGGCTCGAAAACCTCGAATGGAAAGTATTCTTGCAGCGGCTCGTCAACAACCCGCCGGCAATCTTCCGCTCGGGCTGGGGCGCCGATTACCCCGACCCTGACAACTTCATCAAGCTCTTCGCGTCGTACAGCCCGCAGAATTACAGTCGCTGGAAGAACAGTCACTACGATCAGCTGCTGGCGCAGGCCGCGCGCGAGTTGAACGAGCAGAAGCGCAGCCGCCTCTACGACGATGCGCAGAAGATTCTCTGCGAGGTCGATGTTCCGATCGTGCCGCTATTTAACACGGCCGAAAGCACCCTGTTGAATCCCCGCTATAGCGGTTTGGACTATAACTCCATGGGACGGCTCGTCCTGCGCCACGTGCGGCCGTCGAACGTTAGCGGCGACAAATGAGCCGCTGATCCTCGCGCTCTGCGCTTATGCCCCGCTTTATCCTAAAACGCCTGCTGCACGGAGTCGCGGTCCTCTGGGTCGTGGCGACGCTTACGTTCGCCTTGCTGCGCGTTCTTCCCGGCGGCCCCTTCGACCGCGACCGCCGGCTACCGCCGGAAGTGATGGCGAACATCGCGGCGAAGTACCATCTGGACGAGCCTTTGCTTGCGCAGTACGCGCGCTACCTCAAGGGGCTCGCCGCGGGCGATCTCGGGCCTTCTTACAAGTACATCGATCGCACGGTCATCGACATCGTGATCGACACGCTGCCCGCATCCGCGTATCTGGGGCTGGTCGCGCTCGCGCTTGCGCTGGCGTTCTCGCTGCCGCTCGGCGTCACTGCCGCGGCCTGGCACGACCGCTGGGTCGATCGCGCCTGCACATTGTTCGCGACGCTCGGCATCTCGCTGCCGAATTTCATTCTCGGCGCGCTCTTGATCTGGGTTTTTTCGCTGAAGCTCGGCTGGCTGCAGGCGCGCTGGGGCATGCCGGGGAGCGCCCTGCTCCCCGCGATGACACTCGGCGCCATGCCCTGCGCGCAGCTGACCTATCTCCTGCGCTCCTCCCTCCTGGAAACTTTGGGCGCGGATTTCATCCGCACCGCGCGTGCGAAGGGCGTGCGCGAATCGATCGTGCTCTTCAAGCACGCTCTCAGGAACTCGCTGATCCCGGTCTTGACGCTCCTCGGCCCCGTGTTCGCGATTCTCATCTCGGGCTCTTTCGTCGTCGAATATGTCTTCGCGATTCCCGGCATGGGTCGATTCTTCATCACAGCTGTGACCGACCGCGACTATCCGCTCGTGATGGGCGTGACGCTCGTTTATACCGCGATCCTCGTGTGCGCGAACCTGACCGTCGACCTTCTCTACTCCGCCGTCGATCCCCGGATGCGGACACGCGGATGAGCGCGCTGACTAAGGCTTTACGCGACGAGTTCCGCCGCAGCCCGGCGTTCTTCTTGAGCTTTGCCTTCATTCTTTTGGTGATGCTGGTGGGTTTCCTGGCGCCGGTGCTATCGCCCTATGCACCTGGAGGCTTCGAGGAGCAGCGCATCCTTGAGGGGCCGAGCGGAGCGCATTGGCTCGGTACCGACGAGCTCGGCCGCGATCTGTTGACGCGGATCCTCTACGGCGCGCGTGTCTCGCTGACGGTCGGCCTCGGAACGGCGCTGCTCGCGCTCGCCGTCGGAACGTTCTACGGTCTCGTCTCCGGCTACGCCGGCGGCGCAATGGATAACCTGCTGATGCGCGTCGTCGATGTATTCTACGGTCTTCCCGATCTCCTCATCTTCGTGTTGCTCTCGCTGTTTTTGGGCCGAAACATCGGCGGTGTCTTGATCGCACTCGGCTTTATCTCCTGGGTGCGCTTCGCCCGCGTCGCGCGCGGGCAGGTGCTCCAGGCGAAGGAACTCGTCTACGTCGAGGGCGCCCGCGCCGCTGGGGCGTCACACGCGCGGATTCTCTTGCGCCACATCCTCCCCAATATCTTCGCTCCCGTGCTGGTGACGCTCACCTTCAGCATCCCGGCGGCGATCCTCGCCGAATCGACGCTGAGCTTCATCGGGCTCGGGATCAACGATCCTTACAGCGTCTGGGGCACGAGCTGGGGCACGCTCGCTCAGGACGGCTGGCGCGCGATGCGCAGCTACCCGCACATCATTTTTTTTCCCGCGCTGGCGATCTTCCTGACGATCCTGTCGTTTAATTTTCTAGGTAACGGCTTGCGGGATATTCTGGACCCGAAGGGAAGGTAAAATCGGAGAGATTCTTCGCTGCGCTGAGAATGACCATCTCATTTCTGTCATCCTGAACGAAGCGAAGTATCTCTCCGAAGCTTTCTCCTATCTAAACTCCGGCTTCTCTCTAATGTAAAACTTCTCCAGCGCCGGCCGGAACCGTTCCATAATCTCTTTGTTGAGATGCACCGGCGGTTTTTGATCCGGCGGCAGAAACGATTTGTATTGAACGTCGCCGATTTCTTTTTTGAACGTCGCCTTCGCTTCTGTGACGAGGGACGGATCGGCGAAAAAATCGACCGCCGAGGCCGCCAGCGCTTTCGCGCCGGCGACCGCGCCTTTATGCGCGAGCGAGGTGGCCGGCGCTACGCCGGCGGCCCAATGGTGCGCCGGAATGCCGGGGATATTCGACGGAAACGTCACGCGTCCCGTCGGCACGATCCACGTCACCTCGCCGGAGTCGTTGGACGAGGCGGTCTGGCGCGATTCGCGCAACGCCTCGACCTTGTGATGCAGGCCGATGACTTTCGCGCCCTGCTTTTTCTGCAGCTCCTTGGCGAGATTTTCCTCCTGCTCGGTCCATTTGGGTATGCCGACCAGCTCGATGTTTTTCTGCGTCACCTCGGCGAGCGTCTTGTTGCCGCGCGTCGGCCAGATCGCGCTGAAAACCTGGACACTCCACTCCGTGCCCGTCATCAGCGCAGCGCCTTGAGCGATCTTTTTCGCCTTGTCGAAGTTCTCCTGCGCGCGCTCGATCGTCGTTTCCCTGAAGAACCACCAAATTTTCGCGAGAGCGGGGATCACGTTCGGCTGGTCGCCGCCGTAGCTGATCACCCGATGGCTTCGCTGCGTCGGCTCGAGGTGCTCGCGGAGCTTGTCGAAGCCGATGCTCATCAGCTCCGCCGCGTCCACCGCGTCCCTGCCAAGCCACGGCGCCGAAGCGGCATGCGAGGTCTGTCCCTTGAAAGTGAATTCGGCCGAGATCAGCGCGTACTGCCTCACGCCGTATTCCGTCTTGAGTTCTTCGCCAATGTGGGTGTGAAATGCCACGTCGACATCCTTGAAGTAGCCGTCACGCACGAAATAGGGCCGGGGGATCAAAAGCTCCTCGGCCGGCGCGCCGAAAATCTTGAGCGTGCCCTTGAGCTTGAACTGATCCATCGCTTTTTTGACGGCGAACGCGGCACCGATCATCACCGCCGCGTTCACGTTGTGGCCCTCGGCATGCCCGGGCGCGCCTTCGACCATCGGTTTGTGATCGGTCACGCCGGGCGTCTGCGAGTTTCCGGGAGTCGTGTCGTACTCCGTGTGGATGGCGATCACCGGCGTGCCCGAACCGTAGGTCGCCAGGAAAGCCGTCGGCATCCCGGAAATCCCTCGCTCAACCTTGAAGCCCCCTTTTTCCAGAATGCCGGTCATGAGCTTGGACGTCTCGAATTCCTGCATGCCCAATTCGGCAAAATAGAAGATATTGTCGCCCAGCAGAGCGATGGCCTTGGCGTTGTCGTCCACCGACTTGAAGACGGTTTCTTTTATTCCGGAAATATTCTCCGGCCTTGCAGGTGCAGCGGAGCTGAAAACGAAGAACCAAAGAGAAAAGAACGCGAGGAGTTTTGCCTGCGTCCGACGACGTGCTACTTTGATACCGAAAGCCATCGCTAAACCTCCAGCAAAGAATTAAGCTAGGCGAGCATATAAAACATGGTCGATCATGCTGTCAACCAAAGCGGCGCGCATCGCGCTCTTGACCGATCGAAAGGCATTCACTAACCTCTGCGCAAACACCCAAAGGAGTTAATTATGAGCTATCGCCTCGAACACGTCGCCATATTGTGCAAGAACTTGAAGGAATCGATCGCGTTCTACCAGAACCTTTTCGGCGGAGAACCGACCCCGATCCGCAAGGGCGCAGCCGGATACGGCTTTTGCTTCCTGAAAGTCAACGGCGAGGCGCCTATCCAGCTCATGGAATCCGACGGCGGGGTCGGGGTCCATCACTACGGTTTTATTACCGACGACGTAGAGTCGGTGGCAAAGGAGTTCTCGACTAAAGGGGTCAAAATCCTGCGCGAAAACCGCGATGCGGCAGGCAAGCTCACGACGATCTTCTGCCAGGACCCGAACGGTCTTCAGATAGAAGTGCGCACACCGCGGTAATTGTTCATATTTACGAGCGGTTTAGTCGTAAAAGTTGACTTTTCCCTGTGGGATGTGTAACTTAGACCTATAAGGTCCGGGAATTGCCAGTCGAGCCGGGAGGAAGCGATGGCCAAGAGTTTCAAAGAGCTGATGGACGACGCACGTAAGGACGTCCAGGAGATTTCCGTCCAGGAGACGAGCAATCTGCTGCAAAATAATGGGAAGCACCTCCTCTTGGACGTGCGCGAGAAAGACGAGTACCGCGAGGGGCACCTCGAAGGCGCCGTATCGCTGCCGCGCGGCTTTCTTGAGATAAAGGTCGAGACGACGGTGCCGGAGAAATCGACACCGATCATCGCCTACTGCGCCGGCGGCACGCGCTCGCTGCTCGCCGCCAAACAGCTCAAGGAAATGGGTTACCAGAACGTCGTCTCGATGGCGGGCGGCTACGGCGCCTGGAAAAGCGCCGGCTTCAAGTGGGTGCAGGATCATCAGTTCACGCAGGAACAAACGACCCGCTACAGCCGACACTTTCTATTGCCCGAGGTCGGCGAAGTCGGTCAGGCCAAGCTGCTAAAGGCGAAGGTCCTGATGGTCGGGGCCGGGGGCCTCGGCTCGCCGTCCGCCTACTATCTCGCCGCGGCTGGCGTGGGCACGCTCGGCATCATCGACAACGATGTCGTCGATCTCTCGAATCTCCAGCGGCAGATCCTCCACAGCAACAACCGCGTCGGCATGCCCAAGGTCGAGTCGGCCAAGCTGACGCTCGAGGGACTCAACCCCGACGTGAAGGTGATCCCTTACCAGGAGAAGCTCACGTCGCAGAACATCATGGAGATCATCAAGAATTACGACCTCATCGTAGACGGCTGCGACAATTTTCCGACGCGCTATCTGGTAAACGACGCCTGCGTGCTGACGGGAAAACCCAACGTGCACGGCAGCATATTCCAATTCGAAGGACAGGCGACGGTATTTTATCCGGGCAAGGGCCCTTGCTACCGCTGCCTCTATCCCGAGCCGCCGCCGGCGGACATGGCGCCGTCCTGCGCCGAGGCCGGCGTGCTTGGCGTTCTGCCGGGCCTGATCGGCACGATTCAGGCGCTGGAGACGATCAAGCTGATCCTCGGCAAAGGCGAGACGCTCGTCGGGAAGCTGCTCTGCTTCAACACGCTAACGAACGAGATCAATACGCTGAACCTACAGCGCGACCCGGCCTGCCCGATGTGCGGCGAGAAGCCGACAATTCACGAGCTGATCGATTACGAGGAGTTCTGCAGCCTGCGGAACGCGCACGCGCCCGCGGAGACCCGCTCGCCGGAAAAGGCGGCGTAATTTTAGAATACGGCCGGCGAAAACAAAAAGGCCCCGGAGAAATCCGGGGCCTTTTTTAATCTGGAGCGGGTGACCGGGGTCGAACCGGCGACCTTATGCTTGGCAAGCATACGCTCTAGCCAACTGAGCTACACCCGCATGGTTTCAAAACATATCCGATGGCTCGCACCTTGTCAATTTCACGCCGCCGTTCTTCTCCGAAAGCGGCGGAAAAACTGGATGTGATAATTGACGCCGGACCAGAGCGCGATCGCGGTCGAGATGACCAGGAAGTACATCCCGGCGGCATAGAAGTCGATGCCGAAATAATCGTAGTGAATCAATAGCCCGACGATCGCGAAGCTCTGGAGAATGAATTTATATTTTCCCAGCTCCTCCGCCTCCATCACGATCCCCTCGGTGAGCGATATGCCCCGTAGAACGGTGACCGCGAGCTCGCGGGCGACGACGATAACGACGAGCCATGCGGGGACGCCGGGCACGCGGTCGAGCGCGGCGAGCATGATGAGCGTAGAAATAATGAGCAGCTTGTCGGCGACGGGATCGAGAATGCGGCCGATATCGGAGACCGACTTGCTGCGCCGGGCGAGATAGCCGTCGAAAGCGTCGGTGAGCGTCGCGAGGAGAAACAGAAACGCCGCGAGCAGCGCCGTGTCCGGCTCACTGAAAGTGAGCAGATAGACGAGAAACGGAATGACGGCGATGCGGAAGAGGGTTAAGAGATTGGGCAGGGTCCACACGGGCGGACCGGCTATTGGCTCTGGACGACCGCGAGCTGGGCGCTTTTGGTATAGCGCTGATGGAAGCTCAGCACGCGCTTGACGTATTCCTTGGTCTCGACGAAGGGCGGAATCCCGCCGTATTTCTCGACCGCCTGGATGCCGGCGTTGTACGCCGCCAGCGCCAACTGAAGATCGCCGCGATAGCGATCGATCAGCAGCCTCAGATGCTGGACGCCGCCCTCGATGTTTTCCGTCGGATTGAACGCGTCGGCGATGTTGTAGAGCCGCGCCGTGTCCGGCATGAGCTGCATCAGCCCCTGAGCTCCTTTGCGCGAGAGCGCCGCGACATTGAAGTTGGATTCGGCTTTGACGACCGCGCGCACCAGCGCCGGGTCGACGCCGTAACGCTCGGAAGACGCGAAAATCAGATCGTCGAACTGAGAAGGATCGCTGGACTGGGCAGGCAGTGGAAGCCGCTCCCGCCTTCCCCCGAGTAACCGGCAGCCTGCGCGAGCCGGCGTGTTGGTAAAGGTGACGGCGCCGTCCGCTTCGGTGCACTGATACATCTCGGCCCGCACCTCGCCGGCAAGTGCTAGACCGAGGGTCACAAAAACTACTAGCGCGTAGGACCCGTGAAGGCGCATAATTGCGGCCCAGGATACGGGTTTACATGCCTAGTGTCAATACCCTATTTTACCTGGTGCGTATTACAGGATAACGCAAGACCTCGTTTTTATTATAAGAAATACATGAGCACCGGGCTTCAACCCGAGCCGACT